>Ga0181560_10000764_pt1 | contig 29663 bp, 16 predicted proteins | sample 011ome_20_FD_133751 | JGI IMG/M metagenome (GOLD analysis project Ga0181560, IMG submission 133751) | Coastal salt marsh microbial communities from the Groves Creek Marsh, Skidaway Island, Georgia - 011509CT metaG (megahit assembly) | ecosystem: Environmental > Aquatic > Marine > Intertidal...
GTCGGCGTTGCCAGTCTTCAGCACCATGTTGCCGCTCACGCCAGCAGTGCCGCCGTCCGCCGTGGCAACCGTCACGCCCCCCGACGAGGTGGCCGTGCCCACGCCGCTCGTCACCGTCACTGCACCGCCAAGGGCCGAAGCTCCGACGCCGCCCGAAATCGAAACATCGCCGCCAGCGCCCGCCGTGGTGCCAGAGCCCTTGCCCGCCGTTACCGTCACATCACCGCCGGCCTTATTGTCCACGGTGCTCTCACCAGCCGTCAGCGTCATCGCGCCACCGTCGCCTCCGCTGGTGCCAGTGCTCTGTCCCGCCGTCAGCGTCATCGCGCCGCCGGAGCCCGTATTGCCGGTGCCAACCGTCATCGTGATATTGCCTCCGGACCCGTCCGTCGATGCGCCTGTCTTGATGGTTACTTTTCCAGACGAGGCATCTTCACTACTGCCCGTTTCGAGAGCAATATCCCCGCTTGTTTGGTTTGCGCCGGTTCCTGATGTCAGCTTGATCGATCCACCTGCTGCATTCAGACTTCCTCCCGCGCCACCAGAGATTATAACGTCGCCCCCAGCTGATTCGTCTCCGCTTCCTGTCGTTTCGCCTCCAAAAATGTATACGGCACCGCCAGAGACATCGCTGCTGTTTGCTGCACCAGCTAGTATGTGGATGTAGCGACCTTGAGCTTCCTCGGTGGTGTTTGCATTGTGTACGCCGTCGGCTGATGCAATCTTGACTCCATATCCAACTGGATCAGACGTGTTAAACATAGAGTCGATGGTCCCCATCGTGTAGGAATACGTCCCACCGACAAATTTGTCACCGCCTCCTCCGTATACATCCCCCCATTCACTGGACTCCCACTGTCCATCAAAATTCTGGATTCGGAACGAGTTCGCCGAGATCGACTCGTCGGCGACGTTGATATCACCGAAACCTGGGATAATTCTTCCATCGTTCAGCCAGCCCGTCGTGTTGAAGGTGGTATAATTGAACTCCAGATGGCCTCCCGCATTGAGCTGAAAACCATCAGGATTCGATACGGTCACAGTGAACGTCCCGTTCGAGTCCGGAATGTTGATGGTGTTGTTCGCAGTCGGGTATTTGAGGTAAAAGTTCGTCACGAAACCGTCTGTACCGAGGGTGGCGTCTCGCGCGAAGTGGATGGGAATTTCCCCCCATACCGGGCCCTCCAGTCGAGTTGTTTTACGAACTGTTAATTCGCTCGCCTTCAGAGCGGTATTTTCAATGTTGATGTCACCGAACGTGGGGAGAATTGACCCTTTTTCCAAAGCACCAACCGTAGTAATCAGAGACTGGTTCAACTCCATTTCCCCAGACGACGAGATCGATAACGGAACACTCGCCGAGACCACAAGTCGTCCATTCGCATCAGGTATTTTAATCGTACGCCATTTTGACGTAGGCTCATCCACCACCAACGAGATTTTGTGATCATTGTCCTCAGTACCGCCGAACATGAGCTGTCTGGAAATAGTTCCCCGCATGTCGATCTTATCGTTCGCGTTCCAACCGAGCTGGATGACGCCGTTGCCCACCGTGAACGTCCCGTTGAAATCTGTCCTCCCAAAGTGAACAATGTTCGGCGCCTCAAGCTTGACGGTGCCGTTCACGACGCTGAGTGCCGACAGGTCAACAGATCCCGTGGAACCCACGCTGTTCGCAATCGTCCCAGTCAGATCGCTGCCCCCAAACTCGATGGCGCCCATGATGCGAATTTTGCCACTTGCTGACACCAAACTGACATCTCCATCGCGGGACTCAATCTTGACGTCATTGACAGCTGAAACCTCCGTGTTTTCGTTGTCGTCAAATCGCAGCACCGTGTCATTTCCTCTCTTCACCACCACTTGTTCTCCACCCACTAAGCTATAAACACCGAAACTCTTCTTGTTGAACACGGAAGAGGTCGATGCATCCCCGGTCGTGTTGGCGTCGAGCAGTCTGCGTCGCCCATCCCCATCGATGCCTGACTCTAAGCCGGGATCTGGACCCAGCTGCAAGCCAACCGTCTGGGATCCCTGTGAGTCGATCTTGACGAGCGAGGGCAGATCGTTTCCACCAAAGCTCGCGTTTCCCCGAACCACCGCCTCTCCCGCGACGTCAAGCAACGCGGTTGGCACGTTTGTTCCGATACCGACATCACCGCCAGTGGGAGCGAGAGCTAATCTGTTCCCGTTCGTCACGACTTCCAGGGTACCGTCTCCCTCTGAGCGAAGTAAGCTCTTCGGAACGAACTGATCTCCTCTGTATGTGCCAAACTCGAGGACCTCATCAGCTCGAGTGGTGCCCTCGGCGTCTCCGCGGCTTCCGATGCGGACGTGCGCCTGTCGCGTGATCCCTCCAGCCGTATCCAGCCAGTCCGTGTTCTGTTCGCCGAACACCTCGAGCGCTTCGTTAACCTTCACGCTTTCCGAGGAGAGGTCCACTCGATACAGGAAACTGATGGCGAGCGTGCTGGCCCAGATAATCAGGCCACCGTGAATCACGATGAGGAAGACCATGCCAAAAAAGTGAGCCGTGAGCTGAGCGGCGCTCTTGTGCCGACGGCGGCTCCCGATCAAATCGCTTCCGCCTCCCATGAACTGTGGGAGTATACTTCCTTTTCCACTGCGAAAGTTCATACCCTTCATTCGGGGGAGGAGCGGTACCTTCAGGCCACGTTTCTGGCCCGCTGCAGCGCCGTCTCGGTTGCGTCCTGGAGGCCCCCTTCCAGGCCCCGGCGGTCCACGCCCCCCTTCGCGCCTGGGGTCTCTGTCTCGGGGTTTTCTATCTCTGTGTTCATCCCGGAGAGGCCGTGGATTCCCCCTGATCATGACGATATGAAGAAAAGAGCGTCAGAGACGGACCTTGAGTGCAGAGGCGTCTCCATCGTGTCTGACAAAATGTCCGCGCGACGCGGAGCGAGTCAGTCAGGGCAATGATGCGCGACGCCGGCGTGAGACTCACCTCGGGGAACCCTCTCCTTGAGGCCGCATGGCACTAGTCGTCACTCGGATGTACCTGCGCTTAGATTAGTTGCGGAAGCCAGTCTCGTGTCTACTACCAAAGTAATCCGATGAATCGCTCGGCGAGTACCTTGTGGTTCCTAGGACGGGCTAAAAAATCCACCGCCGTTCGGGCCGCGATTGCTTGCTTGCTAATGAAAAAATGGGTGCAAATGGGGCCGGGCCGCTCTGCCTCACGCGGGAGAAAGTCGGGAGCGGGAAAGTCGTGGAAACGGGGAGGGATTTGCGTGGCCAGCCGTTGTCAGGTGGCGCACGACTTTACACAGCGTCACGTGTTGGCTGCGTGTGGTGAGGCAGCGAACCCCGCTCCCCGCTATCTACTCAAAATTGGTTCTGTTCGGGACGCGGCCGGCCCAGGGCCCACTTTTCAAATGTTAACTTGTCGCTTGTCGAATGTGATGTGATGACTGGTCAAAATGTTGAGTCGAGTCGCCGGGGGCGAGCTATCTATGCTTCCGGTTTTCGGCAGTGCGCTCACTTCCTGCGCGGAACGACGATGACAGAGGAGGAGGTTCATGCTTCCGCCGATGCTTATATCGTGCCTGAAATAGATGAGGAAGACAGTATAGCGCGTGCGAGGATGGAAACGGAGGGTCGAATCCCTCCTTGGAGAGCTGAGATACTCGCAGCGAAGGAAGACGCGTCGCGTCAGTTCGCGCAGATGCTCGCTCGCCCTGAGGATCTCGCTCGTCTCGGTGAGCTTCGGGAGGAGGTGGCTGCGAGATTACACAAATCTGAGCTCGATCTCGCAGCGGGTCTGGATGCCGCCGCGGATGACATGCGCTTTGGACTCGAGGCTCTTCATACCGCGCGCGAGGCGGTGGTGAAGACGCGCCAGAACTTCAGCGTAATCGATTCGCTGTGCGAGGAAGAGAGTTCAGGCCTTGCCGACCACCACGACGTCATCAGGGACCTCGCGGTGATGCGAACCAACTTGGCCAAGACGGTGGCAGACGCAGAGGCTATTCTAGCGCTACCGGCACAGGCGGCCGCGGCTCTCCGACTTCTCGATGACGACGAGCGCAACCTCTTTGCGTGTTGGGAACAGCTCACTGAACTCGCGATGCGCGCGCAGCCAGCTCGAGCAGCTCTGGAAACTGCACTCAGGCGGGATGCGTACGCCAGCAGCTCAGGAGCGGGACCGCGCCCCGTCACGGAGCACTTCTCCGCTGTCGATGATGCGATGTCGCAGCTCGAAGAAACGATCTTGAGTTCGATTCGGGGCTCGGTATTTGCCGGCGAGGAAGGCTGCCGGACGCTTGTTCGAGCGCTGCGCGTAGTGGAGGAGCAGGAAACCCTTGACGCCCTGCTTTCGACGAAGGCTAGGGAACAGCGTTCCAGATTCTTCGGAGACGATTCTTCCGGCACAATCCTCGGAAAGGGATTCAAAAGGCGGGCTCTTCGTGAAGTGCGAAAGGCAATATCCGAGAAAATCACCGAGGCGATGAAAGAACTACACCCTCCTGCCGGAGAAGTGGGTGAAACTTCCTTTTTCGAAGACGTTCCCGAGACACTTCGAAATCTCGAAATACTGATGAGGGTGCTCACTGAGGCGTACGACTACGCGGTCCCGGCGTTTCCGCCGAAGTATCGCGTATTCGAAAGTGTCATTGCACCTTCGTGGCACCGGCATGTCACGGCGGTGGTCAAGAAGTTATTTCGCATGTCTCGTGATTTGTCGAACGCGGATATCATCGGAATCCTTAACTGGTATCAGAGGTACACAGAACAAATGGAAGCGCTTGGCGTGGTGGTGGAGGCCGCGCCAAGTGAACTACCTGCGACGCCATCCACGCCTCCGGCTCCGGTACCGATGATTCTGCAGACTTCACGTCGAACTGGTGCGCCGCCACCAAGGACAAAGACCGTCATCAGGCCGAGCGGCGAAGAGCAGAGCGGCTTCGGCAACGAGAGTGGCGATGACTCACCGTCGATGATGTCACTCGATGCTTTTCTCGCCACTGCTCCTAAAGCGCAGGCTGCCAACGTCGCAGAGAAAGACAAGCAACAACTTCGTACTGTTTGCGTCCACATCGATGAAGATGTGGTCACGCCTTTGCAGACGAGACCCGGCAATTTGGGACCGGGTGACGAAACTACCGAGTTCGACGAAGAATCCGACACGGACGAAATGATCACGTACCCGGAAGAGCTAAACAAGCTGGTCGGCGTGTACACGTCACGAATGGCCCAGACAGTTCAAATATGGTCGTCCAATATACAGAAGATGGCAGCCACGCAACCGTTAAGAGAGGCTGAAGATGGAACTTTGTGGACGGCTAGCGACGTGGAGTTCTTTCGGCTGTTAAACGAGCAACTTGAGGTGGCTTTGTCAGGAGGAAAGCAGTGCGTCTCAGCCGCTGCGAGCGTGATGTCCTCATCGCTGTTAGAATTCGCCTCTCAGCAGCGTAAGAGGTTAGGAGGCGAGGCTGCAGTTGCTGCTTCATCGTCCATGATGTCATCACCGTCGCAATTCAGACGGGTCCGAGTCGCAAAGGTGGAGAAAGACAGCGACGAGCAGTCTGCTTTCGCGGCAGCTAGGGTGGTGGATTACAACGTGCTCCTTGCCGGGGTAAATGACGCAAACAGGTGTCACGCTTTGGCAACAGAGGTGGAGTCGCTTCTCATCGACGCGCTTGGCTCTTCGGATGCTTTAGAAAAGCTTGCGCTCAAAGGAAACAGCAACCATGGTGTTGTTGAAAAGTGCGGGAACATCATGCAGCCAGCACTTGACGCGTTTCTCAGGAATGCCGAACACAGTGCCTCTGCCGCTGCTGCCACAGTCATCTGCGATCCGAGTGTCGTCGACTTGTTCGGGCACCTTTTTCTTGTAGATAAAGCGGGAGGAGGTGATTGGATTCAGGGCGAGGTGACCGAGACACTCGCGGCTACGATAGCCGACTATCTCGAGGATGTGCAGCAGTACGTTGCGCGGGAACACGCATGCAAAGTGATTGAAGCCGTGCTCTCCCGCGTCATCAACTTTACGATCGAGGCGTGCTTGCGGCAACTCACCTTAATTCGACCAGGGACGGTGGAACGCATGGAAGCAGATGAAAATGCTCTGCGTGAATGCTTCGAGGACCACGTTGAGGAAAGTGTTTTGGAATCAGCACTCCAACGCTTCTCGGCGATACGCGACCTGGCGTCGGCTGACGACGCTGAATCTTTTGTCCTGGCGTACGGACTTTTGGTGCGGTCCGCACCCGAACTGGGGCTAGAACCCGCGGAGCGCCTGTTGGCAGCACACGAAGATATTCCCCGCGCGGCACAGCGTGAAGTGCTCGACCAGTGTCGAGAACTCATTCGTTCAGTCACCGTCTCTACTAGCGCCCGATAGATTTAGCAATTTGTTAGAGCAAATATCATAGACACCGCAAAGTTTGCCTTGCACGCAGCTGCGTGCTGGTTGCTCTCAGCTGAAAATGCAGAAACGTGCCGAGCATGCTCAGCGATTTTAAACTCGAGTCTCGAGAGATGCACATAACCTTAAGAACTAAAAAATCAAACACGAAAAGCGTCTAGCGGAAACGAAGAAGCGGTCCTCCTCATTGATGCGGACAAGCGCTTAGTGACGAAGCGCGTGGGAAAGCAAGTGTTCCATCTGCAGTATAGATAGGTTTCTATCGCTGGAGAGTCCGTGACTAGCCCTCGTTTCTCTTGCGGGGTGTTCTCGCCCCTGTGAATAAGCCAGACTTCCAACTTCTCGTTTGAGAACAAATGGAGTTCGCGTTCGACGTCGGGGGAAACCACGACAGAACCTACCGCTCGCTTCTGGAGAGAAAGCTTGATGAGGTCGGACATACCCCTGGCCTCAGCTATAATGGTCTTACGGGAAGTACGGTGAATAGATACTCTGCTCTAAAGAAGGTCACCAGGATGGACTCGGCTGACAAAGGTCTGATGAGGCACGACCCGACGCATTTCACTTCCGCAATCGCTCAAAGTAAAAAAGAAACTCGAAGCGTTAGAGACCAACTTGCAAAGGTGGAAAAACGTGCATTACTAGCTGAAGAACGTGCTAAGGACGCGTCTGCCATGGAAAGAAGAACACGAGCTGCTCTTGACGCGAGAGACAAGCAAGTGTCTAGCATGCGTTTGCGGGTGCGTAGCGTGAACTGAGCGGAAAAAGCCGGCGAGTCACAACATTTCCAATCCCCCACGCTGCCCTCGGAAACGTGCTAAACCAAACCTCCAAAACTCTTTTCCGCGTCCACAGCTGGACAAGATGTCCTCAGATATGCAGGCTTCAGAAGGTAAAAGGACGGAGATGCAAGCGTATGTCGCCAAGCTCGAAAGAAAGTTAGCTTCAGCTGGTGCGAAACGAGGCGCCTTAGCGGTCCGAAAGGCATCGCCGAGCACAAAGGTTGAGAAGGAGTCTTTCCTTGATGCTATTGCCGAGCTTCAAGGTGAGAATGCGAAATTGCATCAGGCGCTCGAGGAAGTCGAGGAAGCCCTCGATGTTGAGGCCAAGCGTTTGGATTTGGCAGACGGTGGAGCTTTGCTCGAGTCCCTGAGGACGCGACGACTGTTGGAGACTGCGGAGCTCGCACTCAAGGTACGAAAAGAGCCCTAAAGATACGAAGTGTCTTCGAGTGGCGCAACGCAATCACGGAGCGAATGAAATTGACGAGACACGACCGAACGCCGATCCCATCATGCTCACAGAGAGAAGCCATGAACCGCCAAAACATGGAGACGAAACTGAAGAAAGCTGTGATTCGCGCACAAGTGGCAGAAGATGAACGTAAAGATCGAGACAGGGCTGAGGCTTCACTGCTGGTAAGAAGCCCAAAATTGCGGCCCTGCGTTTGAATTATTGCGCGTTCAACCAGTATCTAACAAGCTCTTTCGTGAAATCTTACTCTAGGCGCGATGCGAAACTCAAGAAAGAGACAATCAGGCACTCCTGGACTACATTGAAGAGATGTCAACAGGCCAATTAAGTCCCATGTCTTCAAAACGCATGTCTATCCGGATGCATGCGAACATCAACAACATCAAAGTAAGTCAGAGACGCTCTTGCTTGGATATTCAAAAGAATATTACCTTCCTTGAACAAGTATACTAACTTCTGTACTGGTGCTTCTGCAGGAAAACTTAAATGATTCAAACATGGTTGATGGCGCTCGACCTATCTCTGATACTCCAGTCAGCGCGAAAGATTCACAATCCTTCAATTCAGGTGAGAAACGAATCTGCAATCGGCAGCGCTGAGAAAGCTTTCGATTAATCATTTTACTCAACATCTGTTCTTCGCAGGGGCCCGATCATCGAGCAAGCAAAGGCTTAGCTCATCTCGAAGCCAATCTTCTGCCAGGGGCGGACAGGCATTGCGCGCGCTTGCCCGTTCCCTAGATGTTGCCGATGAGATATCATCCGATGATGAGCCATCTACCAGTGTTTCTCCGCGGTACGTATCTTTGAAAACTAAAAACTCACTCCTCAAACAAGTACTAAACATCTTCTCTTCTTTTCGCAGACGGCCTTTCCCAAAGGCGCCATCAAGTCCCGAGAGGCGGGTAAGCCAGGACGCTCTTCGAAGCCGGCTTGACCGCATTACACACCTGAAAAAGCAGCTTGGACGTGCCAAGCAATTATGATGGCTCTGCTCGGAAATAGATAGAGTAAATTTGTTAAATTATTCCAATATCCTTGTTCCCGCATGATTAATTCAAACTTAGACATGGCATACTCGGTTAGGGGTAGGCCTTATTCAGTGCGCATCAATGATTGGGAGTTTTTGTTTGAATTTTGTTCGTTGAGGAACTTGTTCGTTCGTTTTTTGTTTTTGTTTGTTTTTTGGTGGTTGTCTCTCGCAAGCTTTTACTTTACTTTCGTATGTCTCATTACATGTACATGTATTTGTCTAAACTCCCCCACCCGCCCCCGGTTGAATTACTTGAAGCTGGCATTCTCGCATCCTGGGCAATTATGCAAGCGTTCGTGTATGTACGCGTCGCAAGGAAAACAGAACACTTGCTGGCACTTTCCGCACACGGATGGGGCCTGATCATCGTTGTCATGCCCCTGACTTGCCCTGATATCAATTTTTCTTCGGCAGGCGAAACAGTTCTCAGCTATCCTGCCTCCTTCCTCTACATCTTTGAATGGTGCTACTGGAAACAGATGGTGATACGAGCGAGCTAAATGCGGCGAAGAAACAAGTGTCAAAGAGCACACGGTGCATTGCGATGGAAGCTCTTCAACTCTTGAAGAACATCGTGGGCAGACATATTCACCTCCTCTACCAGAGAAGAAGGCACCTTGTTCGAGCGCTCGTTTTTTAGGAAATCCCATGTGTACGAGACTTGCCTTGGTCGCTTCTTCATTCAGAGGCGGTGGTGGAGCGTGCCCCAACAGAAGTTCTTCGAGGTGGTGTTGCGACGTGGAGACACCAAACATCCCACCAGTTTCCTCGCTCATGCGTCGACACACGTGCATCTCAGCAGCGACAGAAACGACACTCACCCTAACTTTCGCGCTCTTTGCAGCAGCAATGGCGGTGTGTACGTTTCCTGGGTCGCACGTTGACAGACCAGACACTACGAAGAGCACTTCTCGAGAACCGTAGAGTGGAAGTTGCGCGAGCGAGATGTTTGCCAGCTCGAGCGAATTTTGGATCGACATGTCACCTGCGGCATCCAGGTTTTCTTTTAGCGCAGCGATGTGCGTCTCTGGGTTGCCGCTCAGCTCAGTGAGGCGCTCCGCTATACCATTGCGCGTGACCACGAGGCCGAGCTGACTGAGCGGGTTTTGACTGAAGTATTCTCGAAAAAACTTGTACATCAGAGCAGAGATCACTGCCAGGCGTGACGGCCGCATGTCTTCCTCGTTAACCGCATGCGAAAGATCGAGAACTACGTATAGGAAGCGGATCATGCCTTTGCAAACGTGAGAGTTTGCAACCACCTGCGCGATCTCTAAACGCCGCTTCTGGCGGTACCCTTTTTCTCCCGTCGTCATCCTCAAGCGCCCACTCTCATCTTCCTCGAGATCCTCCCACGTGTTTTCGTCTTGATAATGCTTTTCCCAAGCGCGTAGGGATCTTGCCTGCTCCTCCGCGGCAAGATCGTCGTCATCAGGCTCGTACATCGGATTAGCGTGCCACCCGCGCCCCCGGCGCGCGTGAACACTGCGTTCAAGAGCCGAGGAAAGTTTTCTTTTTATGTTCGCTCGCGAGCGAAAAACAGAGACCAGAAGAAGTCCAGCCGGCAGGCAGCATCATCATGCAGTCATGGAAGTTTGATTTTTCAGTACGCACGTAACAGGTAGGTCTCTCGCAATTTTCTTTTGTGTTGCGAATTCAAGGTTTTTCCTTTTCGTATTTTTGGGCTCGTTCGCATCCAAAAGCTGAAGACTCAGTTCGACCCGCGACGCCCTCCGCTCCTCACATCTTGCGACGAGTCGACGTCGGCCTTCCGCGTCTTCGTCATGAGCAGCGTGGTCCTAAGAGTAAAAGTCGCCGTTCTTGGGCCCAGTGCAGTCGGGAAAACTGCACTCACGCAGCAGTTCCAGCGCAAATTTTTCCCGAAGGAATACAAAACCACTTCCGGATTGCATCTGGACGTCGTGCCTGTGCCCATCGAGGGTACCAAGGCGACTGTGGAGCTTTACTTGTGTGACATTTCGGGGCATGGAATGTTCCGCGACATCGTCCCGCGGCTACTGGAAGACGTGAGCTTGTTCATTCTCGTGTACGACCAGTGCAGCAGGGATAGCTTCGAGGCGTGCGACGCATACCTGCGGCAGTTGCAGTCTTCGAACACGGGTCGAAAAGTTCGAGGGAGTCTCGTCGGGAACTTTTCCGACGAGGCTCAAAAGGAAGTCAGCGTTGAGGAGGCGAGAGCATGGGCAGACGCGAGGGGCTTGGCGTTCTTTGAAACTTCCGCGCTGCCGCCTGGTACCAAAGCTGAGGCGCCGTTTCGGTGGTGCGCCGAAAGTTTCCACAAATCGTACGAGTCGCGACTACAGGAAATCGCAAGGGCGAGTTCATAACGCGGATTATAGCCGGAGATGAATTAGTTCAGTCATTTGACGTCTTCTCGTGTTGTGGCAAGGCGTCTTTAATAGGGAAATACAAATACAGCGTTGTCAAATGCATCCATCGCACGAAAGAGGTGATGGAGACGATGAACGTTGTGTATGACATTCGTCTCGACTAATACATCCTCACCCTACGCGCGCTGCGAGGTCTCCTGCGCAAGCCCAGATCTCAGCGCGCGAACGACTCGTTGCTCTTGATCAGAAAGATCGGCCAGTCCCTCGACAGCCAACATGCCTCTGAGCTCATGTCTGTGGTAAGTCAGGCACCTAATGTTTGGATGGAAGTACTCCGTCATCTCTGCGTCGCTTTCTGAGTCGAGAATTTGGCTCAGCTCAGTAGACACGGACTGTTTGCTGCGGCGCAGGCGAAGAAAGCAAGGCGGGATCAACCCGGTGCAGTGCGCGCAGGGAGTCGCGAAGTTCACTTCACTACTGACGGCGGTCCATGTGACTCGCGCGCGGTCGTCCGTGCCACGTGATTGAGATGCGCCGGGAGTGACCCCTTGTTCTCTATAACGTTCGCGCTGCAGATCTGCAAGTCGTTCCTGGGACGCTGCGACGCCGGCTTCAGCTAATCTCGCTTGCCGCCGAACGTCCGCGAGCTGTTCCTCGCGGCGCCGCCCACTGTCCTGAAGGCGGCGGAGCAAATCGTTTGTAGACCTCAGGGTGTTTACCATATCCTCCATAGAATCTTCCAGGTCGGACCCATCCGCGGGAACGCCCGTTCCTACTCCTGTGGGCTCCTGCGCTTGATTCGAGCGCACATCTGCACCGATACGCGTCACTCGCCGCCCGTGTGCCTCGAGAAACCGCTGCATGGCATTCACGTTTGCCGCGCCTGAAACCCGGATGCTGCTGATCCCCGATCCGCGACTAAACACATGCGCGAGCGCCGCAGTCGCTGCGGCCACGCCACTCATGGCTCCACCTCCGGGAGACCCTGGAAAAGACGTCGGAGGGCGACGAGCAGCAGTGGCTCGTTTGGCCGCCTTGTCGCGTACCTCGCGCGCGCGTTCCCGGCGAGCTTCGACGTCTTCAGGCGGAAGATACGGCAGCACGTAGTGATCCAGTAACCCTTGGGCCATGACGCAGGGCGTGAGCGCCAACGAGATCGGTAACGAAAGCCGATGCCGACAGATCGGACACTGACTCGACTGCGTCGTCAACCAGTGCGACACGCACTCGTGGCAGAAAACGTGTCCACAGCCATTGACAGCGTACGGGTTTATGAAGATGTCGGTGCAAATCACGCAACGTAACTCGTCGTCGAGCCACTGCGGTAGTCCAGCGCTCGCCACCGTCGTCGGATCCATCGGAACGATGGAGTCTCCGCCTTCGAAGCGCTGGAGCAGGGTGTTGCGTAGAGCGAAACCGGTGCTCCAAGGCATGGTAGACCCGCTTGCATCGTGTTCCTCGAAAAGTTCATGAAGCCACGGGAGCGCTACATTAGTTTCCCGGGCGGAACCACTTTCGACAGACGGATCGTTCTGGGAGGTCGAGTGTGAAGGAGTCCTCCACGCTCTCCAATGCTCGCGAGACAAAGGTCGACGCTCCGCGGCGCAACCAGTGATAAGCGGAAGCACCAGCTCAAAATCGTGACCGTCGGCGTCGACGACGCGTTTGGATTGCGACGATGAAGACGGTGACGGAGAAGGGCGTGACAGAATGACGGAAGCTTTCGTAGCCAAAGTACCTTCTGAACCGTTCGTCTCTGCAGAGAGAGCCTTCGACACCACATACTCGCCCTCAGGAGAGAACGCGTGTCCGCACAAGTTAAGTTCCAGGAGTGAGGTGTTGACCAAGAACTTCTTGTCCATTTCATCCTTCTCTTCCTTTTCGTCCTGAGCGCGTTTCTGCGCCTTGGGAAGGAGTGCGTTCGCGAAAGCTTCAGCCACCGAATCGTCCATTCCGGGATTATCAGAGATGTCAAGCACGGCGAGCGAGGCGTTGAAATACCATGTCCCGGTCTGCACGTTATTATCGGGGCCGAGAAGTCTCGCGATCGAGCGACAACCTTCAGACTCGAGGCAGTTACCAGAGAGGTTAAGCGTCCTGAGACCTGAAGGAAAGCATCGGTCACCGTTGTCGTTTAAGACCGACCGCAGCGCTCCAACGAGCGCGCCTGCACCCTTCGGCCCGATTCCGCAACCCGACAGATCCAGCGTGGTGAGCGTGGTGTTGAACATCGTCGTGAATTGCCGCGTGCGCGAGCCGTTCGCGCAGGGTTTGGGCTGAAGAGTCGTCGCGATGGCAGCACACCCTTGGTCGCCGATGCGCGGATTATCAGCCAGACACAGACCGAGTAAACTTTGGTTGTACATCCATACGCCATCCGTTTTTTGCCTGGGAGCGAGGGCGCTTTCCGCGAGAGCGGCGCAGCCTTCGGGTCCCACGTCACAACCGCGACCGTCGATTTCGCTGACGGACGCGGCGAATATGCAGTCGTTCAGCGTGAATCCCGTCGTCGTCTTTTCTGGCCCAGACTTTTTGTGCGCGGCGACGCCCACGATTTCTTTGCCCGTGTCGCCTGCATCGTCCCAGCCCAACTGAGATAACGGCCAAAGTGCGAGCGCCGCGGCTTCCGCGACCAGGTCCCCGCGCTTGAACTTCGCGCTCTTGTCGCGCTGTTCCTTCTCGAGGAAAAACTCCGAGTTCCACACAGCGTGCGCATCGAGAAGTTTCAAGGAGAAAGTCACGACACCCGCCGGAGACAAGTGAAGCTGGAGCGCATCTCGACACGCTCGCCTTATGAACTCCGCCGTGGATGCATCAGAATCTAAACCCTTTGTGGGGGAAATGCACGCGTACTCTTGCGTCGCCTGCGTCATTACAGTCATGTCCGCGTCGCTCACCGCGTTCGGCGAAGCGACACCGCTCCTCGAAAGCGCTTCGCGAGTATTCAAAAACAGCTTTCCATGGTCGGTGATGATACCCTGCAGGACATTTTCGTCGCTCACGCTCAAGGGGATCACGCTTTCTCCAAGGGCTGTGCCCACTTCGCTCAGCGCTTGGCTCAAAAATTCCACAGAGCGTGACTCCATCTTCAACGCCACACGGCGAGTAGTCACCCAGTCGCGGCGCGAAAGCTTCGCGACTGGCCTTCCAGCAGAGCGGTATCCCTCCGGCGCCAAGCCCATGTCCGCGGCAAGATCTAAGGCGATCCGCGGTGTCGCAGCGTTCGCGGGTGGTGGTGGTATGGCATCCGATGCGCGTGCACCGGGCGCCGTCTCTGGCAGTCCAGAGCCGTCGCCGACCCTCGCGCGTTTCGAAGGGGGCGCCGCGTCCCGCGCATCCGCCGTCGGCGTCGCGTTCGCGGCTGCTTCCGCATCCGAGCACGCCTGCACCGCGGCTCTCCATTGCTCCACGTTTTTAGGGCATCTATATATGAACCGAAAAGAATTTTTAAGCGTCTTGTTGTCTCTGAGAACATTCGTGGGCCCGCCGAAAGCGATGACGTCGCCATCCTTCAGCGGAACGGGACCCGTGGGAATGAGGTTTCCATTCAAGTAGGTCCCGTTCAGCGTGTTCTTGTCCATGACGTAATGGACGCCCTCGGTGTCGCAATAGATTTCCGCGTGCTGACGCGACAGTAGACTCGGGACGAGCTTGCAGTCGAGCATCACGTCGTTCTTGTATGCGTGACGACCGACTGTCAGCGCACTCAACGACCCAGGCTCAGGCAACGAGATCTCGTCAGGGAGTGACGATGTCGCTGGCACGTCCGTCGACAGACGCTGGAGCTTGGCGTACGCCGGCGAAGTCGAGGCGATTCCAGAGCCCGGCCCTGAGGAGCGCGACGCTGTCGACCCTGGTACATATGCGTCTGCACATGGAGGCGGCATGGAGCCAGCTGCCTGCGAGGTCGTCGTCGGTTCGTTGCCCAGATCTGAAGAAATCCCGGCACGCCCTCCCCTGCTCCGTCTGCCACGGACGTCACTTTCGCGCGCACCGTCCGCCGCTTCACCGTTATTTCTGGCGGTCTCTGCGGACCGCTTTCGTCCGCCCATGCCGACCAGTGGTGACCCTGACCAGATGGCGACCCAACCAATGGGCGACTGCGAGATTTTCGAACGACATTTGGCGTTAGTCGGTTCATAGCAGTTAAGGCCCAGGTGCCAACATTTATTTCCAGGCGCGAACGCGCATTTCACGTACGTACCTATAGCTATACAACCTATCGCGTCTAATACGCACTACGAAATTACGTCTATGTGCTGAGCACGTATTCTCCCCGGCTCAGGCGGCACGTCTATCATTTCGCGCTCCCCGCCCCCTCGGTCTTCCAGGTCCGCGACGACCGCGTCGACGTCCTCATCCAGCGCCGCGTATCGCGACGATTGGTTTTTCCGTTCCGGCGGCAGAGGGTCACCCGCCGCTAAGAACACCACGAGTCCCGCGGAAACGACAAAGAAGGACGCGAAGAACGCGAGCACCGCGCGTATATCGCCGAAACCTCCGAAGAACAAGACGCGCGCGACGAACGCCCACACATCGCTGCTGAGCATGCCGACGTTGAACGCCGCCGCGCCGCACCGTCGGAGCACTTCCGGGACGAGCGAGTACATGGCGAAGAGCGACGCGGCGAACGTCGCTAGCTCGGCGATACCCGCGGCACCTGCCGTGGCATTGAGCCGCGCGAGGCTATCGAGCTCTAATGCGAGACATTGTATGCCGCTGAAGACGGCGCCGAACCCGCCGACGTGCGCGAGCACCTCCACCGCAGACGCGCCGTCTAGAAGCGCCGCTTCCTGAAGCACGTTGGACGACGCGTACCCGAACGCGGCAAGGAGAACGATGAAATCCCCCAACGCGGGGTTCGACCCCGCGTCGTTCGCTCCGCGCACGTACGCATCCGTCAGGACGAGGATCGCGAGACCCATCACGGAGGTGGCTCCGCCCAAGACGTGTCTTCGCGAGTACACGCCGCCGAGCGCCGCGCGAGACAGCGCCATCGAAAACGGGATGGCCGCGCAGTCCAACAGGGTGACACTCGTCAGGGAGGTGTACTGAAACGCCTTCACGATCAGATAGTTCGCCTGCGTGTCGATGAGCGCCAGCGCCGCGTAGCGCGTCGTCGAACGGGTCACCGGCGTGTCCTCCCGACTTCGCCACGGGTCGGCGGAAGATCTCCCCCCCGCCCCGGTCGAACCGTCGTCGATCTCACCGGACGTGGCAGCCGAGGCGAACGCCTCGGCGCGCGCGCGTCTGTCGCGGTCGCGCGTGCGGGCTCGCCACTCGGATGGCACGTAGAACGTCGCGAGGAGGACGTATATGAAGAAGGACTGCCACGCGGGAAGGTTCGCGCCGCGCTCGACGAGCGCGGTGCTCGCCACCGCCGACGAAGCGGAGAGCAACGCCGTGACCTGCGCGAGGGCGAAACCCTGCGTCCACCTCGCGTCTGGAAGTCCCGAAGGGAACACCACCCCGAACAGTCCCATCACGAGGACGTTCGCGCCTGAGTCGCCCGCCCACGCGCGCGAGGGCGAGCGCGCGGCCTCCTGACTGGTCGCGCCTCCAATGTGGTCTGCAGCTATTATGCCGGCGACGAACACTTTTCTTGAGAGAAAGCCAGAAACTGCCGGGTCGCCCAACATGCACAGCCTGGAGCTGTGAACACCGTTTAAGCCCGAATCCGACCTGGCCGAGTGAGTGGTGGAAAGGATGGTCGATTTTCGAAAAGTGCCATAGCAGCGCGCGCGAGGCGCGCACGTCGTGCGACCTTCGACCAGGCGCGCGTCGTATACTTCGTTGGTCGGGGTGAGCTCCCGCGGAGGGCGGGAGGGGGATCAGGCGCCTCGGAGAGGCGGCCGGTGAAGCGTCGGGGACCGAAGATGAGTTTTCTCGCCCTCGCAGCTCCCGGCGTGAACCCGAGCCGGGTGGCACCCAGATCTCGGTTCTCGTCGAGAGTCCAAGGAAGGACTGGCTCCTCACCCTGGCCCTCGTGCGCAACAGCACGAGCCAGACGCATGGTGCCCCTGTGTGGAACCATGAAGAGGGTGCGTCGACCCTTTCGTTCTCGCGCTCGCCTCTAAACAACGACGTTTCGACCTAATCCCTCTTTTTACAACCTCGAGGTAACCGTCTGACCCGTCGTTCCCGCGCGTGATCTCGCGAACGCACACAGGTTCTCCGAGGTGCTGCCGTCCGCGGGGTTCCGGCTAGGTCTTGGCCCGCGTTTTACCCCCTCCGACGGCGGGGCGCGCCCGCGCGCCGCTCGCTCGGGGTCGTGGCTAAGATTTTCCAGCCTCGAGGCGGCAAGGGAGAAAACCGGGGAGACGACGCGGACGGCGTGGTGAGCGGATGGACGGGAAAGTTTCGCGGATTCGAGCCTCTGGAGGACCGGGAGGAGAAAAACAAAGGCAAGAGCGGCAAGGATGCCGTGCGAGACGGGGAGATGACGCGAGGAGCGCTGGATTCGGATGACTTTGACGTTGACGCGTTCGAGAGCTTCGCCGAGGCGGAAGCCGCGCAGCGCGAGGCGAACCAGACCGTGGAGGAGGCGCAGCTCGAGGCGGTGATGGAGGACGACTGGCCGAGGCTCACCGCTGACGCGTTAGCGGGTGTCTGGCGAGAGTGGCGTCGGTTCGTGCTGCAGCGAATGGGAATCTACGCGTTGTGGCTTGGCGGGATCCTTTGCGCGTCCACCGGGCTTTCGCATTACGTGGGTCGGCACTTCGTGAACAACGCGCTGCCGTGGATGTCCGCCACGGTGTCTCAGGCCGCCAACCGCCCGATCCGCATCGGGCGGTGCAAAGGTCTCTGGCCCGCGGGATTACTCGGTTGTGGGTCTTTCCTGGACGTAGGGCCGCTCGTCATTGGACCCGCGGAGGCGGAGCGGAGCATCGTCGAGGTCGCGAAGGTGAGACTCAGTCTGCGCCCGATTGCGTCGCTGCTTCAATTCAAAATCGTCGTCTCTGCGCACCTTGAAGGTGTGCAGGCGACCCTCCGCCAGGGAGAAAACGGCTCCTGGCTTGGGTATCCTGAAGATACCCTGCCGCTATCAGCGCGGCCGACGATAAACATTCCCAAACGTGGAGGCTCGGGAGCAAACGACGACGCGGGCAGAGGCGCGAAACTCGCGCTGGAATCTGTGCGCGTGGTGAACGGTACCGCATCGCTTCATTTAGCGGGCGACCCAGACCCGCGGTTGTTGAAACGCATGAACGGCACCGTGAACATCAGTCCCCGCGGTAGGCTGGATATCGACATGCAGGTGAATCCTGTGAGTCGCGGAGTACCGCCGAGCCAGCGACCGGTGACAATGAAGAGCGACACTCTGCCACGGCATCTTCGCGCGGAGCGGACGGCGGCGGAAAAGCGGTCTTTAGCGAAAGAAGCGGCGCGGGGTGAGGACGGCGGGCACATCCGCTGTTTCCTCAGTCTTCTTCCAGCGAATAACACCGCTTCCGTTGGGAACGGTAAAGCGAAGAAGGCGAGCGCAGTTCGCGACGCGAGCCTCGCGGATTTGAAAGTTCGCGTGCAGTTGAACAACACGAGCGCGGCAGTCGTCGAGCGGACCATTCCAGGTTTGCCGATTGATATCACCACCGGTGGCGTCGACGGCGAGTTGCGCCTGAGGTGCAACACGAAAGAGTCTTGGGCTTTCCCTGATTTCGGAGGCCAGATTCGGTGCCGCGGCGTGAGCTTCCACTTCTGGGACGGCCCCGACGATTTCGCGGACACGGATGTGGATCTCGTGTTTGAAGGCACGAGGATGTATCTGCACGGAGGCAAAGGCTTTTACGGCTCCATTCCTCTCAAGGCTTCGGGAGACATGGACCTCGCCCCGGGCGAAAAGAACACCCGAGCGCTCAAAGAGGCCAGGGACAGCGGCCAAGTGCCTCGTCCGCACGTTGTGCAACTTGGTTCCGGGCGGTGCGGCGAGTACCGCATCTCCGCGCAAATCGCGGGCGTGGATGTGCACGATTTGCGCGAAACCTTGGGCGTCAGACCTCCTCCACGACCGGTCGCGGGCGCCATCCGCGGGTTTTTGTACGTGGGCGGCCCGCTCGAGTACCCCATTTTTACGGGGTCGGCGGAAACCATCCCTCCAAAACCCGAGGACTTAAACAGAGGCGTTCCTGGCACGGAGGCGGCGCTCGCCGAGGACGCCGTGCGCATGGGGAGCGCCGAAGGCGCCGTCGCGGCGTACGACTGCCTCGCCGTGAAGGACGCGAGGGCCGTGTTCACCGTCGACACGTGGAGCCAAAAGATGACGCTTCACGAAGTGGAAGCGAGCCCGGTCGCGGGCGGTGAGGCGCGCGCCTCAGGCACAATTCGCGTCGACGCCGGCGCGCTGTCTCATCCCGAGGCGGTTGACGTCGAGCTCGAGGCGGAGGGTTTCAACCCCAGAAGCGTCGTGGCGTCACTCGCGCTCAAAGAGGCGGCGACCATACGCGCGGCACCCGCGTCATCGAGCGGTGACGCGTCGACGGATTCGAGCGGCTCGGCGGAGAACGTCGAAGGCACGCAGGGAGGATTCTTGTCGCGTGCGCTTCCCAGCGGGTTACAGCAACTCTTGTCGAGCAACCCCGCGCTGGAAGCCGTGGTGAAAAACGCCGCGTCGGACCGGGTCGACCAATCTGACGCGTCCGCCTCCGCCTCCGCGCTGGGCGCGAGCCCGACGTTCGGGTTGCCTCAGGCTGTGTACGAAAAGATCGTGCCGGCGGCGCCCGGCTCCGCGAGGGCGACCATAACCGGTCCGCACGCGGCCCCCGTCGTGGACGCGTCGTGGGAGATCAAGGACGCGGGCGTGGCTGGAGATTTGAAAATCACGCGGAGTCGCGTGAGCGCGGACGTGCGCGCGCCCGCGATCGAGTTTAGCGGCGCCGCGGAGACGAGCTACCCTCCCTTGGAAGTCGCGCTGGCGGCGCGTACCATCGACGAATCGCTCGCCGCGGGACGCCCCGCGTTCACCGAGGCTTCCGCGGATGCGACGCTCCGCTCGCTGGATCTCGCGGCGCTAGTCGTGTCGGAGGATGACCTGGCGCGTCTCGCGCCTCCCGATCGCCTTCGACTTCGTCTCTCCGGGAGCGCCAAAGTGAACGGCGTCGTCGAGGGCGCGGGCGGCGCGTCGGCGGAATCGCTGCCCGCGGCGACGCCCGCGTCGATTGCCACCGCGCGCGCGGCGGCGAGGCAATTCGCCGCGCACGGCGTCGAGAACATCTCCAAGCACCCCTACGTGCCCTCTCCCGACGGCGTGTACGACCCGAACTTCAGCGGCGAGGTTTCGCTGGAAGGCTTGCGCGTGAATCAGCTTTTGCTCGCGCCGCGACTGGCAGGAGAGGTCAAGGCGAGCATCGAGGGCGTGAGCATGGATGCTCGCGGCCGCGCGGATGAGCACTTGCGCTTCAACTTGAAGAACCCCGCGCCGGACGCGACGACTTCCGCCGGGCTGGAACACCCTCAGCCCTCGGTGTCGATGTCCATCCACCGCGGCTTGCTCAAGGCCGACGTCGAAGCGTCCGACGGCCGCGGCAACATGCAGGTCGCGGGCCTTCGACTGGATGACCTCGAACTCGCGTCGCTCCGCGGACGCGTCGAGCGCGCCAAGCTGTCCATGGACCTGCGCGAGAAGCTCGGCGCGGCGACGCTGCGCGTGCAGCAGCCTCGCCTCAGCGGCATGCAAGGCGAAGTCCTGGACGCCGACGCGTCGTGGGACGGGCGCATCGTGCGCCTCGAGCGCGCGGCGCTCGATCAGCGTCGGTCCAAGTACACGCTCCAAGGTGAACACTGCCTGGACGATTCCGTGTGGAACTCACTGCCGCCGAAGCGCCCCGTCCCCGTCGCCGAGCAAGACGCCGCGGAAGCGGCGGACGCCGACAGCGTCGAGACGACCGGCGATTGGGTGGTGGTTCCCGAGGACCAGGCGACTTCAGACGACGCGCTCGAGGGGCGCGCCGTCGACGCGGGCGAGGCGTCGGCCGGCGCCGCGGAGACGGTGACGAGCGCGTCGCAGCGATCGGACGTCGAAATTCCGCTGTACCCCAGGGACCCCGCGGAACGCGTCTCCATGCAGGAAAAGCTCAAGCGCTTCGTCTCGACGGTGTTCCGCCCGCCCGCGGCGAAGGTGGGTGCCGAATTCCCAGCCTCCGCGACGACGGCGGATGAGGCGGCGGACGCGTCCGTCGTTGAGGCGTCCGTCGCGGAAGCCGTCGATCGCGCGGAGGACGCGAAGCACTCGGTTCCCGAGGAAGTCACGACGGAACTCGTCGTTGAGGCTCGGGATGTCGCCGCGCCGCTGCCTGAGGAGACATCCGAGGAGGCCGAGGTCGGTCTTTCGGCGGCGTCGACGAGCGACGCCGCCGCCGCGGACGAAGCGCGGGACGACGCGCGCGGCGCCGGCCCGGAGTGGGTTGCCGAGCTCACGTCGAAGGAAGACGACGTCATGGAGGGGAAGGTGTTCGCCGCCGTTTCCGAGGAGAAGCCGAGCTCGAATCCCCTCGCCAGCGTCATGGACCGCCTCGCCGCGATCAAGCTGAAGGTCACCGACGGGGGCTCGTCGAACAGCGTCGTCTCGGCGTCGTCCGGCGACGCCGGGGACGGCGCCGAAGCCGCCGCCGAGCCGGCGGGGGCTAAACCCGAGGGGCCCACTTTAGCGCCCGTCGAGATGGACCCGGGCGCGTGGCGTCTCCTCCTGGCGGTTCCGCAGGCTGACGTCGAGGAGATGCTCCCCGCCGTGCGTCTCGCCGCCGCGCTCCGCGAGGGTGCGACTCCGCTGGAGTACACCCGCGCGAAGGATCACTTCCTGGACGCGGTGCGAGACGTCGCCATCAAGGCGTCCGAGGAGCTCGGGCGTCAGCTGGACGAGGCGGCGGCGGCTGCGGCGGCGGAGCAGCGCAGTGCCCGTGGCGCGGACTTCAAGAGCAGCGGGGGCGGCCGAGACGCGCAGGACGGTGACGCGCCCGCGAAGCTCCCCGGCTTGCAGGATCTCCGCGGCGCGTGGCGCGGCGCGGTGGAGATGAAAGGTGGGGGCGCGGAGACGCCGTTCCCGGGCACGGCGACGAACCCGAACGCGAACCAGGTCTCGGCGGTGGATTTCGACGTCTCCGGCGACGGCTGGTCGTGGGGACCGTACCAGGTGCAATCTCTCGAAGCGCAGGGGAATGTGGACGCCGTGGATGGTCTCCACATGCGTCGACTCGAGCTCCGCTCCGACGGCGCCACCGTCAAGCTCGACGGGAACTTGTTCGGCGAGGAGCAGAACGCCGCGTTCGCCGTGATCGATCTCCCCGCGCAGAGGTTAGCGCCCATCGTGCACCACGTCGCGTCCGCGGCGTCGGCGTCGAACGGCATGCCGCCTCCGCCCCCGCCTCCGCTGCCGAACATCGCGGGGACGCTATTCGTCTCCGGGGATGTCGGCGGGTCCGTCTCGCGCCCCACCGGGTCCGTCCGCGCGCACCTCAGCGACGGCCGCGTGGGGACCGTGCGCATGGGACACGCCAGCGCGTCGGCGGAGATCACGCCCGCGCGCACCGCGAAGTTCCGCGCCGAGGCAAACCCGGCGTCGAGCAACAAGCGCGGCGCGCCTCCCCAGATCGATCCCGGCCACCTGCGACTGAGCGGTGTGTTGCCTCTGCCGGACGCCACTGACAGGTCCGTCGAGGTGGACTGGTCCGTGCAGGACGGGGGCATGCAGCTCGTCTCCGCGCTGAGCGCGCCGAGCCTCGGCACGGGCGGCCCGGTGGAGTGGCAAGAGGGCGGCGCCAACATCACGCTCACCGTCAGAGGCACGCTGGCCGATCCCATCTACGACGGCGCCGCCGTGATCACGCGCGCGAAGATCGTCTCGCCGCTGCTCGCGCGCCCGCTCTACCCCGTGAACGCGAACGTGCGCATCCAGAGGAACACGCTTTACGCGGACAGCTTCGACGCTAAGTGCGGACCCAGAGGCTCGGTCAAGGTGAGAGGCGCCGTCCCGGTGCTGCACACGCGCCGCGGCGCGAGCGGCGAAACATGGGAGGGCCTCGTCGCGCGCGCCGACGTGCAGGGCGGGATTCGCGCCGAAGCCTCCGGCCTGGACGTGCGCGCGCGCGCCGTGTACAGCGGCCGTTTGGACGCGGACATCGTCGTCAAAGGCACGCTCCTGGAACCGGAAGTGGGCGGCTCGTTGCGTCTGTCCAAGGGGACGGCGTTCCTGCAGCCCAACGCGGCGCCGCCGCCCGGCGCGGCGGCGTCCGCCGCTCCCGGGACCGAAGCCGGTCGCGCGATGAAGCCTTTCGGCGGCGCGGCGAGAAGGGGTCTCGCTGGATTCTTGCAGCGATCGTCTTCGTCCGCGTCGGATGCCTCCGCGAAGTCCCCGCGGGGTGCGGAGACGTCCTCCTCGGAGCAACTGCCACTTCGGTTCAACCGGCTGCGGCTGATGGTGGGCCCCGAGCTGAGCGCCGTGTACCCGTTCGTGCTGAACTTCGGCGTGAGCGGCGAAGTGGAGGTGAACGGCGTGGCGGATCCCGCGCTGATTCGACCGAGCGGCGTGGTCAACTTCGAGAGAGGCGACGTGAACCTCGTCGCCACGCAGGTCCGGCTCAGCCGCGAGCACCCGAACCGCGCGGTGTTTGTCCCCGAGCACGGGCTGGACCCGACGCTGGACGTTTCCCTGGTGGGCGCCGACCTCCGCGCGCTGGTGCAGGGCAAGGCGAGCAACTGGACGGACAACCTGGTGGTGACTTCCGGGTCGTCCCGGTCCGGCGCCGCGTCCGTGCAGTCCGTCGGCGCCGGCGGCACCGTGGGCGGAAAGACCGTCGGCGGCGTCGGCCCGGGCGACGGCGCCATCGTCGGCCAGAGCGAGCGCGAAGCCGCCGTCGCCGAGGCGGCGCGCATCTTCGAAGGGCAGCTCGCGGATTCCCTTCTCGAGGAGGGCGGCCAACTCGCGTTCAGCAACCTCGCGGCGTCCACGGTGGCGACGCTCATGCCGAAGATCGAGACGGGCGGCCAGCTCGGGAAGGCGCGATGGCGAGTCACCACCGCGCCTTCGATTCCGGGCCTGCTTTCCCTGGACCCCGGGACGGACCCGTTTCGGAACATCTCGCAGTTCACGCTGGGGTCCGACTGGGAACTCATGCTCGGCGACTCGGTCCAGGCGACGATGTCCCGGAAACTGACGGAGAACGAGATGCAAACCAAGTTCGCGCTCGTGTACAAGCTCACGGATAAGCTCCGCATGCAGCTCAACTCCGAGTCGTCCGCCGCGACACGACTCTTGTTCGAATTCACGACGAATGCGAACCCCTCGAACCGCAACGAGACGCGGAGTTGAGCCGGTCGCGCCGAGACGCATCCGCCGCCGACGGAGACTCGGTGACGAAACGGGCGAGAAAGAAAGAGAGACGGTTGTCGGCGCTTCGGCTAGAAACGAATTAGATTAGAGAGCGCCGCCGGCGACGTTGTCATCGACGTTCGCCTTAGTAGATCCCCCCCGCCCCGGACACGTCTTCGAGCGCTTGCCGATCACGAACGAGTGACGCACATTCGAGAGCGCGTCCAAGAAGTGCGTGGTGATGGCGTCGGCGGTGAACCTGTGCGCGGCGAACCCGTGGAACGAGGCGTCGGCGAACGCCGTCTCCTCCGGCCACTCCGCGCTCGGCGAGAGTTCGTGCAGGTCGTACCCTCCCACGCCCGCGGTCACGAAGTGCGTCGCGCCCTTCGGCGTCTCCGAGCACGCCACCTGCACGGTGTGGTCGTGCCCGTTGATCCACAGGTCCACGCCGAACGTCTCCATCGCCTCGCGCAGCGCGTTCCGCGTCTTTTTTTCCGCCGGGAACGCGGCGTCGTCTCGCGCCGTTCGCGCCGAGACGGAGATGATCGGCCTGTGGCCGACGACGACGCGCCACGTCGGATCGCCCTTCCCGAGCGTCCGGCGAAGCCACTCCCAGTGTTCCTCGGAGGTGACCTCGCCCGCCTGGTCCTCGCGCAGACGCTCGCCGAACCGCCTGTCCTCCGGGCTCCGCGAAAACGCCCCCTCCAGCCGCACCCAATCCACGAAGACGAACTGCGCGCTGCCGTTTTCGAACGCGAACGTCTCTTCGTAGTACGCCGACGGCATCCGCCACCGCTCGTGCCGCTCGGAGAACCGCACCTGCGCGTTCACATCGCCGCACTGGTCGTGGTCTCCCAGCGCGGGGTACCACGGCACGTCCAGCGCGGCGTCCGTGTACACGCTCGCCCACTTGAACTCGAACTGCGGGTCGTCCGCGGAGGCGACGCCGTTGCCGTAGAAGTTGTCACCGAGGGTAAACACCGCGCTGACGGGCGCGGCTCTCGCCGCGCACTTCATGCCCCGCGCCACCGCCATCTGCGCGTCGCTTCCCACGCTCAGACCGCGAACGCCCCAGTCCCCCAGCGAAAACAGGCTCAGCGCCCCGGACGGGGCGGGCAGGAGTGGACTCGACCGTCCGAATCCGGCGCACTCGCCGTCTTCGACGACGGGCGCGTGATGTTGGTCGTTCGAGAAGACGTCCGCGTCTGGCGACGGCGAGTGCAGCGACAAGGTCAACAGCGTCGCGAACAAGAACGCGCCGACGACAGTTCCGACGCAGCGGAACTGAAGCTCCGACGCCCGCATCCGCGAGCGTCGCATGGAGACGCGCGCGCGCGGCAGTGAGCGCGAGCGATCGGTCTCAGTCGACGAACGCGGTTTCGGGTGCCCAACAACGCCGCGTGGCCGCGATCGAAACGCGCGGGCTTCACCGTGCGGAACAAACGAAAAAAATGTGGCTGTCAGTACAAGTCGGTCGATCATTTTCCCGCCGCCTCGAGCCTCTTCCGCATCTCGATCAGGCGCTTAGCGTTGGTGTCGAACTCCCCTTCGTACCCCTCGAACGGCACGCACAAGTCCTCGATGTCGATCCCCGCCGCCTTGCACTTCTCGATCGCCTCGTACTGGTTCGTGCGGATCTGAATCTGGCCGAGCATCTTCGTGGGCAGGTACTTGGAGTCGCCCGTCTTGGGCGGCTTCCACGACGCCGGCATCCAGTCCTCGCCGTCGCCGAACGGGTACTGGTCGCCGGGCACGTCGAAGTCGTAGTACAGATCGGTCAGGTCGATGCCGTAGCTCTCTGCCTTGGCGATGGCATCGTCCACCCTCTGCTCGATGCGCGCCGTCGACAGCGCGGAGACGGCGGCGAGCCCGCCGGCGACGCCGAAGATGGCGACGACGCCGCCGACGCCGCCCTCCGCCACCTGCGCCAGCTCCTGCGCGGGGAGCGCGGAGACGGGCGCGGCGCGGGACGCGCGGCTGCGGGACCTCGACGCGAGCGAGCCGACCGCGGAGGATGCGCACGCGCACGCGGAGGCTGTATCGGAAAGCGATGATGAGTGAATGTTGGATCGGAACGGAGGACATCAGTTTCGGCCGGCGTGACAGAGTCGTGAGGGCAGCCTCGGGCGACGGCGCGAGGACGCTCGCGCCGTCCGCGATCGTGAGCGGTGCGCAGCGCGAGAGAGTCGGTGCGTCGCGTACCGATGGAGAAGGACATGGCGAGGTGAGCTGCTTGCGTGCGCAGTCGCTTGTGGCGCCCCGCGCGTTTGCCAACTGTAAAAAAGATATGCGGATCTTGTTGGCGAGCACTGAAGATCAATCTTTCGGGAAAAACAACAACGTGCGAGATAGACGAAATGCCGGAATTGGAAGAACCGTCGAGACCGAGGTCACAGCCGGAGCGCCCCGCTACACCCCACCACCCCCCCGACCGAGATGGTCGCCACCGCGGGCAACCAGTGTCACGTCGGCTATCGCGTCGACTTGGGTGTACCGGGTGCGTCTCCTCTAGTGTGGCGTCTCGTCTCGGATTCGTGCCACGCAATTCTTCGTTCCTGCCGATTCAATCGCCCGAATCGCACTCGTCGGTCCCTGACCCGAACCCCCTTTTGACCCTCGAACCGAAACAGGATACACCGGATACATCAACTCCGAGCGTAACATCGGCGTCCCCGTCAAGGGCCACAGCGCGTTCGCGGGCAGGCGCGTGGACGACGCGACGATGCGAGCGGAAAAGGCGAACGCTCCGTTCGATGCCATGCCGAGGAGTTGCTACGACGCGCAGCATCCGGCGCACGCGCCCGAGGCGTACAGGGTCCCAGACGGCACCGGCGGCGGGTACTGGATCGGCGACGCCAGGAAAGCCACGGACACCGAAAGCGTCGCGCCCGCGCCCGCTAAGTTCCTCGCGAAGTCCTCGTACCAGCACGACATCTCCGCGCCGCGCGAAGCCGCCGGCGTCGTGCGCCCGCGCGCGCCGATTCGCCCCGCGGGCCGCGCGCCCGCGGGCACCGCCGGCGAACCCCCCGCGCGCCTGGACGACACCTCCCGTTACGACCGCGACTACGGCAAGGCGGGCTCGGACCCGCGCGCGCGCGCGCCGCCCGCGAACGGCCGCGGGCTGGGCGCGGGCATCTCGCGGCGGTCCACCACGGCGGACCTGGCGAGCGGGCTGGTGCGGAGCACCAAGCACGTCCCCGGGTACGGCGGGTTCATCGCCGGGTCCGCGTACAACCCCGCCGCGCTGGACCACTCCGACGGCGTGCTCACGAAGGGCTCGCTGAAGGACCAGGCGCTTCTGCGCGCGCTGGACCAGTTCCACCGCGACCGCGTCCCGGGCGAAACGCTGTGGCGCCCGCGGCATCCGCGAAACGTGCGGATGGACCCGCCCACGCCGACGCGCTCGACGAGCGCCGGCGCCGCCGCGCACGAGACCTGGAGGCGGGGGCAGCCCGAGCGCGTGCGGTCACTTAGCGGCGACGTGAGCTCCGGCCCGGGCGTGATGTCCTTCTTCTCGCCGGGAGTGGAGACCGTGAGCGAAGCCGGCGTCGCCGACGCGCAGAGGTTCTACGCGGTGGCGAGGCCGTTCGAGGGCGTCTCCTGCCCCGCGGCGTACCCTTCGCGAACCACAGCGCGCGGCGCGCGATTCTCGCGGTGAGGACGGCGATACGTAGAGACGCGCGCGATGACGTGTGATGATCGATTGTATTCCTATGTACCTTCGGTAGTACGTCATACACCACCGAAAGCGTCGAAAGTCTACAACAAGTTAGTAGTCCGAGATGCGCTCGTACTCCACCGCGGACAGGTCGTACCCGGAGTTGACGACCAGCACCTGCTGCTCCTCCGTGGGCTTCACCGAGCCCCCCTTCTCCACCGCCAGACGCATGGTGCCCTTGAACATGTCGATCTTGCCGTTCGTGACCCTGAGCACGACGCCGGGCTTGCACGCCTCCGCCTGTTTGTTCCTCGCCGAGAAAATCACGGTGCCCGTCGCGTCGCCCGCCACGCACTCCACGATGGTGGTGCTCGATCCGTCGGGGTGCTTCTTGTTCAGCACCTCCGTCGCCTCGACGATCTTGACCACGAGATTCAGGTTCGACAAGCCGGGGCGCAGAGAGTCCACGGTGACGATCTCGAGGGGGTCCGACATCGTGCGCGTGTCGAGGGCGCGTCGGGCAATACCGTGGCTCTGTCGCGCACGAAGGCCGCGGCTCGGAAAAGTCGTCTGCGCACGAGAAATCGGAGCTCGATCGTCCCGAAACCGTGAAAGCCTCGAACCGCCGTTCGAGAAAAAAAAAAAGCAAGCGAGGAAAAAAACCCACGACGAAGAAAGATGCGAGCGAATCTTCCTCTCCGAGTCGGGGGCGCGCGGGGCCATGAAGGCGCTCGCCCCCGAGCTTCGTGCGCCGGTGTACGCGAGGTCTCTTCCGGACGATGTGGTTTTGCGGAACATGCGTCGCGCGCTCGCGGCTCTGGGTGAAGACGACCCCGCGCGGGGCGATGGCGTTTCGGCGCCGGAAAACGCGACGAGCGACGGCGACGACGTCGCGGCGGGCGCTTCCTCGTCCGCCTCGGTGGTCACCGCGCTCGCCGCGGTCGAGCTGCGTCGCGAGACGCGGCTGTGGATGGCCATGATGTACAAGAGCACGAGCCAGCATCGACGCGCGGTGCACTTCCAGCGCATGCGCGGCGTGACTCGCAGCCTGCGCGCGCTCGCAGCGCTCGATGTCGGGGCCGCCGCCGTCGCGCTCAGGAACGGGCTTCGCGACGGCGTCTCCGAGGAAGCGCGCGAGGCGGCGTCGTCGAGCCCGGCGGTCGCCGCGGGGGCGCACGCACTGTGGAAGCTCCCACCCCGCGCGCTGTGGGACGACCTGTCCCTCCGCCTGCGCGAGGCGGCGCGCGTCGCCGCGGAGGCGGACGACGACATGCTCGCCGCCGCCGAGGCGCTCGTCGGCCAGCTCGCGCACACCTTCTTCATGCCCTTCGCGCTCGTCGCGCTCGCCGCGCTCGCGCGTCTGCGCGCGGCGGCGCACCAGCTCGTCGCGGACGCCGCCGCCGCGTACAACGTCCTCGCGCCGCTGCTCCGCGGGGGGATCATGCCGCCGCCGGGCCTCGAACCCGGGACCTCGGGCGGGGACCCGCCGCCCGAGGCGCTCGCGTGCGAGTGGCGCGCGGTGTCGCGGCGCGCCGCCGCCGGCGGCGGGCGCGCGACGCGTTCCTCGACGCGTTCGTTGACGAAGCCCGGCGGAGGAAGAAACGTGCGCGTTTTTCCCTCCCCCGATGCGTTTAACCCTGAACCCGAAGGCGGTGGACAGAAAGAGAAAGATTCCGGGCGGAA
>Ga0181560_10000765_pt1 | contig 29644 bp, 23 predicted proteins | sample 011ome_20_FD_133751 | JGI IMG/M metagenome (GOLD analysis project Ga0181560, IMG submission 133751) | Coastal salt marsh microbial communities from the Groves Creek Marsh, Skidaway Island, Georgia - 011509CT metaG (megahit assembly) | ecosystem: Environmental > Aquatic > Marine > Intertidal...
ACAGAAGATATATATCTTTCTCTGATGTGATAATATCGATATAGATAGCTTGTTTTATAATTATGTTTTTAGTAGAGAGAGAAAGAGTGTGTGTGCGAGAGAGAGAGAGAGAGAGAGAGAGTGCGCGATGCAGCGGAGGTGACAACACGGTACGGTATAATATTTTGGCACAATAAGAAAGAGAAAAGAAACCACCTTTTAATAATAATACCGCGGTGATAATAATAATAAAGCGTGAAAGAATACGAATCGTTCTTATGTAATGTGTTTCTAATGATTGAATAATGCGATTGACATTAAAAATATACCAGTATATATAACTTTCAATATAATAATCTACACGGAAGGGCCTTCCTCTCTCTCTCTTTCTCAATCACGCCGCGGCGACCTCCTCGTTCGGCGTCGGCTCTCCCCCCTCCTCTTTCTTCTTGGCGAAAAAGTCCGAAATCTTCTTACTCCCGTGCCTGTCCACCTCTTTCTTCGCATTCTCTCCGTCCTCGTTCGCCACCTCCACGTCTTTCTCCGTCATCTTCTTCGGTTCTCCTTCTTTCGGTTTCATCGCGCTTATGTGGTCGTGCAAAAAATCAAACTTTTGCTTCTTCAACACCGCGCGTTCCACGTCCAAATATTTAATCGTCTTCCGCTTTCCAAGTTTCATGCTCCCCAACGCGTTCTGCGTGAGCATCTCGCAAAACAGTTCCGTCGCCTTGGTGATTAACTTCGTCGCGTCCCCGGAGGCGACTTTCACAGATTTGTCCAGTTTCATGATTCGTTTCACCCGCGAGAGAGGCAAACTCAACGAGTTGCCATCCTTGTCCTGATTCATCATCGACTGCATCTGCGTTTGTTGCACCAACCGCTCCGCCTCGGTCAACCCATCCTCGCCGTGCGCCGCGTTATCCTCGTCGTCGTCGTCGATGTCGTTTTTGTCCGCGTTGTTGTTGTTTTTCTCGAGGTCTTTATCACCTCTCTCTTTCCTCTCTTTCTCCTCCTTCTCGTCAAACTCTCTCTCGCATTTTTCTTTAAACTTTTGCTTCTCTTCCTCGGAGAGACCGTTCCATCGTTGGGAGATGAGCTTCGCGATGTCGCCCATCCCGGGTTTTAAGTTGCCTTTTTCCGCGAGCTCTCGTTTCACCGACTCTCGGTTTTGCGTGGAGAAGGAAATGTACGCGGACGGGCGTCGTTTGCCCGTCGAGGACGACAACACTTTTGGTGGCATGATTTTATTATTAGTAGTATTCGAGCGCGTCGTCGCGTCGCGATGTGATGAAGAAAGAGAACACGCTCTCTGCTTTCGTTTTTTTTGAAAATTTTTTCGAATTTTCGACACGCACGTGACGAGAAAAAACGCCTCTTTTGCATTTTTACAAAGAAGATTGAGAAACAAAAAGTCAAACAAACACCCCTAAAAATATATTTTAACGCGCGCGTGCGCGCAAACAACCAATCGTCATTTTTTAAAAAATGGAACCGCGGCAGCGCCGCCGAGCCATCCGACGTTTCCTCTGCATCTTTCTCTTCCTCTTTATCGTCGTCTCTTCGGTTCGTAAGTTCCATTCGGTGAAAGAAGCGCGACACTTTGCCGCGGAGTCGCTGATTCATCTGGCGAAAGATTTAGACGAAGAAATCGACGTTTCCCGTTTCAATGTCGATCGTCACGACGATCACCGTCACTCGTCCTCGTCGAATTCAGAACGAGACGAAGATGAGGACGAACCGGAAATATACGAACGGCCGAGCTCACCGATGCCGCCGATGGACCCGAGCGCTCCGCCTCCGCCACCGGTGGCGCCGAGCATGCCTCCACCAGATGATGCGATGCGAAGAGAAAGGTTGGATACGACGACGACGACGACGACGACGATAACAACACCGTCACCGTCAAAATCATCGTCATCGAACAATAACGCCATCAATCGAAACTTAGCCTTCTTTTCCGGCTCGCTGAACGAACCTAACGTAAAAGATCATCCTTTATTTAAATCAAACGAAGACGATTCAAAAGATTTATGGGCTAAACGCAGACGAGAGTTGTTCGACGGTTCGTTGCCGCACCCGTACGTGGACGAGGACGACGAAGATACCGCGCATTCCGAGCAGACGAAAAGATACATAAGTTTGGATAAAATTTTAGATTTGAAAGAGTTGAGGCGAAAGTTTCCGCCGTATACGATGGAAAAAGTAGAGTTGGGAACGGAGATGCCGTTGCACGTGACGTTTGCGACGGTGGAGTTGGTAACGTTGGTAGATAATTGGCTGACGTACAGCATCCGAGCGAACATCAAGAAGATTGTGGTGGTAAGTTTAGACGAAGCGTTGCACATGTGGTGCGAGAAGGAGTTGAAGAAGAGGAAGAAACATCGACGCGAGATTGGTGGCGATGATAGTGACGATAACGACGAGTTCGCGTGCGTGCCCGGCGGGCATTTGTTAGACAAGAGTAAATTAGGGCATTCCCTATCCGGCGGCTTTAGAGAAGTGAAAGAATCTTTCTACGCGTTGATGAACGTGAAGATACAAATCATCGAAACTTTCTTATTAAATGGATACGATTTGTTAATTTCGGATGCGGATGTAACGTGGGTGCGCGATCCGATGCCGTATTTCAACACTGGAAATTTGGGTAAAGTCGACATCGCCGTCTCCGCCGATTGCGTCTTTGACTTTCGAGGCGATTTAATCGACCAAAACGAAATCGAGCTGCATAGGAAATTGAATTTGCCGCAGCTGACAACGACGGTGTTTAAAAAGTGGGAGCACTGGCGAGATCCGTTCACGCAACTCCCATGGCCGTATCTAGCCGAGTATAACACGGGCATGTTGTTGTTGCGAGCTACGTTGGAAACCCTGCGATTCGTGAAGGATTGGAAGCATGGCATGGAAGCCGGGAAAAAGTTAGCCTTTGCGAACGATCAACACCATTTCAACGCAATCACGCGATCGAGATGGTTACAGCGGAAATCTTTGCCTGCATACTGTAAGAAATTGACCGATGTTGGCGAGAAGAGCTCGATGTGTCGCCCGTTTGATAAACCAACGGCGGACAATCGACATCCGGATGAATATTTCAGAAGGCCGGATAAAACGTACGATCCATCGAAACCGGAAATGACCGTCATGGACCCAGGTTTTGTACCTCGAGATAAAGAAGGCCTGTGCGAACCAGTGAAGGTCGAGACGTTGGAAGCCGTAAAGAATAACGCGAACGACGGGTACTTTTGCGAAAAGTATCCTCCCGATTTCGTCGCGTTCGCAGAGGATTATAAGAGAGGTTTGCGTCCGTTGTATTCGTACGGAGGCACGTCTGGATCTTTGCGCGTTGCAAAATTGCCGACGAGCTTATTCTCCAACGGAATGGTCTTTTTCATGGGTAAGGATTATTCGAAACGCTCGATTGTTCCGTACGGTGTTCATAACACTTACGTCTACGACGGCGCGCAAGGTAAAATTTGGCGCTTTCGCGAAGCCGGGATGTGGGCTGATAAGAAACCGTACTTTTTAGCCTCGTCTATGTACAATAAAGAACTCGGTCTTCCTTTCAGCGGTAAAAATACGAAGCCAGAGGTTCAACCTTCCGCTTCGGTTAGAGACGGAGACGACGATGAGATAGACCTGAGCAAAGAGAAGGATTTGAAGACGCTCATCGTGCGCATGTCCATGCCAGAATGGTTGGAAAAATCCGTCAACGAATCCATAACGACCCCTAAAGGCGAAATTCCAATCGGTCACATGAACGGTTTGCGTTGGCAACTCGCGCGGGTTCGCGACGCCGTAGCTATTGCAAAGATGTTAGACCGAGCTTTGATCATGCCACAGTTCTTATGCGGATGTCACAGACACTTCAATCTGTTGGTCAATTGCACCATGGGCGCGATGACGATTCCTTTCGTCTGCCCAATCGACCATTGGGCGTTGCCGAGAACGTTCGGCGATTTACCCATTCCTATTCGCGAAGCGTCTTATTTTGAAAACAGAGTCAACGCGGGTTTTAAACCTTTCACTTCGCCAGCACCGAGAATTGCCATTTGCTCCTCGGACGAAACCGAAGACAAGTGTAAAAACAGAGAAGGCGGCATGCGAGGCGCTTTGCCGCACTTGCCCGGTTTCGCCAAGACTCAAACGCCCATCGACGAAGGGAAAGCGAAAGTCGCCATTAAAACTGGATTTTCGAGCACCGAGTTCACCACAAAAGTTGTGTCCGAAATTAAATCGCGAGGTTTACAAGATGAACCGGTGTTAGTCTTGGATGGTCTCGGTGATTTTAGTCAATCGCAATTTGTCGAGCACGGGTCGCGAACGAGCGATTTTACCGGGTTTGCGAGTAAAGATGAAAACTTTGATTTCGACGAAATGCTTGGAAAGTCCACGCACCAATGGTGCTGTTACATTAACGGAACGGTGCATCACCCGTTCCCCAGGCTCCACGCTTAATACCTCGTAGCTTATTTATGAAAAGAGTTAGAATTAGTTTGTTGTAGTTTTAGATTTTAGTTTGCGGATCAATCTATCGTGTTGTTCTATTATTAAAAAGTATATATTATATTTTCTATAAATCTCGTTTTGTCGCGACCATCATCATCCGGAGGAAGAAGACGGAGAAGATTTCTCCTTCTTCTCTTTCTTCTCCTTCTTCTCCTTCTTCTCTTTCTTCTCCTTCTTCTCCTTCTTCTCTTTTTTCTCCTTCTTCTCCTTCTTCTCTTTCTTCTCCTTCTTCTCCTTCTTCTCCTTCTTCTCTTTCTTCTCTTTCTTCTCTTTCTTCTCCTTCTTGTTTCGTTTCTTATCGCGCTTGGCTTCCTCCTCATCTTCAGCGCCGTCGCTACCATCTTCATCGGCGGCGGCTTCCAAATCTTCGTCGTTTTCATCATCGCCACCTTTTTCCTCTTCGCTGCTGCTGCTACTTCTATCTACCGGCCCGCACTTTCTACCTAACAAACTCCCCACCAACAGCACGACCCGGTCGTCCTCTCTGTTCACCCTCTCCACGCGAAACTTCACTCTCGTGCCTACTTTAATCTCCTTCATGCCCATCGACGCCGAGTCGTCCGATTCTTCCCCATCTTCTTCGTCCGCGTTCTCCGTCCCATCTTCGATGATTTCCCACGCTTCTTTCGCTTCGTCAAACATCATGTTCTCCTTGAAATTCTCGATTGGAATCGACGCGTTGAAGATATCCCCCACGACGAGTCCGATGTGGTCCTGGCCTATTTTGTTCGCTTTCCCGACTAACAAAGCTTTCGGTTTCGGCGCAAACACCGTCGCTCTCACCGTCGCTTTCACGTTCACGTACGACGAGGACGGTAAAATATCATCCCCTCCTCCGCTCTCGTCGTCCTCTTTTATCCGTAAATCCTCGTATTTCACGAGCACGCCGCCAAACCCGTCGTGGTGTCGCAACATCTTCGCGTCCAGTTGCTCCTTGGCGCCTTTGCGTCGGTTGGCTAATTTCGACGGGTGTAATGGGATCGAAACGTTCACCACAGACGAAACAAATCCAGACGATGATGAGGAACAGAAGAAAGCGTCGCCGTTACGTCGCGTGCCGTTACTTTTACTCTTATCGCCGGTGTCCTCGCGTTTCCGCTTGTGGCCCGCCATCTTCTTCTTCTTTTTTGATGGTTTTCTTTTGCCGCCGCCGGCCAAAAATCCAAACCAACACAAAAAGAGAAAAAAACGAGACAAAAAAAATGTGTTTAGGGTTTTTCAATTTTTTCCTTACTAGATGACGCGTGTTTCGCAACTCAACTTCAAAGTCGTGCCTCACTCAAGCTTTCGTTCTTCTTCGAGATACCATATAAGAAGAAGAAGAAGAAGAAAATAAAAGCATGGCACCACCACCAGAACAACCACCGCGGGGGCGACGACAACAGCACAAGTACGTCTCCTCTTCCGGGACGACGCGTCAGTCGAGACCACTCTTCCGGGCGACGATGTTTGCGGATTTCTTTTGGGGACTTCTGAACATTCTCGCGGCGTTTTTTAGAACTTTAGTCAGTTTGGAACACTCGCAAAAGTACGGGACGAAAGCGGGGGATATCGGGAGCGGAGTGTATTCGAGAGGACCATCATCTGGTGGAGGAGGAGGTGGAGGAGGTGGTAACGGGACGAGGAGGTACGGAGGGAGTAACATTCACGGCATAGACCACAACTTCAAGCCTCCGAGCACTTGAGGACGGTAAGCGTCGCATTTTCTTCGAATTCGTTGTCCTTCGATGAATTCGTCCGCGACGCGCTGTCTCTTTCTTCGTTAGCTCTCGCTTTGTGCGTGTGCGAGAGAGAGAGAACTTTTCTGAAACAAAAAAACGTGACGTCTGCGAAGGTTAAACGCTGTGTACACGCGTGCCTCGTACGACTGATAAATCAGAATTGCAAAATCTCTCAACTTTCTTTGTCTTTTTGGTGTTCGAGCTTCTCTCTTCGCTTCGGCTCGGCGAGAGAATGTATCGGAACGGCAACGACAACAACAACAAGAACAACCAAAGCGTGTGCACTTGTCACCACCACTGAAAACATACTTTGTTGTATCATAAGTATCATAACACTACTACTAAAATAGAACTACATTTATTCACTAAAAGAATGTTCTATTTCTTTTCCCACTTCGCCAACATTTTCTCTTCAATCTCCTCCAACTTCATCCCTTTGGTTTCAAACACGAGCTCTTTGACGAAAACATACCCGAGGAGATTTAGAAGCGCGTAACCGGCGTACGTGCCGCCTAAACCGAGAAACGTGACGCCAGGTAGAAACGCGGACCCGACGATGGCGTTGGAGAAGTAGTTGGTGGCGGTACACAAGGATACCGCTTTGGCGCGGATTCGAGTCGGGAAGACTTCGTTGTATAGGAGCCACGGGACTGGACCGGCACCGGCGGAAAAGAAGAGAACGTAAAGCGGAAGCGATACGAGCGCAACCGTAGCTTCTGGTTCTTGTCTTTCACCGCTGTTAGTATCTCCGCGGCCTTCGATGGTGACGTCTTCAATTAAGCCGCCGATTTCGCGATCCGGTAAATCTTTGCAGATGATTGATTTCGTCGTAAACGAAGAGTACGAGGATTGTTGAACGTCGAATATATCCGAAAAGTAACCCTCGTTGATGCTCAAACTGCCTCGTTGTTTCGCTTTTTGCTCTGGCGATAACACATCCACCGCGGACGGGTCAAGCGTGTTGCAAAAGCTCGCCTTGAAGAATCTACTGGACGTGGTCATGGAAGACGCGCCTCCTCCGAAACCGCCGTTGTTTTCAGAGAGGAACGGTACCCCGTGCGTATAAATATCCACGGCGGAAAGTGCGACTAAGCACGCGGACATGCCACCGAACGACCACAAAAGCAAAGGTCGTCGACCGAGTTTATCCGTCAAAACCAGCGCTAAAACGCCACCCAAGATGTTCGGGACGCCGACGGCCCACGTCAACAGCTCCGGCGAACTCAAACCAACAGAACTAAACACCGATTTCGCGTAGAAAATGACCGTGTTTGATCCGGAAAACGCCGCCAACGCGCACAACCCAACGCCAGTAATCAAAGAAGGAACATTCGTTTCGTCTTTGAAAATCTCTGACCACGTCTCTAGTTTTTTGCCGCCGCTCGCGCTACTACTATTACTACCACTCGAACCGCTCGCTTTTTCCGTCGCTCTTCTACTGTCGTCGTCGTCTTCAAAACCACCGTCCTCTGCGGCGCTACTACTATCAACACCATTAGTACTACCACTGCTATTATTATTACTTTTACTATTACTTCCACTATTTTCTTCCTTTTTCTGTATGTTCTCTTGCCATAATTTAGCCGCTTTTCCCCGAATGTTCATCAACGCGCCTAGCGACCGTCTCGATTCTCGTTCAATCTCTTTCTTCTCTACTTCGCACTCGATTTGCCCGCTCGTCGCTAACAACCACACCGGTGATTCCACCGCTACAACCAGCGCAGTCACTGCCAACGCCACCGCTGGCACGACGGAATCCGAAAATAACGGTCGCCACCACCCGTCGCCTCCGTTGGCGGCTTCCTCTAAAGGCACTGCCAATTGAAACGCCGCCAAACACCCAAAGACGTACGCCATTCTCCGCAACCCGTTCGCGGTCCCTCGAAAACTTGGCGGAGAGATCTCCGCTAAATATAAAGGCACAATTTGCGAACTCGCACCGACACCTATACCGGTAATTAATCGACCAAACGTCATTGACGCCGCGTCCCAACTTACGCTCGAAATCAAGGCGCCGACGGCTAAAGGTATCGTCACAAACGCCAACGCATTTTTCCTTCCATACTTATCTGCAATCGGCGCGATGGAAAATCCACCGACGACGCCTCCTAACACCATCACACTAACGACTAACCCTTTCAGCCCGTCGCTTTCCGCGAAACCTAAATCTGAGGCGATCGAAGCTAAAGGCGCGTTGATCACCGCCGAGTGGTACCCGAACAGAAACGCGCCGATGGTCGCCGTCGCGATGGACGGGATTAACCCGGGACCAATGTCGTTGTTGTTGTTGTTGTTGTTGTTGTTGTTGTTGTTGTTGTTAGCATCGTTGCTTTCGTCGTCTTCGCTATTTTCTGCTTTTGCTGCGTATCCTTCGCCATCATCCGCGCCACTGCTTCGCGCAAGGACGACGCGTCTTCTTCCTCTTCTTTGATTTTTTAACAACAACAACCTCCTTTCCTCTCGAAATGGAAGCGAATACCATTCGAAGCACGCGTCGTCGTCGTCCTCGCCCTCACCGCCGCCCGATGCCGACGAAAACGACGACGACGACGACGATGCCGCGGCTATAACTCTCCATCTCCTCCTCCTCCTTCCCGCCGAGAAGGAGACAATCGCGCTTGTTTCTTCCTTCTCGTCGCGTCTTCTCTGACGACGACGACGACGACAGTTAAAACTTTTTGGAGATGAAGAAGAAGAAGAAGGTAAGAACGATGTTGATCTGTGATGCTGCGTAAAAGAACAACAACAACAACAACAACAACAACGAGAATAAGATGGAGGAGAAGATCGAGCTGATGACGATGACGATGAAATCGTCGGCGCGATGATCATCGTGTTTCGTTCTCTCTCCTCGTCGTCGTCAAGTGAAGACAAGTGTCTTTTGGAATAAAGTAAAGATACTTTTCTGTGAAACCCTAAAACGTCAAGTGCAATCTCTCCCGAAAGCACAATCACCGCGCGCGATAGTTTTAGCACGCGAAAGCTAATAATACACTTTTCACCTTAAAATCGTCTTCGCGATATCGACAAAAAAGAATGTCTCCTCCGCCTCCTTCTTCTTCGTCGATGATGCCAACGTGCACGAAATTCACCGCCGAAGAAGACGATTGTTCGTCGTCTCAAAATCTCTTCGGAGTCGTCTTAGACAACACGAAATTCACGTGCAAAATATACAACTTTGGCGCGCACGTGGTGAGTTGGCGATCGAAATCGGATTTAGAGGTGTACAAAACGAAACCAGAGTTTCTTTTCTTGAGCGAGAAAGCAATTTTGGACGGGACGAAAGCCATACGCGGTGGGATTCCGATTTGTTTTCCGCAGTTTGGTAAGCTCGGCGGGTGCACGAATCAACACGGTTTCGCGAGGAACACGACGTGGGATTTCGTCGACTCGGAAGTGGACGCGGCGAGAGAGATGGCGAAAGCGACGTTTACCACATCCAGCACCGAGGAGACTTTGAAAGAGTTTCCATATGAGTTTACGCTGAAATATACCGTGACTATTGAAAAAGAGTTTTTGAACACGAGGTTAGAGGTTATAAACACTGACGAGAAGGAGTTTGAGTTTACGACGGCGTTGCACACGTACTTTGGCGTGAAGAGCGTAGCGGATGTCGCCGTGAAAGGATTGAACGGGACGAGGTATACGGATTCGTTAGAGGACGGGAAGAAGTGCCTGGAAGGCGAAGAAGAGATTAGTTTTGATAAGGAAGTCGATAGGATTTACCGAAGGAACGTAGCTTTGGTAGAAGAGCAAAGGTTGGAGATTATCGATCGCGTCTGGGAAGGCGAAGGCGTGTTGTCGCAACACACGAGAGGGGTGGCGATGTCCACGAAGAACTTGAACGACGCGGTGGTTTGGAATCCTTGGATCGATAAAGCGAAAAGCATGGCTGATTTCGGGGACGAGGAGTATAAGGAGATGGTGTGCGTGGAAGCGGCGGCGATTGATGAGCCGGTGAAGGTGAAACCGGGAGAGTCGTGGATCGGAGAGCAAACGCTTGAATCGGTGATTAATTTGGCGCACTTTTCCGTTTGATAGTATTTTTATTTATATCGTGTTATTATCGTTGTTACTATGATTATTACAGTTAAAACACTGCAGTGCTACGTTGTACATCTTTCCTATTATGATACAAATCCTACAATGCTACAAAAATGCGCGTTTGGTTAACCCCTACATTGGTTCTAATCACATACCTAACTTTTAATACTTCTGCGTGTGCGCTTTACATCAAACGCCCATTCGAAACTACCGCGAGCATTCGCTCGTGCTCCGATTGAAGCAAAGCTACTTCTCTCGCATGTTCGTATTCACTCTTCTCGAGCGTTTCGGTCAACTTTCCGTTTCGACATTCTAACTGTTCAATTTTTTTCTCGAGCTCTGCGATTTCGGACGCAGCAGAGAGCCTGCTGACACTTTTTGTCGCATCCGAAACGGACGTTTGCGTCGTCTTCGTCGCAATTTTAGCAGTAGAAGAAGACGAAGAAGGCACTGAGCACGCCGCCAACGCCGCGCTGGCGAGTTCTTCCTTTCTCAACGCCCTCTCCTTCTCTTCCTTCTCCTTTCGAATTTCCTGTTCCAACCGTTTCACTTTCTTCTCCGACTCTTCCTTCGCGACCAACGCCTTCTCTAAACTCAACTCCATTTTACGCATCCTCAATTTCTTCCCACCAAACGTAATGCTATTTCCACCACCAAAGATGTTTTCGTCGTTCTCGTCGTTTTCAAATAAGTCCGCCTTCAACATCTCTTCTTCTTTCATCAACATTTCCGCCGTCCGTTTCCATTTCATCATCTCCGCTTTCATCTCGCTCAAGCTCGCGTTTGCGTTCGCGCACTCTTGCGATATCGTCAGATTTTCTCGTCGCAACGCCTCGTTCCGTTTCGTCGCTTCCGTTAACTCTTCCTCTCGCAAAGATACCAACAGAGCGTTGCTTTCTTTCAATTTTAACTGTAACTTTCTATTTTCCTGTTCCATTTGCGAAAGCGTCTTTTCCATCCGCAAATACTCCTCCTTTGTTTTCTTCAACAGCAACACGTTCGACTGAAATTCAAACCTAAACTTGGACAAAGACGACGACGACTCCATCGAAATCGAATTATTATTTCCTCCTTCGTTGCTAACAACATCACCAAAATCAATCAAATCAAACTTTATCAAAGCTTCCTTCCACTTCTCGCGATCGACATCGTCGGTAATCATGAACGCTCTCTCTATTTTTTCTTTCCATTTTTCTTCCTCGATTTTGAATTTTCCCCTAATTTCATCCAGCTTTGCCACCGCGTAAAAGCAGTTCTGTTCGGCTTCGGATTGCGCGAGCAGAGCGAGTCGAAGTTGCTCGTCTTTCGCTTTCAGTTTGAGAAGGAAGTACGATTCGAGCTCTTCGTATTCGCTCGAATTCATCTTTTTTTCGTGATGCTGATGCTCTGAGGAAAAAAAGTCTGAAGGAAAAAAGAGAAATTTTCGAAATCAATCCTTCATAAAAAAGCGCGCTTAAAATATTCATCGCCACAACCACCGCTCATCCATAACAGAAGAAGAAGAAGAAGAAGAAGATAAAAAGAGGAAAAAGATGTTCGCGAAGCTCCAAAAGCACAAGCAGAGAAAGTCCAAGCAACAGTTAAAGTTCAAATTCGAAGTCTACGACTTTGAGTGTTTTCCCTTGCCTCGCAACATCTTTTCGTGTCGGATTCTGCTCACACGAGGCGCGAAAGTGTCCATGTCGGGGGAAAGCTCCGTGGAAACGACGACTATGAGTGATAATGAGACCACAACGCGCGCGGTGTTTTACGAATCTTCCGACGCGAATAACAAGCTGACGCAAATCGTCACTTTGTATCGAGAGGAAAATGGCCAGTTCGAACCAAAGGCGTACAACGTAAAACTGCAATCGGTCGGAAACAGCACGACTTTCGCGCGAGGCACGCTGGATGCTTCGAAGTTTATAAACGACATGCAAGCTTTGAGCGAAGGCGGGTTTGAGAGCGCGCACGAGATGCGAATGGATAACGGGACGCACATTCGGTGCAAAGTTCGGATGACGTGGTTGAAGAACGCGACGACGAAAGGTTCTCGCAGAGGATCGGAGATGGACATGACGGAGTTATCGTTCATAAGCAGCGCGAATTTGTCGGCGTCTTTCGTGGCAAATAACAACATCGAGAATGAAAATGACAACACGAATCCATTCATGACGACGCCGATCAATGGTACCGGTGGCGGAGTTTTGAATAACATTAATGAGGAGCAAGATTTGTCCGGGTTCGACGAAGAGCTCGGAGTGGACGCGACAACAACGACGACGACGACGCCAGTCTCGTCGACGACGACTGCGTCGTCGTTGCGAAAATTTAACACGTCTGAGGTGAAGCGTTCGTTATCAACCACATCGTATCTGTCTCCAATCGGCGAATGTTCGACGCCTGAATTAGCGAATAATCGGGCAGATACATTAATAGCAAACAGCGTATCAAACGAAGAAGCCATCGCGAGGGAAAAAGCGTTAGCAGAACAACAACGACAAACGACCCTCGTTTTGGAATCGTTGCGAAAAGAAGCGAGAGATTTGAGAAGACGGAACGACGAGCTGACGAGAGACCGCGACGAACTCGAGACGCAACACGAAGAAGAAACGGAAAAATTGAAGAGTAAAATCGATGCCATGCGAGACGAATTACGAGCGAAGGAAGAAGGACAGAAAGAAATTGAGAGGAGCGCGTTGGAATCTAGTCGCGCGTTAGAAATGCAGACACGTAAATTAGAACGATTAGAAGCTGATTTTGCGCAGGCGAAGAATGAATCGTTGGGATTAAAAGAGCAAACGCAAAGCTTAGAAGCCGCTTTGGTCGCTTTGAGAAACAAACAAGAGGAGAAAAAAGCAAACGATGAAAACATCGCCGTCATCGATACGAATAGCAACAACAAAAACAAAAACAAAAACAGTGAAAACGTGATGGCGACGAGCAAATACGAGGAAGACATCGCCGCGCTTAAATCTACGCTCGAGAAGAAAGAGAAGCAAATCATTCAATTGGAACGCGCGGTGAAAACTTCCGCGGAGGAAATCTCGCGAGAGCGCGAGAAAACAGACGCCATGGTTCATAAGATTGAATCCGAACGCGACTCCGAACGAAACGCCTACGAAACTGAAATTACGAAATGCGAAACCGAAATCGACAGTTTAAAATCTCAACTCGTCTCCGTCGTCCAAGAAACGACCATGCTCGCCACCGACTTGCGCAAAGATTTACAAAAGCGCGCGGACAAAGAAATCCGAGACGCCAACGAAGAAGCCATGAAAGCTCGAGAAGAGCTCGACCGAACGCAAAAAGAACTCGACGAAACGAACGTGAGCCTCCACTCGCACGTCGCCGCGTTAGTCGACGCGAAAACCGAGTCCGCCGTCGCGCAAGGCGAAGTCTTGGAGCTCAGACTCTCCCTCCGCAAAACCAAAGAGAAACTCTTAGAATCCTTAGCCCGGTTGACGCGGTTCGAGACTAAAGACGTCATGAGAAGAGCAGCAAAAGCGGACGTGACGTTGTAATGTATAAAATTATTTATCATCGTGTTCTCTCGGCGCGCGATGTGCGGCGAGGGACGCGTATTATTATTATTATTTTTGCTTCACATCATCAGAAATGTCATTTTTGGTCCTTTTTGGGTCCTTGTTTGCTTTGTTTGCGTGGGGAATAATCGGCAAATTTTAATCGAGAAAGAGGCGCGCGCGCGCACACACACACACACACACACGCGCAAGGAAAGTTGAAAGAGAGAAGACACGCACACGCACATCAGCGACGAAACGATGGATCAAATAGCGGAAGCGATAATGCAAATCCCCCCGAACGCGATGGATCGCCAACGCGCGTTGACGCTTCTCGCGCATTGCGACAAACACGCGATGAGCGGACGCCCTCGAGTGGCGAGTAAATACGCCATGAACTGCGGGGCGATGCTGTTTAAGCTCGGCCCACCGGTCGCGCAGTTAACGGAGGCGGTGTTTCAGAGAGCGGTGTATTTAGCGAAGCAGTACGACGAGGACGTGCCGGAGTATATGCGAATAATGTTGGAAGGGAACAACCCGGAGTTGGGTGACGCGCTCACGTGGGTCGCCGCTATCGAGGCGAAACTGGGGAAGTTGGAGCAAGCGGAGAATCACTACAAAAGCGCGGCGAAAGCGATCGAGGAGTACGGGAACATCGTGGAGTTGAGCGAGAAGATTTTGCACCAGTGTTTGTTCAATAGACACAGGAAACGCTTCGAACAATGGGAGAGAGTGATGGCGTATTGGAAAGAGAGAATCCTCGTCGCCGAGGAAAACGGGGAGTCAGACGTGCAATTGTTGAACGCGACGGCGTCGTATTGCGGCGAACGAGCGAACGGGTATGAATCGAGGGGTAAGTTTAAAGAGTCGGCTTTGTATAGAGCGAAGAAGTTTGTGGAAACGTGCGCGAGATTGGAGGCGCACGGGACGAGGCGAGACGCCAATCCGGCGCAATTGAGTCAGGCAATCGATAGCGCAGCGCAGGCGTGCGTTAGAGCCGGGGATAAGATGAACGCGACCAAACTTTTGAAAAGAGCGGTATCGGCTACGGCTGGAGCGGTGGAGTTGCCCGGGTTCTATACTTTGGGGGAGATCAAAAGGATCAAGTTTGACGACGCGGGCGTATCTTGGCACCGTGCGCTCTTGGAAGACGAAGACAACAAGGAAGCAGATGATAATAAAAATGGGAAGAAAGATGGCGTGAGTAAAGACGTAATTGATTTCATAGAAAATGGAGAAGATTCACGAGAGGATAATAATGATAGCAACAACAAAAATGGTTTAGTAGGCGCGCCACGAGATCCGTTCGTCGGCGACGAAATCGAAGTGGCGACGTACGAAGCCGTGGTGAAAATCGGAGATAAGTGGGACATTAAGAGAGGAGAGGAAGGTGAGGAAGAAGTAGATGGATGCGAAGCCGTCGGTTCTATTCTATTAGCTTTGGGACAAGTGTTTTTCGGGTTTGATCAATACAAAGACGCGTCGAGACCATTACGAACTGCGTCGAGGTTTCTCGCGCACGATCCCAGCACGCAAGGCGTCGCTTTGCACATGCTCGCGTGCTCGAACTTCTATCAAGTGGGGAAGAACGGGAAAACAGAAGACGCGAAGAAACTCGATCGAGAGTTACGCAGGCAAGCTGCTTTGGCGTTCTCTGCCGCGGCGGAGTGTCGATTGAACTCCACCGATCCCGAAGGCTTGAAAGACGGCGTGAGTTCGTTGTTGTTTTTAGGACGGGTCATGTTTGAACTCGGAGAAATCTCGGATGCGATGAACGTGACACACAGAGCTTTAGATGTGGCGAAGACAGGATTGGGCGAAAATTCCAAGGAGGCGAAGGAGGCGATGAATGCTTTGCGCCATTTACAAATGGAAGTGCAAAATCGATGATGATTGTGATAGCATTAAATAACTTTGTATTGGAAACATACGCCTACATATACTACACGTTGGTCACTCTCTTTCTTGTTGTATCACCGCTCGCAGTATTGTTGCTCTTCTCTTCTTCTTTCGGAATGTTTAAGGCCATGTACGCTTCTTGACCTCTCTTTAGGAACCAAAAGGCTAAAAATTGAATTCCCAACTGCAAACCAAACTGCGCGCCGATTTGCGACCCGACTTTCACGCTCTCGAACGAATACAATTCTAAAATTTCTCTTCCATTCTCCAAGCACCGAATTTCCCCTTCTAAACACGTGAATTGTACATCGCCGCCAAACTCGTTCGCTGCTAACGCAGAGAAGGCGTAATAGATGAAATCGATATATTTTATCCATCCGGCGCCTTTTGGGATGGAATCGACGTTTAAGTAAATGCCTCCAAACAGGGTGAAAATGGTAATCGAAGCCGGTCCTAAGGCTAACGCCGCACCGACCGGTAACGCCGCTGCCATGAAAATACCCAAAGCCTGCGCCGCCAACGCTTCGCAAATTATGATCGAAACGAACGTCCAAAAGTATTCCGCACCTTCGCGGAACCCGACGACGTTATACACCAACGCGCAAAAGAACAACCTCGGCAACAGTTTCGGCAGTTCTGCGATGTATTTGGAAATGTAATACGCGGAACATGAATACGCACCGGAAGAGCGTTCTCGTCCGATGACTGCCTTCTCTCCCGCGAATAAGTTGATAGCAGGGAGAGCAGAAGTGTACGCGACGTTCAAACAAATGAAGAACAAACACCCGATTCTGTCCTGCACGCCTTGTTGATCTTTCCCTAAATCTCTGTACAACGCGGAGAGAATCAAAGCGTAGATGACGTCGATGACGATTGGAACAAAAATACCAATCACGTTCCGTTTCTGTTCGCGCAACGAGCGGTCCATGAGCAACGCGAACTGTTGAAACCAATTCGCGCCTCGTCCTTGGTACTCGTTCACGAGACTGTCGTCATCACTTTTCTTCCTTCTATTATTACTAGTATCGCTACTGTTTCCGCCTCCGAATAAGGACGAGTTCATCGCTCCCGCTAATTTCACCGCGTTCTCGCCCAACTCTCGTTCCTCGCACTTACTCGCAAACAAGCGCAACCGGTCCCTGCTGTTTTTCTCCGCGACTTCTGACCTTCTGTCCATGCTGGTGATATCCATGAAAAAATCCGCCGGGTTTGTCAAATCTGGACACTTGAACGATAACTTTGCAAAGTACTCCACCGCCTTGTCGGAATCGCCAATGTATAACATCCTCCCTTCGCTGATTAACAAAAGTTGGTCGAATAACTTGAAAATAGAACTTCGAGGTTGATGTATGGTGCACACGACTGTTCTCCCATGCGCGGCTAAATCTTGCAACGCTCTGACGACGTTCTGCGCCTGGAACGAATCCAACCCGCTCGTCGGTTCGTCCAAAAACAAAGCTTCTGGATTCGCCACCATTTCTATCCCAATGTTCGCTCGCTTTCTCTCTCCACCAGATAACCCTCGGGGAAATCCACCAGGTCTTCCAATCTTTGAATTCTCCACCGCTTTTAACCCCAACTCTAAAATCAAACTTTTCACCATCCTCGTCTTTTCTTCGATGCCCATGCTTTGCGGCAACCGCAGCTTCGCGTGCAACATGAACGTCTCCATCACCGTCAAATGAGGAAACAACAACTCCTCCTGCATGACGTACGCTACTTGTCTGCTCCGATAAATCTTCTCGTTTCTTTCCTTCCCATCGACTAAAATCTCTCCGGTCAGAGTCCCGTCCTTCTTCGGAATCCGTCCGGACAAACAGTTGAGCAACGACGTCTTCCCACTTCCCGTTGGCCCCATCAAAGCTATGAAATGTCTCGGCATCGCCGCGCCCGTCATGTCGTCTAAAACTTTCTTTTGCACGCGTTTCTTCTTATTTCCAATCGTCACGGTGTAGTTCAAGTTTCGCCACGTGATCGATATCCCTTTGTGCGTATGCGTCGTCGACGAGGCTTTGACAAAACTGCGGCTGTTGCCGCTGCCCTCACCACCATCAACGGCATCATCATCGTTCTTCTTCTTCTTCTTCCTCGCGTCGATCGATTTCCTCGTCTGGTTTTCGTACTCCAACTCCCACGTTCTCGCGCATTCCTCCGCCGTCGGTGGCGGTGGCGGTGCGTCGGCGGCGACGACGTTCATCTCCTCCTTGGGCCAATATACGTGATATAATGTGAGATAAAAAACGCCGGCTGTGGATACGGATGGAGGCGGAAGAATTTTGCGGTAAGTTTAGGGTTGCAGTCTCTAAACCCTAAACCCTAAAACACAGAGTTGGTTGGAAAAAGAGATACGGAGCGTTTTTCCCCAGCCTGGGGACGCACCTCAAAAGAAAAGAATACTCTCTATGTCGCGTTCGTTCGTCGCGATGTCGTCGTCGTCGTCGTCCATCTCCGCCTCGGGCAGCGCGTTCTCTTCGTCGTCGTCGCGCTCCTCCCGTCGACGACACTCACAACAACAACGACGACGACGAGGAGGTTTGCGCGAGGAGGATCGGTCGTCCTTTTTCCGTTGTCGTTCGATCTCAAAAACAACAACGGAGGAGGAGGAGGATACGTTTTCCTTCTCTTCGTCGTCGTTCGACCCGCTGGAAATCTTTACCGAATCTGACGACGACGAGAAGAAGAAGAAAACGAATGTATCGTCGTTAGTGGTGGCGACGACGACGAGCGCGGCGTTGACGGGGTACCAACTCACCGCGACTGGAGATGGTTTCCAAGCGATGGCGGGTGACAAATCCATCGACCCGTTCGCGAACTTTTCGCCAGTCTGTCCGGCGTCGGACGGGGTGTTTCGAGTCGGTCAGAGAGTTGCGCTTTCTTTAGCCGGGGATAGCAACATCGAGAACTATCGACCGTTGATCAACGATGTTTTAATTCGCGTTCGGACGGAGTTGTGCGTTTTGGAATCGTTCGTGAGAGAGACGGCGATACCGTTCGTCCAAACGAAAGGCTTGGGATGGGTGTTGCCGAAACACGAGACTTCGGAGACGTATTTAGCCGGGGTTGTTTTTGTCGTCGGCGCGAACTTTATCTTGTTGGGGAGCACGAAAGTGGTGGCGATTTTAGCCATCTATCACGATTTGAGCTTAGGATTGGTGGCGAGAGGTATGGGCGGTTTGCTCGGATTTATGAGCCCGGGAGACGTGAGGAAAGCGAGGGAGGAAGAGTTTGAAAAGTTGATGACGAAACAGATGGAAGAGACGAAAAAAGTGATGTTGGATGCAAACATGAGCGCATCGGAGAGAGAGCAGAAAACGACGGAAATTAGCACCCGGTACGCGATGGAAATGGAAAGGATTAAAACGACGCAAGAAGACAAGGAGAGATCGGACGAAACAAGCGGCATTGCGAAAGTTAGAAAAGGCGCGAGCGTCGTCGCGATTCCTTTGAAATTGTACGGAACGGTCAGTAGGAAAACGAGGGAGATTTTGGAGGTGTTTGATACGTTTTGTTCGCGATATTTCGTCGCGTTCACGGTGACGTACATCATCGTGAAGACTCTGCATTACGTCGTGTTTCCAGACGTGCTCGGCTAGAAGAAGAAGAGGAAATGATTCACGTTACATTACGCACTGTTATTATTAATAAAAATATACCATTACTTTAATTTGCGCTATAAGAAATTGCTCTATATTGCTATTACTAAATTCGTGTTCTCTAATCAGTACAATTTGGTCTTCCATCATCAAGTCGGTCGTCTGACGAACCGTCGAATCCGTCTCGCCCGAGCGTCCTCGCTCTTCTCCCGACACTTGTCCACGTCGTCGCTCAACTTTTTCAACGTCTCATACGAGCACTCAAACACCTCCACTCTCCTTTTCGGCTCGTTCGTCTTCTCATCTAAACTTCTCAAGGTCATCTTGACGACGTATCGCAACCGGTCTCCTCCGAAAGCGGCGTTTACGTCGTCTTCCTCCTTCTCCGCGTGTCTTCTGTTCTGTCGCAACCTCGAGCTCGTCTCCACGCTCATCCGCCATTCGATGTTCTCTAACCGTTCCGTCGTTTTCTCGTCCTCTATTTCCGCCAGATCTCCGCACGCTCTCGTTAATCGCGTCTTATTTTTCACGTACGTTTGTCTCAGCGTCTCCTTCGTTTCCTCGGATATTTTCGCTCTCTTCCCTACTTTCTCTCCTCCTCCTCCTCCTCCTGTAGTTAAAGTTGTTGTCGTTGTCGTCGTTAAATTTTCCAATCGCTCGTCGAACGCTCTCGGAGTGAGATCGACGGAAGCGCACTGGTAGAAAAACTGCGCTAAAGTTTCAATCTTATCCAACTCTTCCTCTTCTTCGGCGACCCCGCCGGCGCCTTCGGCATCGCTCGCGATGAAAATCTTCTTCAGACGGTCTTCGCTCGTTTTCCCACCACCATTCAGAACGACAAAGTCGAGCGCGAATTGGATTCTCTTTTTGACGACGTCGAGCGAGTGTTGCTGTTCGCGAGAAGAAGAAGAAGAAAAAGAAGACAGAGCCGACGTTAAATCTCGCTTCAAACTCTCCGTCGTCGACAGCGGGTCCATCATGTATCCCTCCTCTCGTTTTCTTTTTCACTTTCTACGAGTGCAAGTCCGTTGTTTTCTCGTGCAGAGAATTTCACGCACAAAAATACGAATAACAAACTTTTAATTTTACGTTTTCGGTCAAACCGCATGTATCGAATGTCTCAAATTTAGAAACACGCAAGTAGAGGTAAACACAGTCGGGGGCACGCGAAACCTACCACCACGTTCTCTTTGCTTTTCCTCGTCTCTAACAAAAAAAAGAAGGATGAGAAACGCACCACCGCGGGACTCGTCGTCGTCCGAGCGGCAACAACGGCAGAAAAGACACGAAATGACCGACCGAGAGCGGATGGAAATTTACGTCTGGATCGACGGGTTGAATCTTCAATCGAAACCAAAAAAACACTTCGCGCGAGACTTTTCGGACGGGGTTTTGTGCGCGGAGATTTTACTGAAGACGATGAAGGCATCTTCTTCTTCCTCCTCCTCCTCCTCTCGTTTTCGTGATGCCCAAATATCCATGCACAACTACCCGATCAAAAACAGTTTCAAAGGGAAAATGGAAAACTGGGAACTTCTCAACTCGAAGGTGTTGAGGACGCGAAAAATACAGTGCGAGTTGACGAGAGAGGAGATGAGCGCGGTGGCGAGAAGCGAGAAGGACGCGGCGGAGAGAGTGTTGCTGAAGATTAAAACCGCCGTAGAGGATGATTTCACGTCTTTCGAAGAAGAAGAAGAAGAAGAAGAAGAAGAAGAAGAAGAGGAGGAACCCTACGACGAGACCGACATCGAAGAAGAACGAAAAACACTCGCGCCCGCCAGCGACGACGCCGAACCCGAGGAAGAAACACTAAGAGAAGCGAAAGAGGAAGAAGAAAAAGAAAAAGAAGAAAGAGAATACCAACGGCAACATCGCGAGACGCTGCTGTTGAAGGAAAAAGACGCCGTAATATCTCACTTGACGTTGAAAGTGGAGGCGTTGACCGCCAAGTGCGCCAAGCTCGAACAGTTGCTCGTCTTGCTGCAAAAGAAGTTTAGGACGGAGGCGCCGTAGACGCGTCAAAAAAATATCAAAACCCTAAACTTCGTGAACAACCCCGCGCCCCTTAGAAAAAAGGAACAAAATCTCCCCGTTCGCTTCTTCACTTCCTCCTTTCGAGAGCGAACAACCGATCGCGTGTTCGAGCGGAGAAGAGATCGCATTCGTTCAATCGCTTTTTTGAACTGACTCGCGTCTGTCTGTGTGCAATACACATTTTGAAGAAGGTGAAGAGAAAAGAGAGAGAGGAGATATACATTTTTGACTCTCGAGTGTCATTTTTAGCCGCGCGCGCTTTGAAAAAAAAGAGCGCGCTTATTATTAGTTAGAAGAAGAAGGAGAACAAAGAAAGAACCGAGAAGATACTAAAAGACAGAGAACGACAACAACAACGATGAAGTCAACTTCCGCGGCCATGGTCTGGTCCATCGTATTTTACGGCGCCGGTTACTTAGCCTCCGCGGCGGGTATCATCATGTTGAACAAATACATTTTGTCCGTCACGCCGTTTCATTTTCCAATCGTCCTCTCGTCGTTAGGCGTCGCGTTCGGATGGGTCATGACGGCGTTGTTGTATAAATTTAATGTCATTACTTTAGGACAAGATAAGTTTGAGATGAGTTTCAAGGAGTACGTGATGGTAGTTTCACCGATTGGGTTTTTCCAAGCGACGACGTTAGCGGCTGGGAATACCGCGTACTTTTACCTCTCGTTGAGTTTTTTGCAAATGTGTAAAGCGATAGGACCGGTGGTGTTGTTCGCGCTGTTGACCGGTATCGGATTGGATAGATTCAACATGAGGGTGTTCTTATCGATTATAGTCATCGTCATTGGGACGTTAATGGCTGCCTGGGGGGATGTTTCATTCACTGCGGTTGGTTTTCTCTGCATTCTCGTCGCCGAGTTGAGCGAAGCGGCGAAGAGCGCGTGGATGCAGTTTTTGTTGGCCAATAAGTCCTTTTCCATGTGGGAGGGTTTGTATTTCATCTCCCCGGCGTCTTTGTTCTTCTTATTCGTGGCGAGTGCGTGTTTGGAGTTTAAAGATATGGTAGATAATAACGCGTGGGGGATGGTAACAGGTCAACCGCACCTCTTCGCTTTGGCCGGTTGTCTCGGTTTCTTCACCAACTTGTGTTCGTTGGGGGTCATCAAAGCTGCGGGATCGTTGACATTGAAGGTTCTCTCCATGTCTCGATCGGTTTTGTTGATTTTATACGGCATGGCGGTGTACCACGACGTCGTCACGGTCATCGAAGCGATCGGGTACGGAATCGTCTTAGTCGGTTTCTTTTGGTACAACTTTGCGAAAGTCGCGCAAAAAGAGCAAGAAGCGAAAGAGAAAGAGGCGTTAGAGAAGGAACCTTTGCTGTCAAACTCTGACACGAAATCTGCCGCGTAAGAACACGAGTTTATGTTTATATTATCGAGAGAGTTGCTATATTATATTAATTTATACATCATATTTACCATATATGTTTTACCATTCTCGCGTTTTGACTCTTGTCTCTCGCACGCGCGCGCGCGCTGATATTCACAACTTTTCGATTTGTGTGACACTCACTCTTTCTTCACACACGCGAACGAATTTGAAATTAGAGCGTCACAAAAATTACACGCTCACTTTCCTCCTTCGAGGTCTTTGTGCGTGTCCACGCGAATACATCAAGCGCATCGTCGGTCGGGAGTAAACGACGACGGCACGTCTCGCGCGCAGGAAGAGAGAGACGCATTCTACTGCGTGGGAAGAAGAAGAAGAAGAAGAAGAAGAAAAATGTCGAACACAACTTTTGGGAAAAAAGCGGACGAGTTGGTGAAAGAAATCGCCTCGTCCATAGAAACGAGCGCGAGTCCATCTTCGATTCCACCGTATAACGAAGAGCTAGTTCGGTCGATATTAGAAGAAGTGAAAGCGCACTACGAAGAGAACAAGAGTTTGGTGAGGAAGTTGGAGCAAGTGAGCAAGAAACTTGAGCAACTCGAAGACAGCGCAGAAAAAATGAAAGGAGACAGTGATACTACTCAGGAAAAGATACGGGAAAAAGCGGAGCAGATAGTGAAAACTGAAGAGGAAAAAGGAGGGATATTAGCGGCCATGCACACGCATCACCACTCGATTTTACGAAACAAGAAAGCACTGATGATTTATCTCAACGAACGCGTAAAACGTATTCAAAGTTTGCGATGGACGTTGGGCGTCGGTTTACAGGATTCGATTTCAGAAAACTTATCGCACTCGGAACGAGATTACTTCACTGAATATTCGGCAATATTAAACAAATATATGGGGAAGAAGGAAGGCATTAACATGAATTTGACTTTAGACCGAGATCCGCCGAAAGAGCACAAAGTGCAAGTGAAATGTATGAAAGACTACGGCGAGATTTACACCAAAGACGGTGTCGTCGATTTGAAAAAAGATACCGTACATTTGCTGTGGAGAGAGGAAGCGCAGCCGTTGATTAGCGAGGGGGTGTTGGAGAAGTTGGATGATGCTTAGTTGCTGTTGCTATTTTACTACACTTTAGGATTGTGATATTAATGCTAGTGTGCGCGACAAAGCGCCAGTGCGCCACTCTTTTTTGTAACTAACTTTTTTTTCGCGGGCTTTTTCTGCACTCACATGACGCATCATGTCTTCTGTACAACAACAGCAACAACAACAACAACAACAACCGCACGATGACGCTGACGGTGATGATTTCTTTTACCTTGGGGATGCCGATTTATACATGCAAACGACCACGTTCAACACGACCGGACAGAAACGTTGGGATGCCGCTGTCGTGTTGAAAGAGTTCCTTTTTGACGAGAGAACGGCAGAGGAGATGTTTACATCAACAACAACATCAAAGAAGAAGAGAAGAAAAAGAATATGCGAATTAGGCTCTGGAAATGGGTGGTTGGCAATGACGATAGTGAGGAAATTTTGCGACGAAATCGACGCTTTTTACGCGACAGAGATGGAAGCCGGAGGTGCTCTAGAGTGGTTAAATTTGATACTCGACTCAAACAGAGAGAAAGGATGCCTGAAAGCAAACGAACGAGAGAAGATTCACGCGCGATCGTTGGATTGGAACGACGTTTTAAAATCTGATGAAGTGGACAAAGGAAAAGATGAGAATGCGGAAATGACGGACATTGATTTCCTCCTCGGCTCAGACCTCGTGTACGAAGAATCTGGAGTGAAAATGTTACCTCGAGTCATCGCCAAACTGTTGCGAACGAGGTGCAACGCGAACGGTTTCATGCTCTACGCTCACACAAAACACAGGTACGATGGAATGGACGTGGACTTCTTCGAGAATTTAGAGCAGGAAGGGTTGATGTGTGAAGAAGTTAGAAAATTTGGCACGAAGACGCCGCCGCCGAGTCCTCCACCGTTTGAGAGTCTGTTTCCCGACCAGAGGATCGCCGTATTTCGGATTTCTGGTTCCTCACACGAGTAGCGTAGTTTTACCCGTAGTATTTTTTAGCAATTCTAGCTGTGCAATGAATATGAAATTTAGGTAAGTTACAACAGTAATAAAACAATGCAGGTATTGAAACAAAAGCAGTTATGAAACTACGCATGAACACCCGGGTTGATCAATCACTTCGAAATGCGCCAAGTTGATATCAACGACGATAACCGTAATATCATCCGGTGGATAACTTCGGTATAATCTTCTCTGCTTCGCCGATTTTGCAAGTTTCTTCGCCGCTTGTGCAGCGGGAATACCTGGTGCAGACTCTTGAAACGAAGAAGCTTGCCCAAATCGTACGCTCAAATCCTCGTACATTCCGCTCCCATCTTTCCCAGAACTCATGTTATTCGTGCTGTGATTGCTCCCTCCTCGAAAAGAGGCATCCACGGTGGCTGTGTTGTGGAAACCTCCTCCTCTTGTAGAATAATCGCCCGTCCGCGTGTAATCGGCATCGCGCAAGGATTCAATGTGTAGCGTCGCTTCGTCGCTCGTGAACACGTCCCAGCATCCGTCCGAGGCTAAAACTATTCGAGCCGGTTCGCCGCTAGCAATTGTGAAATCTCTGAACTCTGGCGTGCATATGACGGCGCGAGCGACGCCGGAATCACCAATCGACCGCGTAAACGCGCAGGATACGCCAGTTCGGGCGACGATTCTCGGTGCGGATAAACCGCCAGTTTCTTCGTGTTCTATTCTCGCTAAAAACGACGTTCTTCTAGCGTGCTCCGAAGACACTAGACCGGATCGATCGATATGCACACGAGGTATGTCTTCAATTTTGAACGGAAACAAAGTCGCGTAGATGTCATCATCGTCGTCGTCATTCTCGTCACCGCCAAAATTATGCGTCTTGGACGGTTCTCGACGCGAGTCTTCCATCTCTTCGCTCGAGGAGCTGTACGGTACGGCAGAACTCTTCATCCCTGCGCTACTCCCGTTGGTGCTCGAATCTTCACCGCTGCTACGATTGTTGTTCATAAAAGCAGAGCCGTCCTGATTGGCTCCTGCCGCGAGTGATCGTATCGTTTTCTTAATCTCTTTTTCTTCGAACTTTGCGTGCATCTTCTTTAACTCTTCTCTCGCATCTTCATTTCGTATTTTCAAAGATAAGTCCGCAAATTTTGCCGCAGCGTTTCCAGCGCCTTGTGCTTTGGTTAAATCGCTCTCCGAAGTCGACTTTGCCATACTTTTTCCTTCCATACTATCTAGAAGATTTGCGCTGCCATGACTCTTTGGAAATGGCATTGTATCTCTAAAGCCAGAAGTCGTCGTCGTCGTCGTCGTTGTCGCTATGGGCGGCGGGCTGTTCCTTCCCTCGTGTTCTCTTTCTCTCACCGCTTCTGAGGTTTGCGTGAAGCTATCGTTCCGAGATTTGAGCACCTCCGACGCTCTCCTTCCACCGGCAAATCGCGTGAGCATTTCTGATCCACCTCTGATCGATTGCTCTTTTTCTGCATGCGTCTTCTCTTGCCACTCTTTAAATGCTAAACCGCCTTCAATGGATGGATTACTCGAGTCGGTAGCGAAATCATCCACGCTCGAATTTCGATTTCGTCTGTTCGAAGGTGATTTTAACTCGTCTGCTTTTTTTTGCAAAAGGCGACTCTTTTTCGCGCGAGCTCTATAATACTGCCCCATCCTCGAGCGTTCGTTCAAATTCATCGCCGTGTGATCTTCGCTCAAATTGAACGTTCTGTTTTTGTATCGAATCACGGCACGCGTATCCCCCACCCACGCTGTTTTCACGTACGCGATGTTTGTATCTAACGCCCTTTTAATCATAACGATCAATGCAGTCGTTCCATCTCTTCCAGTTACTCGCATGTCGTGATTAATCTTTGCCGCTGCGTCTCTCGTCGCCTGCTCCAAAGATTTTGGCCACATTCGCTTGGCTTTTTCTCTATCGTCCAATAAAATATCGTGATTTCTAAGGTTCGCGTCATCTTTACTTTGCCGTCTACTCTTAGTGCTCTCTTTTCTTTTACCATCGCCACTCGTGCTCGGTTTCTCGTCCTCCGGTAGCGCATCGCATATTCGCTGTAAAAAATCTTCGGCGCACCTCGTCGCGCTCAGCCTCCCGGCGTGGCCGTCGAATATGCAAAACACCGCGTCCGCAAACTTCCCAGGAACAGCATCGTCGACGAACACGCAGTAGGTGTCCTCGTCTTTCGTGGATTTCTCTTGGAATATGCCTGCGTAATGATGAAAGCATTATTATTATAATTGGTATTGAAGACAGACAAACGGAGTAGATGTCAGTTTTTTTAAAGCGTTTATTGTGGATATTTTTTAATCCGCTCAACCCACTTCAACTAACGAGGTAAAAGCTAACCAACAGCAACAAAGGCTCTTTCTCTCTTTCTCTCTCTCTCTCTCTTGCCTAACGCGGCGCGAAGAAATAATGAATCAAACAAACGCGCGAGAACGAGAGAGTGTAGGAAAGCGAAAGCCAGAAGGTAACTAGTAGTAAACCAAGCGGCGGCGCGCAAAAAAAGAACTCGCGTTTGATGATGCCCGATTCATAACTCATTTTGCGGGTAAAAAAAAAGCGACATTTTTCTCAATTTAAAGAGAAGAGTTCTTTAGTTGCAAACGAGAGAAAAAAAATAAAGAAGAAACAACCACACGCGCGTGATTACACCACAGACGCACCGTATTCACACCCGGAATGTAAAAAAGCGTTAACGGCTCCACCGACCGCGGGCGCTTTGTTGCTTAAACTCGCAGCGCTTTCCGCTCTTCTCATCTTCTTCTTCTTTTTTGTTGTTGTCGTGTGTTTTTTGCTTACTTCTTTCACCTTTTCCTCTTTTTCTTGTTTAGGGTTTTTTGCTCTTTTCAAAACCCTAAATATTTGACGTATTTTGCCAGCCAGTAGAAAAGAAGAGAGAACAGAGATCGCGGCGAATCGTCAAAGTTCCTTAAGAAGCTCTCTCCTTCTTTTTAAAAGAACACGCACGCGTCGCGACTTGGGATCGATCGAACGAACGAGAGAAACAGCGCGTGAACTTAGCGGTGAGTTTTCACCCGTGATTTTAAAGAGAAAGATTTAGTTTTATACGCGTCTTCTTTGTCGCTGTTGTTGGGATTAGTAAGAGAGAACGAAGAGAGAGAACGAAGAGAGAAGAGAGAACACGCGAGAAGTGATCGTTTGAATCGTTCCCAAAAAAGTAAAAATATGAGTGGTCACGCGCGAGCGCTCTTGGCGGACGCCGGGAAAGGCATCAAGGTGGAAACCGGGGAGATCATTTTCATCTGTTTTGGCTCTATATTGTTCGTCGCGATTATGATTGGCATCGGGTGCTGCTTAGCGGACGCCGCGCAACACAGACGAAGGAAATTGACCTTCCCAGGGGCGGAAGATTACGTCTCGCACGGACGAATGTCGGCGACGAAATGGATCAAGACGATTGGTGCGCCAGATATGCTTGTAGAGCAGTATGATATCGCCTACGCGGGAGGGGAATTGCCAAAAGATCGGTACCAACGATTAGCGTTGCCGATGTACGCGGATCCAGGGAAGAAGTTTGACGCGTGCGCCTTACCGAAGAAGTGGCTCAAGCCGCTCGGGCCGCCGTTGCGTAAGCTTTATTTGTGCTTCTTTTGGAACGATATTTGTAAGGTGATGTACAAGGATTGCTATTGGGGAACGAAAAGATTGAGAGAGTGGAATCAAGATCCAGAAGCGGACGAGGAAACGCCGGCGAGATGGTTGGGCGAGTGCAAGCCGTGCTGCTACGCGGCTGACTCGTTCAACTCGTGCACAAACTGGATGTGCTGCGGCTGCTGCGGTATGCAAGAGTGTAAAACGTTGCAAGAATCGACGACAAACTGCGTCAAGTCGGTCGGGGACCCGAACTGTTGCGTGATTGAGAATGGAAAGTTGACCGGAGTGCCAAAGATGCCGACGATACCGTCGTGTAAGGTGAACTCGTGCGGAGGTTGCGAAAACTGCGTGGGCACGAAAGCAGAACCAGAAATGATAGAACCGGGGGAGGACGATTCTCCGGAAGCGCACGCGGCGTACAAGGAGTACTTGGAAAGAACTGCGAAAGAAAACGCGGATAAGAAAACGGAAGAGGCGAAGGAGAGAATGAAGAACGCTATCAAAGCCGCTTCGATGAAAGCCCAGATGGAGGAGGAGAAAAAGTAAACGTGCCTCTTCATCATCATCTTAACAAGAACAACGACTATTGTAATTTTATCACACATTCATGAAAGGAATACGAAACGTATAATCACATTTTTTTAAAGTATTCTCTCAAATATTTACCGCATGCATATGTATTAGTAAGAAGACTACGTGCTCGCAAACGAATGAACGAAGAGCCCGCGCGCGCGCGTATTAAATCTCTCTCATAAAGCCTTGCGCGTTCGTGATGAACTGCAACAACCCAAACAACATCAAACCGCCGGGAAAGACTTTCGGTCCGGGCCAATCTAACGGATCGTCTTTCGTTTCGTTAAATCTATCGAATTCAATTTTAATCACATATAAACACGCCAAAGCGCCGACTCCTAAACCAACCGGCGTGAAAACGTCGTTATCGGAATTAATCAACGCGAACGCCGCTGCGCACCCGCCGAGACCTGGCGCTAAGGCCGGCAAATTCGGTCTCCCCACAAAATCTGGTGCCATTCGCTGCGAATTTAGCACGCCTTCCGCGCCTAAAACTAAAGCCAAAGAGAGGTTTTGTTGCGCCACGGCCAACGCGATTTGCGGGTCAATCGCTCTCGTTCTCATCGTCGACGCTCTCTCGTTCCTCGTGGTGACGGTGGTGGCGATAGACTTTCTCGTCGCAGAAGAAGAAGAAGAAGAAGAACTGGAGGAGGACGTGCTCGTCGTTTTAGACGTCATCGTTCGCATCATCATCGTTGTTGCCATGATTGTGTGTGTGTAAGTGTGTGTGTGTGCGTTTAATAAGAGAGGAAAAAAGAGTGTG
>Ga0181560_10000768_pt1 | contig 29613 bp, 33 predicted proteins | sample 011ome_20_FD_133751 | JGI IMG/M metagenome (GOLD analysis project Ga0181560, IMG submission 133751) | Coastal salt marsh microbial communities from the Groves Creek Marsh, Skidaway Island, Georgia - 011509CT metaG (megahit assembly) | ecosystem: Environmental > Aquatic > Marine > Intertidal...
GATGGTCGATGCCGAGGGTGGTGTCTGGACGGCGGAATTCCGGGGATCACGGATCACGCGGTTCAATCCGGATGGCACGCCGGACCGCATGATTGAATTGCCGGTCTCTCGTCCCACCTGTCCCATGTTTGGCGGACCGGATCTGCGCACGCTTTATCTGACGTCAGCAAAAATCATGCTTTCCCCCGAAGAATTGGCGCGTGAACCGCTTGCCGGTGCGCTTTTTGCGCTCGATGCGGGTGTCGCCGGACTGCCAGAGGCCGCGTTTCCGGGCTAAATAGACGTTCTTCGTATTGCCTTATTCCGGCCCCGCCGCCGCCGCGAAGCGCCGCCATCGTCATGTCAGCCCTGTCAGGGAGGAGAGACGATGCGCGGACTTGTAGTGATAGCCATGCTTACAGGCGGATTGCCCATCGTGACCTTTGTCGCGACGCTGGCCTTGAGCAACGGTGCGCCACTGCAGTCGCCATTCCGCGGATCGTTGTCAGGGTCAGGGATGTCGGCTGCGGTGCACGTCACGCCGGACATCGAGCCCGGGCAACCGGCGCAGAAAGCGCTTGCCGGCATCCCCACCCCTGTTTTGACACGTTCCGATGTGCCACCGCGTGTGTCGCACTGGCAGCCACCAGATTCCCACCGGTTGTCGCGACATCGTACGGATGCGGCCTGGGAACGGCTTGATCGAGAGGCCGCGGGTGGAAATCGTGATGCATTGCTGTTTCGCACCTTGATGCAGTCTGCCGACTTTGTCCGACCGGTGCGTACGATCACCCCTTGAAATTTACCGTTTCAGAACCAAATTGAGTGCATGGTCGGAGGCTTTCAGGAGCTCCGGCTCTGGAATAATCGGGTGCCAATTTCGGGCCCGGAAGGACCGTGCAGGAACGAATTCTGTAATGCCTGCGCGGCCCGTAACTCGCTCACGAAGGAGGAGTGACGGCATGAATCGCTTGTCCCCGCTCAGAAACCCGCTCTTGCTCGGATTCGATGAATTCGAACGTACGCTTGAGCGTATTACCAAAGCTTCATCTGACGGATACCCGCCCTACAATATTGAACGCACGGGTGAAACGCGCCTGCGCATCACTTTGGCGGTTGCCGGCTTTGCCCGGGAAGACCTCGACATCCAGCTTGAGGACAATCAGCTCACCGTGTCGGGCCGTCAGGCCGAAGAAGATGATCGCGAATACCTGCACCGGGGCATTGCCACGCGCATGTTCAAACGCAGTTTTGTTCTGGCAGATGGCGTTGAGGTGAGCTCAGCCTCGCTCGACAACGGATTGCTGAACATTGACGTCGCATTGCCCTTGCCTGAGCGAAATGTGCGGAAAATCGAAATTGGTGGTGGTGCCAACCCGGCACCGGAAATCGATGTAGAGACGAGAGGATAAGTTCCATGAACAACGACACAACGAACAAGGCTGTCGAGGGTATCGAAGGTATTTCACCGGAACAGTTTGCCGCGCTCGGCGTTGATCAGGTGGCCTATGTCCGCCCCGCAGTGGTGGAAGGTCAGAAGGTCTATGCGATCCATAGTGCCGACGGAAACGAGATCGGTATGATGGCAGGCCGTGACCTGGCCTTTGCGGCCGTCAAGCAGCACGACATGGAGCCCGTCAGCGTTCACTGACGGGGATGTCCTCGACAAAACTGAACTGAATTTGACCTAGCTGGCGGCCCGGAAGTGGTCGGGCGTTGTATTGCCCGCTTCCATGAGCATTGCGTAGATCGCATCTGGGTTGTCCGAGCCGCGCAGTTTCTCGCAGAAGGCGCGATCGCGCAGAATACGCGAAATACGGGCCAACGCCTTGAGATGGTCCGCGCCAGCACCTTCAGGTGCCAGCAACAGGAAGACGAGATCTACTGGCTGATCATCGATGGAATCAAATTCCACTGGCTTTTCCAGCCGCGCAAACATGCCGTGGAGCCCGTCCATGCCTGCCAGCTTCCCATGGGGAATGGCCAACCCTGAGCCGACGCCGGTTGAACCCAGACGCTCGCGCTCCAGAAGAACCTCAAACACCTGCCGAGATTCAATTTCAAAAACGTTTGCGGCAGCCTTCGAGAGTTCCTGAAGCAGCTGCTTCTTGCTCGTGGCGCGCAAACTCGCGATGACAGCATTTTGCTGAAGGATGTCTTCAATATCCATGAGGGTAGGTCAGGCCTCTGATTCGGGCGTGTCGATCCAGCCGATATTGCCATCGTCGCGGCGATAGACCACGCCGAGGCCGCCATGCTTGGAATTCCGGAAGACAAAAGCCGGGGCATCGGCGAGATCAAGCCGCATCACGGCTTCAGACACGGTCAGATTCTCAATGACGGTCTGATTTTCAGCAATGATGATCGGATTGTCGGCGGCTGTTTCAACGCCATCGTCGTCTTCGCTCTGGGGTGCGATCACGTATTCGGGGGTGTTGGTCGCAAGGGTTGTGTTCTCGCGCTCCCGGTGATGGTCCTTTAGGCGGCGTTTGTTGCGGCGCAGTCGCTTGGCGAGATGCGCTAGCGCAACATCGAAGGCTGCATAGGCGTCATCCGCCTCTTCATGGGCACGAACATGGATGCCACGACCGACATGCATGCTGATTGCCGCGCGGATACGGAAACTTTCATGTGAGAGTACGACGGTCGCGTCTATGGCGTCCGAGAAATACTTCTCGGTCGTGCTTTCGATTGCATCTTCGATGTGGAGGCGAAGTGCTTCGCCGACGTCGATTTGCTGGCCTGTGACGGTTATCTGCAAGGTTCTGTTACACGCTGGTTATTAATGATCTAGCGCCGGGTTCTGATCACCCGGTCGCGACGTTTTATTTCGGTGTTCCTGCCGTGCTTCTCGCTCGACCAATTTCGGCACCACCCTTCTTTGATCGGGTGGCTCTTTTCAGGCCACCCCGGGGCGGTGTTGGTGTGCGGCGCGGAACTTAGTCACGGCCCTGTGCACTGTCAATACCGCTTCGGTCCACACCCTTTAGATGGGGGAAAGTCCCGGATAATCAAGGAAAACCGCGGATTGGGGCCTTTGTTCAGCCCGCGGCGCGTTTCATGCGTCGCCGTTCGACTGAAGACGGAATTTTCAATGAATCCCGATACTTGGCGACAGTTCGCCGCGCTATTTCCACACCGTCGTCACGCAGTATCTTTACAATTTTGTCGTCGGATAGGATCGATTTGGGCGATTCGTTGTCGACCAGCAGTTTGATCTTGTGCCGCACGGCCTCGGCGGAGTGCATGTCCCCGCCTTCGCTGCTGTTGATCGCTGTGGTGAAGAAGTATTTGAGTTCGAACAGACCTCGGGGGGTCGCCATATACTTGTTCGTGGTGACCCGGCTGATGGTGCTCTCGTGGAGTTTCACGGCTTCTGCGATATCGGCCAGAACCAGTGGTTTCAGGTGAGACACGCCGTGCCGGAAGAACGCATCCTGCTGTCGAATGATTTCCGTTGCGACCTTCAGAATGGTGCGCGCACGTTGATCAAGCGCACGGACAAGCCAGTTCGCGGACTGGTACTTCTCCTGTACAAAGGCCTTCTCATCCTTTTCGCGCGCCTGAGTCGTGATCTCGGCGTAATAGGCCCGATTGACCAGAACCCGGGGCAGGGTGTCGTTGTTGAGTTCGATTTCCCAACCACCGCCCTGTTTGGCGCGCATCATTACATCGGCGGTCACATATTCGACCGCACCCACGTCGAACGCTGCTGCGGGCTTGGGGTCCAGCGTGCGCAGCTCCGCGAGCATCTCGGTCATGTCTTCTTCATCGACCTCGCAGATGCGGCGCAACCCAGGCATGTCGTGCTGGGTCAGGTAATCGAGGTTGTGCAGCAATTTCAGCATGGCCGGATCAAGCCGGTCGCGCTCGGCAAGCTGCAGCGAGAAGCACTCGATCAGGTCGCGGGCAAAGACGCCGGTGGGCTCAAAACCCTGAACGATCATCAAAACCTGCTCGACTTGCGCGGGGGGGCAGCCAAGCTGTTCGCCCAAATCCTCCAGCGATGCGCTCAGATAGCCGCGGTCATCCAGGGTATCGATGAGCGCGCGTCCGATCATGCGTGCGGTGGGATCACTGATCGAGAGATCAAGCTGTTCGGTCAGGTGTTCCCGCAGCGAAACCTCGCTGGCCATGGTTTGATCAATTCCCGGCAGCGAATCGCTGTCCCCACGGGCCGCCGGGGCCGCGCCGCCAGCTGGCCGGAACGGGTCATCGGGAAACACATTCGTATAGTCGCTGTCGAGTGGGGCTTCGGTCGACGAGAGTTCTTCACGGTCTGAGAGTGTTGCCGCATCGCCATCATCGTTGCTGGCGGATTCGGCAGGCGCGGGCGCTTCATCCCCCCCGATAAGGGATTCCTCCCGCTCCAAAAGCGGGTTCTCTTCAAGTTCGCCTTCAACGAAGGCAGCCAGTTCAAGATTGGACAACTGCAGAAGCTTGATAGCCTGCTGCAGCTGCGGCGTCATGACCGGCGCCTGCGTCTGGCGGAAGTCGAGACGCGGTGTCAGAGCCATGGTTAAGGACTTCTACAGACTGAATCTTTCGCCCAAGTAAACACGCCGAACGTCGGAATGGGATACAATTTCATCCGGCGCACCACTCATTAGCACTGAACCTTCATGCAAGATATAGGCCCGGTCAACAATATCGAGTGTTTCCCGAACGTTATGATCGGTGATCAGCACTCCGATGCCGCGATTTTTCAGGTGTTTCACCAGATCGCGAATGTCTGAGACGGCAATAGGATCGATCCCGGCCAGAGGCTCGTCGAGGAGCATGAAGTGGGGCTGACTGGCCAGGGCGCGTGCGATTTCCACCCGGCGGCGTTCGCCACCTGAGAGGGCCAGCGCTGGTGTTCGGCGCAAATGAGATATCGAGAATTCCGCCAACAGATCTTCGAGCATGGCCTCGCGACGGTCACGTTCGGGCTCGATGACTTCAAGCACAGACCGGATGTTTTGCTCGACCGAGAGGCCGCGGAAAATCGAGGCCTCCTGCGGCAGGTAGCCGACCCCAAGACGCGCCCGGCGGTACATTGGAAGTTCGGTAATGTCGTGCCCGTCGAGAGAGATCGTTCCGGCGTCCGGCGTCAAAAGGCCGGTGATCATGTAGAAGCAGGTTGTTTTGCCCGCGCCATTTGGCCCCAGCAAGCCGACCGCTTCACCCTGACGAACCTGAAGGGAAACATCGCGAAGTACGGGGCGCTTGCGAAAGCGTTTTCCCAGATTCTGAGCCACCAGCCCGGGATTGTCGGCAACAAGACGCGGCGCGCCGCCATCTTCTGTCATTCTGGTCAATCGCGGTTCTGTCATTGGTTCCCGGTCGGGCCAGTGTTGGAAGGTTGCCCGGCGCCATTGCCGGAACTGGATTTGGGCAGGAACAATCCACGCACCCGCTCACCCGAGCGCGAAGAGAGAAGTCTGCTCTCGCCTGTCGTCAGGTTAACCTCTGCACGGTCACCGTTCAATTGAGTGTCACCGCGCGTGATTTTGACGTTTCCGGTGAGGGTCGCCAGACCGCGATCAGGATTGTAGTCGCCCTGTTCGGCGCGCACGATATCTGTAGGTGTGGAGACGAGGACGTTCCCGTTTGCTTCGATGCGGTCCATTGAGGCACTCCGGCCGCCTTCACCGAAATGTGCGGTCAGCGTGTCCGCGCGGAGCCGCCGATCATCGCGAATGGCCAATGCGTCGCCACGGGCAATGGCCATCTGCTGTTGTTCATAATACTCAAGGCTCTCGCGTGCGATGATCGTGTCCTCGGCAGTGTCGAGACGTATGGTGTCGCCGGTCATGACCAGAACGCCATTGTCGATGTCATAGACAGCATTGTCGGACACGGCGACCTCGCTTTCGGAGGTGATTCGCACATTCCCGTTGGCGTTGATCCGATAGATTTCGTTCTCGCCTGCCGCGTTGGGTTTGTAATGCGCGATGAGCTCATCTCCCTCGACCGACACGCCTCCCTGGGTTGCACGTGCATTCCCACGGGCCAGGTACACCTGTTTCGCACGCTGCCATTCGATGCCTTCATCGGCCTCGATCTGGATCGGGCCGTCACCTTGCTTGCTGAACCCGAGGGATTGGGCTGTGCTGTCCGAGAGACCCTGAATCCAGATTGCTCCGGCCAGTGCAAAACATAGCGTCAAGCGCATCATTGTGGGGGCGCTCCTTCAAAGACCGTCATTTTGGCTGGTCCGATAAACAGGATTCGTTCACCTGAATCCAGCACGCGAAACCCGCTGGCCTGCAAAATGCCAAACGGTCCCTGGCCATCAATCGGTTCGTCCCCAGAAGCGGTGCTGGTTTCAAGGTTGACGCGCGCAGCGGCGGTCTGGAACTCGTAACCTTCATCGTGAAACAGATTCACATTTCCGGAGAGGTGGAGAATATTTGCGTCGGATTCGAACAGGCCATTATCGGCGTTCAACGCGATCCATGATCCATCAGTGAGAACGATCTCCGCCTTTGGATTGGTCAGGTCATAGGTCTCACTGCCAGTGTCGGTTTTGGTGCGTGAGCCGAGGTCTGCGGTAATTTGGAAGGGTCGTTTTTCCGAATCCATCCCCTGCAAACGGGGGTTGAGAACCTGTGGTTTGGCTCCGCCGGTTGGCCCAACTGCGGCGAGGTCAATCCGGAAGCTGTCTTCCTCCGGAGCGAGGCGTGGCCAGACTGCGACAAGAACAAGCATCGCGAAGGCGAGACCCGGCAGCAGGTATTTCATCGTGCTGACGATGCGTGATCGCGCAAAACCGCTGCGGCGCCGACGTGGCATCTCGCTCATGCGTTTCCGGCGAATGGGCCCCGATTTGGCTGAATCGGCAGCAGGCGCGGTTGTGAGGCCGGGTTCGCTCATGCCGGTTTCAGGCGAGGCCTGCGCGCAAGCAATCATGAATGTGCAGAATACCGACCGGTGTGCGGTCCTGGGCCACGAAGAGACTGGTAATCGTCGTGGCATTCATCAGGCCAAGAGCTTCTGAGGCCAGCGCCTGGCTGCGGATTGTTTTCGGGTTTGCTGTCATGATCTCGCCACAGCTTAGGCTGAGCAATGTGTCGGACATGTGGCGTCGCAGGTCACCATCGGTGATGACTCCGATCAGCTCGCCCGACGCATCAGTGACACCTGCGCAGCCAAAGCCCTTTGCGCTCATCAGAAGAAGGGCTTCCGACACTCGCTCTTCGGCGGCAATAAGGGGCAGGTCATCCCCGCCATGCATCAGGTCGCCGACGCGGAGCAGGTTCTGGCCCAGCTTTCCGCCGGGATGAAGTACCTGAAAATCCTCTGCCGTAAACCCACGCCGACTCAGGAGTGCGATGGCCAGTGCATCGCCGATCGCGAGCATGCCGGTGGTAGAGGTGGTTGGGGCAAGACCCATCGGGCAGGCCTCGGCAATGGCCGGAAGCAACAATGTACAATCGCTGTTGTCTGCCAGCGTGCTTTCCAGTCGTGCTGTGATCGAGACGAGGGGCACATTGAAGCGTCGGCAATAGTTGATAACGTCGCCGAGTTCCTGAGTTTCCCCGGAATTGGACAGCGCGAGGACAACATCCTCACGCGCAATCATGCCCAGGTCACCGTGACTGGCCTCGCCGGGATGGACGTAGAATGAGGGCGTCCCCGTGCTCGATAATGTCGAAGAAATCTTGCGCGCGATGTGACCGCTCTTGCCCATGCCTGTCACGACAGTCCGGCCCGTTGCCTGGCCAATCAGGTCGACAGCGCGAATGAATGTTTCGTCGAGATTGTCACCAATGGCTCGCAGGGCTTCGGCCTCAAGGCGGAAGACGCGTTGCGCAGCTTCGATGTCGCCTTTTGGTGTGGGCGATTTGCTGTCGGATTTTGCGGTCCCGTTCACGGACGTATCGATCGTATTGTTAAGGCAGTTACAGAATCCGGAGGAAATGGAAGAAATCCACGCGAATCAATTGCTTGGAGTATGGGGCGAAGCTCGTGAATCGTCAAATTTCAGCCCGTCGGGAACGGCAGGGTGTTGGCAGGGCTCAGCTATGGGCCAACAGGTCGATATCGGGCCAACCGGCCAGATCAAGCGCGGCCCGGGCGGGCAGAAAATCAAAACACGCCTGTGCCAAATGTACGCGATCATGGCGTTCCAGCATCACGTCCAGACGGGATTTGAGTTCATGAAGGAAGAACACGTCATTGGCAGCGTATTCCTGCTGCTCACGTGAGAGTTCGTCAGCACCCCAGTCTGAGCTTTGCTGTTGCTTGGAGATTTCGACACCGAGCAGATCACGACAAAGGTCTTTCAGTCCATGTCGGTCGGTGAATGTCCGGACCAGACGTGAGACCGTGCGCGTGCAGTAGCACGGGTCGGCGTCGACGCCGAGGTAGCGCTGGACTGCCGCGAGATCAAAGCGTGCAAAATGGTAGAGTTTCAGGCGGTTTTTGTCCGCCAGAAGTGCCTTCAGGTTGGGGGCATCGTAGGCGTCACCCTCACTGGCGGGAAACTGCACGAGATGCGCCACGCCGTCGCCCGCGGAAAGCTGAACCAGACAAAGTCTGTCACGAAGCAGGTTGAGCCCCATGGTTTCGGTGTCGACGGCAATCACGTTGCCCAGATCAAGCCCGTCGGGCAGGTCGTGACGGTGGAGTTCGATATCCAAATCACACATCCGATTTGTTGTGGTGCAGAATGCTGCCAAGTTGGCGGTTGCTAACGCCTGTCGCTTGCACCTGTCAACCACCACGCTTGGCAGGACCCGGCGCCCGGCGCTATACAGCGATGCGGCCATATCTGGGGTCAGCTTGGGAGCAAGGCGATGAATTTGCGGCGTGTAACAGTATTTGGTGGTTCGGGCTTTCTGGGACGCTACGTGGTTGAGCGACTGGCGGACCGGGATGTGGTGGTGCAAGTCGCGGTACGCGACCCGGAAGCAGCCAAGCATCTCAAGACACTTGGTCAGGTGAGTCAGGTCACGCCGATTGCATGCGATATCAAGGATCCCGATGCGGTACGCCGCGCTGTCGCGGGCTCTGATGCGGTTATCAATTTGGTTGGTATCCTTGCTGAACGTGGCAAGCAGACATTCAAGGCGCTGCATGTGGATGCCGCCGGGACCATTGCAACCGCGGCGGCCGAATCAGGCTGCAAGTCGCTGGTGCAGGTTTCCGCGATTGGGGCATCCCGGACGGCGCTTTCGGAATACTCCCGTTCCAAAGCCGCAGGTGAGACGGCCGTGCGCGAAGCATTTTCCAACGCCGTCCTTGTCCGGCCGTCGGTGATCTTCGGGCCCGAGGATGGGTTCTTCAATTTGTTTGGTGGCATGGCGCGGATGCTGCCGGCGCTGCCATTGTTCGGTGGTGGCAAGACGCGATTCCAGCCTGTCTACGTGGCTGATGTGGCAGATGCGATTGTCACTGCGTTGTTCGACAGCGAGTCTGCGGGCAAGACATATGAACTTGGGGGCCCGGAGGTCTACACGTTCAAGGAACTCATGGAGTTGCTCCTTCGTGAAATCCGCCGCGACCGGATGCTCGTCTCGATCCCGTTCTTTGTTGGCGATATTCAGGCGACTTTTGCAGGCCTGTTGCCCAATCCACCTGTCACGCGCGATTCCATGAAATCCCTGCGGGAAGACAATGTCGTTGCTGAGGACGCGCTGACGCTTGGTGATCTGGGCATTCGTGCAACGCCGGCCGAAATGATCCTGCCAACCTATATGCATCGCTATCGCAAGGGCGGGCGACTGGGTCGCGCGTCAATCAGTTAAGCTAGAACGCGCCATAAGCCCAGGCGAGGAGCAGACCGCCCAGCGCGAGCCGATAGACCACAAACGGGCCGAAACCGGCGAACCGGAGCCAGCGCAGAAACAAAGCAATGGCGGCCAATGCGGTGATGAATGACAGGCCGGCGGCGATCAATGCGCCGCGGGTCAGCACGGGATCTCCTGACTCGATAACGCGCATCCCGATCAAGAGCCCGGCTCCAGCGATGGCCGGGATCGACAACAGCATTGAGAACCGGGCGGCTTCTGTTCGCTCATAGCCGAGAAAACGCGCGGCTGTGATGGTGATGCCTGACCGGCTGGTGCCCGGAACGAGTGCCAGCATCTGGGCCAGACCAATCACGACAGCATTGGGCAGGTTCATGTGATCGAGTTTCAGAATCTTCATGCCGGTTCGATCCGCGACAAACAGCAACAGCCCAAACCCGATTGTGGTCCAGCCGACGATCTCAATTGTTCGCAGAGAGTTCTCGATCAGCGACTGGCCGAAATACCCGGCAGCGGCGACCGGGATCGTGGCGATGATGAGATATCCCGCGAGCTTGCCCCCGTCATGGCGGCGGCCGCGCGCCGCACTGGCCACACCGGAGATCATGAAAAACAAATCGCGCCAGAAATAGAGCGCGACCGCAAACAGCGTGCCCACGTGCACGGCGACATCCATCACCAGCGTATTTTCGGAAAGACCCATAATGTCGGAGACCACACGCAGATGGCCCGAGGAGCTGACCGGCAGGAACTCGGTGAAGCCTTGAATGGCGGCGAGAACAAATATTTCAAAAAGCGGCATGGCGTCCAATCCGGACACAAGAGGAAAGCTTCTTATAGCACCGCGGTTCCGTGTCGCTGAAAGTCCTGAATGCGGCCATTTCAGATATGCACGGCTCTGACAAAAATTCAACGAGCCTCGCGTTTCATTTGCTGAAACAATTTCAGCTCGGCCTTTGCTGTTCTTGTAACCATGGCTAGGTTAGCCGCTATTCAAATTCAGGGAGCAAACCATGCCGAGTGAAACCAGCACCAACCCCCAGGCCTTGATTGATCCGCAGCAGGCGGAAGCGCTCAAGCGTAATGGCGAAATCGTCGCCGAAAACGGTGGTCCGGGTGAGGGGATCGCTGAGGTCCGTGAGCGTGCGGAATCGGTCCGCAAGCATTGGAATGCGGGCGGTCCTGAAATGGCGACCAATGAAGCCCGGACCATCCCCGGCCCGTTCCGGGATGTCCCCGTTCAACTCTATAAGCCCAGTGATGCTGATGGTCTTCGGGTGTTTGTCTATTTGCATGGCGGTGGCTTCAAAATTGGCTGTCCGACAACCAATGATCTTCAGTTGCGCCTGTTGGCCGACGTCTGGGGTGGCGCGATTGTCAGCGCGGACTATGTGCATGTCCCCGAACACACCTTCCCGGATCCGGTCGATGAGGCGGTCGCCGTCGTGGAATGGATTGCCGCAAACGGACGCAACTGGGGACTCGACCCCGACCGGATGAGTCTCGGCGGCGCGTCTGCTGGCGCGAGTGTCGCGATGGGAACGGCCCTAACGCTTCGCGATCAGGGCAAGGGCGATCTGCTCAAGGCCATCGCGTCGCTGTATGGCGTGCTGGATTACAATCTTGAGTCAGATTCCATGAAAGAACTTGGCGGCGGTGATTTCATGCTGACCACGGCCTACACCCAGATGGTCTATGACGACTATTTGCCCAATGTTGCCGATCGTGACGATCCGCGCGCCTTTGCTGTGAAGGCCGATCCTGCGGGGCTGCCGCCGGTCTTTGTTGCGGCCGCTCAGCTTGATCCGATACGTGATGACTCGCTGGCCTTTGGTGAGAATCTGAAAGCGGTGGGTCACCCGCATGAACTGGCTGTCTATCCGGGAGTTCTGCATGCCTTCTTCGGGTTCTCCAGCATGGTTGATGAAGCCCGGCATATGATTGATGATCTTGGGCGTTTCCTCACCAAACACACAGGAGCGGTCTGACCATGGCTGTTGCACTCGCCGCGTTTTTTGTTTCGATCGTTTTGATCTTCGTGGTCCCGCCCGTGGGTTTGATCGCCCTGCCGTTAACGGTGATCTGGGTGGTCGTCGCCTTTTGCGTCACGGTGCTCGGCTGGGGTTTCGGGCGTGGCAAAAAGTCGGACGATTAGTCTTCCCGAGCCCGCAAAAGCATGAAGGCTTCTGCGGCCAGATATCCGGATTCACCGCCGCGCAACGCCGCCAGCGCGCGGACACCATCCTCGCTTCGCGGAAACGGGGGGGGCGCAAATTCATCCCCATAGAGGCCTGTGGCCGTGACCTTTCCAGCCAGATGGTCCGAAATATCGATGTAATAATTGGCACGGAACGCATCCATGCTCGGGTCGATGCCAAAGCCGGTTTCTGACAGGGTTTCGTAGGCGAGCACCTGCTTGATGGAGTTGTATCGGAACCATTTGGTGCACGACGCCGCAGCTTCAAAAGAAACCCGATGATCGCTGTGTGTGTCGGCGGGGTGCGGCAGGTAAATTCGTTCGGGTGTGACCTTTGAAACAACGTCCGAAAACCCGGCAACCACCTCTGCACGGGGCAATTGATCCAGTTCGGCTGCCGGAAACCCAAGTTCGTGAACGTCTGTAAAATTATAGTGCTTTGCTACGGTCTCGATTGTTGCGGCGCGTGCAGCAATTCGATCCGCGGCGTAGCCGGCAGCAGACGTCATGGCTGTGACGATGCACCAGTGCACCGAATCCCCCTGTGCCACATGGCGCAAAATTGCGCCGCCGCATCCAAGGGTTTCGTCATCCGGGTGGGGTGCAACGACGAGAATATTGCTCATAGATAGCTTCCGGTTTTTGGCAGAGTTGTAAAACTGTGTTCAAGAATTCGGACGGCGCCTTCACCACATTTCACGACGACACCATCCGGCGCAGCACGGATCACCTTGCCGGGCTCAAGGTTCTCGGGACAAGCTGCGACCACTTCAACCTTGCTGATGATCGCTTCCCCGTCGGGGGTTGTGCATGTTGCACCGGGATAAGGGGACGTAAGCGCGCGAACCAGATTGTGGACAGACGTGGCACTCATCCGCCAGTCGATGCGCCCATCCAGCGCGCTTCGTTTGCGCCAGGTGTTGCCGCCATTCGATGGTTGCGGTTGTGGGACGAGCGAGCCGTCGACGAGACGGGGCACAAAGCGCTTTAATTGTGTCGGGGCGAGGCTCTGAATTTTTGTGTAAAGCGTACCCGCGTCATCATCCACAGCAATGGTGACGGGCTCCTGGTCAAGTATGGGGCCGGTGTCTGCGCCGTCATCCATCAGGAAGAATGTTGAGGCCGTTTCGGTCAGTCCGCGCGCAAGGGCCCAAATGGTGGGGTGCCGTCCGCGGTTCTGTGGAAGTGCTGCGGGGTGATAGCCGATCACGCCCCGGGTGGCGATTTCCAGAATTTCTGGGGGCAGAATGCGGTTCCACCCGATGCAGAAGATTGCATCGGGTTCCCGGGCTTTGATCCAGTCCGCCAGATCATCGGTGCTGGTTTCGTCAGCCTCCAGGCAGGGCACTTCGAGCGCGCGCGCGTCATCCGCGAGAGATGCGAAATCGCTGCCATGTGGTGAGTGTTTTCGCGTGACAATGCCGACAATGGCGACGTCGGGGAGGTCGCTCAGTGACCGGAGCACTGTGCGGCTGAAGAGAACGGATCCGATAAAAACGACGCGCATATCGTCATATCCACTGGGAGGGTCAGCATTCTGCGGACGTGTGACCGGAACGCCTGTAGTGACGACAATCTCACGTGGGATGGCGATTCGGCACGCAGGCATTGAGGTTATCGCACCGAGACGCTTCCCTTGAATCGCGGCGCTCGTTTAGGGTCTGCGCGATATGCGGACCCTCTATCATCTCTGGCTCTGCCCCTATGCGCGCAAGGTTCGTATCGTCCTTGCTGAAAAGAAGCTCCCGTTCGAACTGGAGCTCGAAAAGGTCTGGGAGCGCCGCGACGAATTTCTGGCTCTGAACCCTGCGGGCGAAGTTCCTGTCCTGATCGAATCCGTCGAGGATGACGCGCCGCCGCTGGTCATGGCGGATTCCACGTCCATCTGTGAATATCTTGAGGAATTCAGCCCGCAGCCTTCGCTGATCAGCGGAAGTGCTGTTGAGCGCGCAGAGGTAAGACGACTGACCGCGTGGTTCGACCACAAGTTTCAGCGTGAGGTCACAGTCAATCTCGTCGATGAGAAGATCAACAAACGCTTTTTGGGGCTGGGCGCGCCATCGTCTTCCGCGATACGAGCCGGTCACACCAATATCGCGGTCCACCTGTCCTATATCGAGTATCTGATGGAACGCCGGAACTGGCTTGCCGGGGAAAGCTTTTCCATGGCGGATGTTGCGGCGGCGGCGCAAATCTCCTGTGTAGACTATGTCGGGGATGTCCCGTGGGAAGGTTTCCCTGAAGCCAAGACATGGTACGCGCGGATTAAATCGCGGCCGAGCCTGCGCCCCATTCTGGCCGATCATATTCCGGGTATTCCGCCACCCAAGCACTACGCCAATCCTGATTTTTAGGATTTGTGACGGCCGTTGTGGGGCTACTCGACCTTGACGTCCATCTGTTCGAGCCCCGCACGTGCTGCCCGACCCGCTGCAGAATCCGGCGTGATTGAAAGAACTTCCAGCCAAACAACCCGGGCATCTTCGAGCGCACCTGCTTTTGCGTACAGGGCCCCCAGTTCGACCAGCGCATCGGGTTGCTGGGGCGCAAAATCGAGGACCCTGTCGATGTCATCGCGGGCGAGGTCATCAATGTCGAGCAGGCGATAGGCGGCGGCCCGAAATATCATGGCATCAATATGGTTGGGCGCGCGATCAAGGGCGGCGGAGAAATCGTCGATGGCGTCCCAGTATTCACCTGCGCGGGCCAAGGCTTCGCCACGGTCAATCCATAGCTCCGGGCTGCTGCCATCCAATGCGATCGACTTGCTGAGAATCTCATGGGCGCGGTCGAGATCGCGCAACTGGAGCCATACGGTCCCGGCCTGACCCAGTACGGATGCACGTTCAGCGTCCGAAGCATCCGGCATGGCATCCGCCAGTTCCTCCAGCCGCTTGGCGGCCTCGTCAATCTGACCCAGACCGAACAGGGCAAGTGCGACACAGTGCAGGGCCGGTGGCCCGCCGCCTTCGTCGCGCCAGGCGATTGCAGCTTCGAAACCCGCTTCCGCGTTTTCCTGTGTTCGGGCAATACACGTACGATAAGCCTCGGTTTCCGGCAGTTCGGACAGTCGAAGTGCCTGCGCATGTGTCACGCCCGATCCCGCCGTGGTGAAGACAGCGGCGAGAAGGGCCAAAGTGAGGATCATTGGACGGCGCAATACACAGGCTCCTATTGTGCTGACCTTGGTCTAGCAGCGTAGCGGAGTCTGCGCAAAATTCTGTCTGACAACGGAGCGTAAAATGTCTTCGAACGTGATGTTCGTTTTTGGTCTGGGCTTCAGCGCAAAAGCATTGTCCGCGCAGTTGATCCAGCAAGGTTGGATCGTACGTGGGACAACCCGCAGTGCGGAGAAAGCGGGTGCGCTTGCGCAAATGGGTATCGAGGCCCACCTCTTTGATTCTGATTCGCCTCTGGCGGATCCCTCTGTGCTCGATGGTGTGACTCACCTTTTGGCGTCTGTGCCACCGGGCAAGGATGGGGACCCGGTTCTGATCCATCATGGAAAAGATATCGCTGCACGTGCTTCGCATATCGGCTGGGCAGGATACCTCTCAACGACGGGCGTTTACGGAGACCGTGGAGGCGACTGGGTGGATGAAAGTTCGGTGCTTGAGCCCTCCACCGAGCGGGGTAGACGACGTGTCGCGGCCGAAAATGACTGGTGCAACCTGTTTCGGAATCACGGATTGCCGGTCCATTTGTTCCGCCTTGCCGGTATCTATGGGCCGGGTCGCAATGCGCTGGAGACTGTCAGGCAGGGCAAGGCCCGTCGCGTCATAAAGGAAGGGCAGGTGTTCAGCCGTACTCATGTTGCCGATATTGCTGCGGTGCTGGCGGCTTCGATCGCGCAGCCAAACCCGGGCGTGGCCTATAATGTGTGTGACGATGATCCCGCTCCGCCACAGGATGTGATCGCGCATGCATGTGATTTGCTCGGGGTGACGCCGCCACCCGAGATTGCATTTGAAGATGCAGAGCTGTCGGACATGGCGCGGAGTTTTTACGCTGAATCCAAACGTGTCTCGAATGCCCGGATCAAGGACGAGTTGGGCGTGGAACTGATCTATCCCGATTACCGGGCGGGTCTTGACGCATTGTTGATGGAGAGCTGATCGCAGAGAGTTTCGACAATCCGGGTGAGCCGCGCGAGATCTTCTGGTGCGGACAAGCGGTGATCGCCGTCCTTTATCAGGATCAGCTCCACATCGGTTGAGGTCAGCGCATTCATGAGTTTCTCGGATTGAGCCCAGGGGACATCAAGGTCTGCGGTCCCATGAATCAGGCGTGCGGGAATATCGAGTTCCAATGGTGCGGCCAGCACAAGATTGTCCCGGCCATCTTCGAGGAGCGCGCGTGTGATGATGTAGGGGTTTTCGGAATATTCCGACGGGGCTTCGTAAAAGCCATTTTTCTCGATCTGTGCGAGCACCTCTTTACCCAGCCGTGCGGGCATCAAATCCGTGGTGAAATCCGGCGCGGCGGCGATCGTCACGAGCCCCGAGATCCGCTGTCCCGGTCCGTCCTGGCCGAGTTCACGGCCCAGAAGGGCCGCCATCCAGCCACCCATTGAAGAGCCCACGAGAACCAGGCCAGCGCCCAGTCCGGGGACGGCCTTGCCGGCGTGACGGATGACGCAAAGCGCGTCCGCACACCACCGCCCGATGGTGCCGTCGCGAAACGCGCCGCCGGATTGGCCGTGTCCGGAATGGTCTAGACGCAGGAAGGCGCGTCCGCTTTCTTGTGCCCAATTCTCCAAAACGGTTGCCTTCTGGCCCGTCATGTCAGACATAAAGCCACCAAGGAACACAATGCCGGGTCCCGATTCGGGGCGCGTCGCCGGTGTTGCCGCAAATGCCAACCGCGTGCCGTCTTCGGCTTCGATATATTCGAGTGAGCTGTCGGTGGAGATCATAGAAACGAAACGCCGAGCAGGAACGCAGACCGGATGAACGAGGTTCCAAACTCTAGCACCACGCAGGATGCTGCGCGAAGCGCCGAAAATGCGCGCAGCGACACAGCGGCACGCCTTCCTGTGGTCTTACAGGTCCTGCCGTCACTCGATATCGGCGGTGGCGGTGTGGAGCGGAGCGCGATTGATTTGGGTGAGGCGCTTGTATTGGCGGGCAAGAAAGCCGTCGTGGCCTCCGAAGGCGGGCGGCAGGTGGTCGAACTCGAGCGCCGTGGCGTCAAACACATTGCCTTGCCGCTGGCGTCCAAGAACCCGCTGGTCATCCGTCGCAACATCCGCCGACTGGCCGAGGTCATCGAACGGGAGAAGATCGAACTCGTTCATGCACGTTCGAGGGCGCCTGCCTGGAGTGCACGCGCAGCGGCCCGGGAAACCGGCGTTCCGTTCGTGACCACATTTCATGGCACCTACAATTTTGGCACGGGCCTGATGGGTGACCTCAAGAAGCGCTACAACGCTGTCATGATCGATGCAGACGCGGTCATCGCGAACTCCAATTTTATCGCAAGCCACATCGCCGAAAACTACGGGCTGTCTGGCCCGAAAGTTCATGTGGTGCCGCGCGGGATCGACACCGCGCGCTTCGATGCTGAGGGCTTCAATCCCAATCGCATGATCGAGGTTGCGACCCGATGGCGCGTGCCCGATGACAGCATGGTCGTACTGTTGCCCGGACGGCTTACTCGCTGGAAAGGTCAGCTTCTTTTTATTGAGGCGCTGGCAGAATTGAAGTCCCGGCGCGGCCCAGACAACTTCAACATCACCGGTCTGCTTGTGGGCTCTGATCAGGGACGGGAAGCCTATCGCAAGGAACTCGAAGACCAGATCGAAGAGAAGGGCCTTGCTGGCAATGTGCAGATTGTTGGGCATTTTGACGACATGCCCGCGGCCTACATGCTCTCTGACGTTGTCGTGTCAGCCTCGACCGATCCAGAAGCCTTTGGTCGCGTCATCGCCGAAGCGCAGGCCATGGGTCGTCCAGTGGTGGTGGCTGACCATGGCGGCGCTGCCGAACAGGTTGTTGAAGGCGTGACAGGCTGGCGGTTTGCGCCGGGCGATCCGCAGGAATTTGCCGCGGCTCTGGAAACCGCGTTGACACTCAATGTGGATGCACGCGCAGAACTGGCGGTGCACGCATCCGACCATGCGCGCTCGAAATATTCCAAGTCGGGTATGTGTGCATCGACTTTGCGGATTTATGCCTCCGTCTTTGAAAGCCATAAAAATTGAGTGACGCGGCCCGGCGCATACTTGTGATCAAGCTTGGCGCGTTGGGCGATGTTGTGCAGGCAACCGGCCCGATGGCCGCAATCCGCGCCTATCACAAGGACGCGCATATCACCCTTTTGACCGGCCCGGCCTATCGGGAATTTCTCGAGGCCAGCAACTGGTTTGACGATATCTGGGTCGACAAACGTCCCGGCTGGCGGAATTGGCGGGAATGGTTCTGGCTGCGGCATCGTCTCAAGCGTGGAAGGTTCGACCGGGTCTATGATTTGCAGACCTCCGATCGCTCGAGCAGCTATTTTCACATCATGCTGCCCGGACATCGACCCGAGTGGTCCGGTATTGCGCGGTTTGCCTCGCATCCACACGCCAACAAGAAACGCGACGACATGCACACGGTTGAGCGACAGGCCGAACAGCTGGCGATGGCCGGACTCAACGATGTGCCCGCGCCGTCTCTTGATTGGGTTGCCGCAGATATTTCGCGGTTCGGGATCGAGAAACCGTATGTCCTGCTGGTGCCGGGCGGCTCGGCCCATCGCCCCGAAAAACGCTGGCCGGTGGGCTCATACACGGAGCTGGCTCGCCGTTTGGAAGCCAAAGGTGTGACGCCCGTTTTGATCGGCGCGGGTGCGGATGCCCATGCGACCGGGACGATTGATTCGTTCTGCACGGGTGCGCGGGACCTGACAGCTGAGACAAGCTTTGCTGAAATTGTCGCCTTGGCACGTGGTGCTGTCGGTGCTGTCGGCAACGATACCGGCCCCATGCACATTATTGCGACGGCGGGTTGTCCGACGGTTTCGCTGTTTTCTTTTGCCTCGGACCCGGCTCTTTGTGCCCAAAAGGGCCCCGATGTGACTATTCTGCGCAGAGACCTTTTGACCGAACTTTCGGTCGATGAGGTTGAAGCGGCGCTCAAGCTGGATTAAATCCCGCCTTCACCTTTTATCTTTTAGTATGGGGACGATATGTCCGAAGTAGCATCCGCCGACCAGATTACGATCACGCTGCCTGATGGCAGCGCGCGGACCCATGCGCGCGGCGTGACCGGCGCGGAGGTCGCGGCGGATATAGGTCCGGGTTTGGCCAAAGCTGCCTTGGCCGTAAAGGTCGATGGGGAAATCCGTGATCTGGGTCGCCCCATTGATGCCGACAGTGCTCTTGCGATCATCACCATCAAGGATGAGGATGCGCTGGAGCTGATCCGTCATGATGCCGCCCACGTGCTGGCCGAAGCCGTGCAGGAATTGTTTCCGGGCACGCAGATCACCTTCGGTCCATCGACCGAAGACGGCTTCTATTATGACTTCCATCGGGAAGAGCCGTTCTCCACGGAGGACTTCGAAACCATCGAGAAGAAGATGGAAGAGATTGTCAGCCGTGACGAGCAGATCATTCGTGAGGTCTGGACCAAAGACGAAGTCCGCGAATTTTTCACGAAGGAAGGTGAGAGCTTCAAGGCGGAGTGGGTCGGCGAACTGCCCGAGGGTGAAGACATCACCATGTATCGTCAGGGCGACTGGGTTGATCTGTGTCGTGGTCCGCATTTGCCGTCCACGGGCAAGCTGCCGAAAGCCTTCAAGCTGATGCGTGTGGCCGGCGCCTATTGGCGTGGCGATGCAGCGAATCCGCAGTTGCAGCGAATCTACGGCACGGCGTGGCGGAACGAGAAGGAGCTCAAGGCTCATCTGTTAATGATCGAAGAGGCTGAAAAGCGCGATCATCGCCGAATCGGCCGCGAGATGAACCTGTTCCACATTCAGGAAGAGGCCGTCGGTTCGGTGTTCTGGCACGCCAATGGCTGGACGCTCTATCGCGTGGCCGAGGATTACATGCGCTCGCGTCTCGATGATGCGGGATATATCGAAGTGAAGACGCCGCAGCTCGTGGATCGCGCGCTCTGGGAGCGCTCGGGCCATTGGGAAAAGTTCCGCGAACACATGTTCACGATCGATGCCGAGGATGAACGTGTCCTCGCCGTCAAGCCGATGAACTGCCCCTGCCATGTGCAGATCTACAGCCATTCGGGCATGGTGAGTTATCGGGACCTGCCGATCCGCATGGCCGAGTTCGGCTCATGCCATCGCTATGAGCCCTCGGGCGCATTGCACGGCATTATGCGGGTGCGTGCGTTCACGCAAGATGATGCACATATCTTCTGTCGCGAAGATCAGATCGTGGCCGAGACCAAGGCCTTCTGCGAGTTGCTCCAGTCGGTCTATCGCGATTTCGGGTTTACCGAGGTTGCCGTGAAATTCTCTGACCGGCCCGAAGTGCGGGCTGGAGATGATGCGACCTGGGATCGTGCCGAGGCTGCCTTGATGGAAGCCACCCGTGCGGCGGGCCTCGATTTTACGCTCAACCCGGGCGAGGGTGCCTTCTACGGACCGAAGCTGGAATTCGTGTTGCGGGACGCTATTGGGCGAGACTGGCAGTGCGGCACCCTGCAGGTGGACTTCGTGCTTCCCGAGCGTCTGGACGCGACCTATATCGATGAAGACGGTGAGAAAGCCCGTCCGGTGATGTTGCATCGTGCGATTCTGGGCTCTTTCGAGCGGTTCCTGGGCATTCTGATCGAGAATTATGCCGGGCGCTTCCCGCTCTGGCTGGCGCCGGTTCAGGCGGTGATCGCGACGATCACCAATGATGCCGATGATTATGCCGAGGAAGTGGCTGCGGCCTGTCGCGCAGCAGGGTTGCGGGTCGAAGTTGATACCCGTAATGAGAAAATCAACTACAAGGTCCGTGAGCACAGTCATTTGCATGTGCCCGCGATCCTCGTTGTTGGACGCCGGGAGGCCGAAGAAGGCACGGTTGCCGTTCGACGCCTGGGGTCGAAAGATCAGGAAGTACTTGCGTTGGCGGACGTGGTCGGCAAACTTAGCGCTGAAGCGCAAAGCCCGGCCGTCGATGACGCCGCGTAAGGTGCAACAAAACAGTTTCAAGTCTGAACGAACCACAAAAGGAGAACGGTAATCGCTAGACGCCCTGTAGATGTGAGCCCCCCAAAACGTGAGGGCCCACGGATCAATGAAGATATTGAAGTTTCCGAAGTCCGACTTGTTGCCGAAGATGCCGAGCAGCTCGGCATTGTCTCGCTGGAGGCTGCGCTGCAGCGCGCGGCTGATGCCGGGATGGATCTCGTTGAGGTTTCGCCCAACGCGTCCCCGCCGGTTTGCAAGATCATCGATTACGGCAAACTGAAATACCAGGAACAGAAGAAGAAGAACGAGGCGCGCAAGAAGCAGAAGACCATCGAGGTCAAAGAGATCAAGCTTCGCCCGAACATCGACACACATGATTATGACGTGAAGATGCGCAGCGCCCGCCGATTCATTGACGATGGTGACAAGGTAAAGGTCACCCTGCGGTTCCGTGGCCGTGAAATGGCCCATCAGGATCTGGGCGCACAGGTTCTCGAACGTGTGCGCGGCGAACTCGACGAAATCGCAAAGGTCGAGCAGATGCCGAAGATGGAAGGCCGTCAAATGGTGATGGTTATGTCCCCGCGCTAGCGGCGTCCGCTACCGATTAATTACAGAAAGCCCCGTGCGGAGATCGCCCGGGGCTTTTTTGTTCACGGATCGTCATGCGCAGGCTTGACCCGCGTGTCTCAATGCCGGTCCTTCAATAGATGCCCGGATCAAGTCCGGGCATGACGAGAAACACCAAGTTACGACGCATATTCGCCAGCGATCTCGATCAGGATTTCCGTCAGGCGTTCGGGCGCGCAGACAAGTGGGGCGTGGTCCGTATCAAGCGTGTAGAGCTTGTCGACCGGTGTCTCGGTGTACATCTGTTTTTGCAGCTCATGAAAGACGGATTGGTCCTGCAGCGTCTCGATATAGATGCGCGGCACAGATCCGTAGTTTTCCTCGCTGAGTTGCAGCCGGGAGCGTCGTGAAGCCTCGGGTTGGGGCGTGAGACGCGTGGCTGCGGCGCGTGCTTCTTCCGGATCGCTCGTGTTGAAGAACACCTCCACGGCCGCCTCGGGGTCGATCATTGAAACCAGACCATCTTCCGAATGGGTCACCCGCGCATGGGCCCCGGTCATCGATGGTTTCCAGGCGCGATCATAGAAATCGATACAGGACTGCCCATTTGGCAACAGGAAAGCGCAGAGATAGACCGCGGCGGAGACGCGTGCGGGGCGCAATTCGCTGACCTGAGACGCCACGGTCCCGCCCATGGAATGACCCAGAACAATGACCGGCCCGTCGACCTGATCGATCAGGGCCGCGACCTTCTCCGCGATGAGCATTGTCGTCACGGTTTGGGGGGGCGTGTCGTCATGGCCGTCCCCGGGCAGGTCGACGGCGACGGCCGCATGTCCGGCTGCCTCGATCAGGGGTGTCAGTTTCTGCCAGACCCAGGCGCCCTGCCAGGCGCCGTGAATAAGAAAAAATGTTGCCATGAAAATATCTCAGCCGTCGGCGGTCTCGATCCGCGTGGAAGTGTATTTGGACACCCGATAGGGGCCGGAGAACACGGGTTCGTATTTTGGCGGGTTGGCCGTATCTGTACAGGTCGAGATGCAGGTGATCTCGGCGTCGTAGTTTGGGTGATGGAAGAACACCACGGACAGCCGGTCGGCGACATCACCTGCATCAGCGGGCGGTGTGGCCACGCGATGGGGGTTGGAGACGAACCGGTCATTGGTCCAGCGCATCATCAGGTCACCGATGTTGATGACAAAGGCGTCGGCGGGTGTCGAGACGTCGATCCAGTTGCCCTCGCGGGTGTGGACTTGCAGCCCGCCGGGTCGGTTCTCACTCAGCAATACGGTGAAGGTGCCGTAATCGGTATGCGCCCCGGCGCGCCATTGGCCTGGCAGGGGGGCGGTTTCGGTCGGGGGGTAGCGGATGATCCGCAAGGCGCCGATCTGGCGGTCGGTGAACTCGCGGAAGAAATTCGGTGGCAGGTCGAGCGCGAGCGCAAAGATTTCCTCGATGGTCTGGCTGAGGACCGCAAGGCGCTTGTAATAGGTGGTGGCGGCAGCGCGGAACTCGCTCGGGTTTTGCGGGTAGACGTTCTCAATGAAATGACCCGCAGCTGCATCACAGCTGTAATAGGCGTCGTCAGGAAAATCCGGCGGGCCCATATGAAAGACTTCTTTCAGGTCCGGCGGCGTTTCCTCGCCCGAGCCATAGGCAAGCCCTTCATCCCCAATGGCGCGATAGCCGCGGGGCAAGGACGGATCGGCATGATGAACATTGTTCTTTTCAGCCGCAGGTCTGGCGAAAAATTCCCGCGCGTTCGTGCGCAGGCTCTCGATGATTTCCTGCTCGACGCCATGGCCTATAATGGTGAAGAAGCCGACACCCTCACAGGCATCCCGAACCTGTGCAACGACAGCATCATGATCTCCTTTGAAAAAGGCGGAGATGTCGATGACGGGGACTTCGGTGGTGCTCATGGATGAATGATAGCGCGGCAGAGCTTCACCGTCATGCCCGGGTCAAGTCCAGGCATGGCATTCTGTTAGGCTCGTGCGGATCGTGAATGCTGTCCGCCATCGGCCATGATGATCGTACCGGACACCCAGGATGCCTTGTCGCTGGCAAGATAGGCGGCGAGCCAGCCCATTTCCTCGGGACGCCCGGCGCGACCGCCCGGCAGGGCCTTGTGGGTTTCGCGCCAGCGTTCCTCATCGCCGAATTCCATATCGGCGTTGATTTTGGCCTGACTGACCAGGCGATCGGTTTCGACCGGCCCGGGGTTGATGCCGACCACGCGGACGCCATGATCATAGGATTCCGCACCCAGAGCGCGGGTGAGTTGCATCAGTGCCGCGTTGCCCATGGAACCTGCGATATAGGCGGCGCGCGGGCGCTCGCCGGCCATGCCGATAACGTTTACGATGGCGCCCGAACCCCGGGCACACATCTTGGGATAGATTTCGCGGATCAGGCCGACAAAGCCGAAGACTTTTAAATCCCACGCGCTTTTGATGGTGGCGTTGTCGAGCCGGGTGATGTCGCCTGCGGGGATCGATCCGGCATTGTTGACCAAAATATCGCAATCCCCGGCGGCAGCCGCCAGTTTGGCGACGTCTTCTTCTTTGGAAAGATCGAGCGCGTGTACGGTGACCTGCGCCCCGAAGCGTTCGTTCAGGTCGTCGCGGACCGCATTCAGGGCAGCTTCCGTGCGCGAAACAATGTGTAGTGAGCAGCCTTCTTCTGCCAGCGCCTCAGCGACGGCGCGGCCAATCCCCTTGCTTGCGCCGGTGACAATTGCGGTCTTGCCGGTCAGTTCCAGATCCATGATTTCCCCCTCGGATGATGTTGCGTGTTTGACGGCAGGCTAATCACCGGACCGCGCGCAAGCAATGTTACCGAGGGCGTTTTTAGACCTATGCCGGAGGGCGTGAGTGCTGGCCGCCATCAACCATGATGACTGTCCCCGAGACCCAGGATGCACGTGGGCTGGCCATAAATGCAGTGACTGCTGCGAGTTCATCGGGAAGTCCCCCGCGGCCGCCGGGCAAACCGCCCATGGTTTCCCTCCAGCGCTCTGCATCGCCGAACTGTTTTTCCGCATTGGCCTTGGCCAGCAGCGTGAAGCGCTCGGTCTGGGTCGGGCCCGGATTGACACCAAGCACACGAACGCCGTGATCCATGCTTTCCGCGCCGATGGCGCGGGTCATCTGCATGAGTGCCGCATTGCCCATAGAACCGGCAATATAGGCGGGGCGTCCGCGTTCGCCGGCCATACCGATCACGTTGACGATCACGCCGTCACCGCGTTCGCACATGCGCGGGTAGAAATGGCGGACCAGACCGACGGTGCCAAACACCTTGAGTTGCCAACCTTCCTTGATGTCGTCATCGCTCAGCTTGGCGAGATCGCCGCCTGGGATCGCCCCGGCATTGTTGATCAGGATGTCAGCATCCGCAGTGGCATCCGCGAGCGTCTGGACGTCCTCAGGCCTGGCCAGATCAAGCGCATGGACTGTGGCCTGCGCGCCAAAGCGTGCGCTGAGATCATCGCGCACCGCGTTCAAGTCAGCTTCGGTGCGTGAGACCAAGTGAAGCGCGCAGCCCTCTTCGGCCAGTATCTCGGCAATGGCTTTGCCGATGCCCTTGCTGGCACCGGTGATGATGGCGGTTTTTCCCTGCAGACCGAGATCCATGATATTCTCCTGAAACTGTGTTTGATTGTTGTTGGCGGACGCTAGGGGTGCGCTGCCCGAAAGGCAATGAAATCCGGGGGATAACCCTTGCCAGTCTGTTGCTGCGGGGCTATAACCGCCGCCGTTTCCGAATACCAACGGTCCGGCAGGGTGATTAGTAACGCCCGGGGCAGCCTACCCGTTGAATCACACGCGCAAGCGTCAACCCGCACAAGCGAGGTCACAATGCCCAAGATGAAGACGAAGTCGTCTGCCAAAAAGCGATTCAGCTTTACGGCATCCGGTAAAATCAAAATGAAACCCTCAGGCATGCGCCACGGCATGCGCAAGCGCTCTCAGTCGATGAAGCGCAAGGCGCGCAAGATTGGTCTCATCGCGAAATCCGATGAGCAGATCCTGAAGCCGATGATGCCCTATCAGAGAAAGGGCTAACCCATGTCACGAGCGAAAAGCACCGTTCAGCGTCACGCACGACGCAAAAAAATCCTGAAAGCCGCCAAGGGTTATCGAGGCCGGAATAACAGCGTTTATCGCGTTGCCAAGGAGCGGGTCGAAAAAGGCCTGCAATACGCCTATCGCGATCGCCGGGTTAAGAAGCGCAATTTCCGTGCGCTCTGGATCCAGCGGATCAACGCGGGTGTGCGCGAGCACGGCATGACCTATTCCCAGTTTATGCATGGGATGAAGCAGGCCGGTATCGAGCTTGACCGCAAGGTTCTTTCCGATCTCGCCATCCGTGAGCCGGAAGCCTTCAAGGAAATCGTCGATCAGGCGCAGAACGCCCTCAACGCAGCTGCCTGACGCATTCCGGAAACGGATTGCGAAAGCCAAGCATACCGGTGAACCATGACCGTGCCTGACACGACCGAGTTGCAGGAGTCCCTGCTGGCCGAAGTCGCGGCGGCGGATAGTCTCGACGCGCTCGAGGCTGTGCGCGTATCCGCGCTTGGCAAAAAAGGCGCGATCACAGCCCAGATGAAGGGCCTTGGTCAGCTGGATGGCGATGCCCGGAAAGAGGCCGGTCAGGCGCTCAACCGGGTCAAGGATGCCGTTCAGGCCGCGATCGGTGCACGTCAGGCGGCGTTGGACTCCGTGGCGCTGGAAGCGCGTCTCGCCAGCGAGACTGTGGATGTGACCCTGCCGGTCCGTCCGCGTGTGGAAGGCCACCTGCATCCGGTCAGTCAGGTCACTGAGGAATGTATCGCCATTTTTGGCGAAATGGGTTTCGCGGTTGCCGAAGGTCCGGACATTGAGGACGACTTCCACAATTTTACGGCGCTGAATATTCCGCCTGAGCATCCGGCCCGCCAGATGCACGACACGTTCTATCTGAACGCCGAGGACGGCCGACCGGCACCTGTCCTGCGGACTCACACCTCACCGGTGCAGATCCGAACGATGGAAACCTCCAGGCCGCCAATTCGGATCATTGCGCCGGGGCGCACCTATCGCAGCGATTCCGATGCGACCCACACGCCGATGTTCCATCAGATCGAAGCGCTGGTCGTCGATGAGAACACCCATATGGGTCACCTCAAAGGCTGCATCATCGATTTCTGTCGGGCCTTCTTTGATATCCCGGATTTGCCCGTACGGTTTCGTCCGAGCCATTTCCCGTTCACCGAGCCTTCCATGGAAGTCGATATCGGCTGCTCGCGTGAGGGCGGTGAATTGCGCATCGGCAATTTCGGTGATGGCGCGGACAACTGGCTGGAGATCATGGGCTCGGGCATGGTCCACCCCAAGGTTCTCGAATATGGCGGGATCGACCCGACCAAATATCAGGGCTTTGCCTTCGGGATGGGGATCGACCGCATCGCGATGCTGAAATACGGCATCCCCGATCTGCGCACCTTCTTTGACGCTGACATTCGCTGGCTCCAGCATTACGGCTTCATGCCGTTGGCCGTGCCGTCGATGGTTCGCGGGCTGTAGGGGGCGAGCATGAAGTTCACCCTCGGTTGGCTGAAAGACCATCTTGAGACCGAAGCCTCGGTCAGCGAGATTGTCGAGACCCTCATTCGCATTGGACTGGAAGTCGATACCGTCGATGATCCGGCAGCCGAGCTGTCAGCGTTTCGTGTGGCTCATGTGATTGCGGCCGAGCCGCATCCCGATGCCGACCGCTTGCGGGTCTGCACGGTCGATACGGGTGACGGCACAGTGCAGGTCGTTTGTGGTGCGCCGAATGCGCGCGCGGGCATGAAGGGCGTGTTTGCGCCGGTTGGCACTTGGGTGCCGGGCATCGAGGTTGAGCTGAAAGCAGCGAAAATTCGCGGCGTGGAGTCCTTCGGCATGCTGGTGTCCGAGCGGGAGATGGGCCTGTCGGACGAGCATGACGGCATCATCGATCTGCCCGAGGACGCACCGCTTGGTACACCGTTTGCCGAAGTGCTGGGCATTGACGACCCGGTCATCGATATCGAGCTGACTCCGAACCGTCCCGATTGCACCGGTGTGCGCGGGATCGCGCGCGATCTGGCGGCAGCCGGTCTGGGCGCATTGAAACCTTTTGAGGCCGCCGCGCCCGTTGCCGGCAGCTATGACAGCCCGATCAGCTGGGATATCGCGGACGACAGCAATGCCTGCTCCTATGTGGTGGGGCGACACTTCAGGGGCGTGACCAACGGCCCGTCGCCCAAATGGCTGCAGGACCGTCTGCGCGTCGTCGGGTTGCGACCGATCTCGGCGCTTGTCGATGTGACGAACTATGTCTCCCTCGATCTGGGTCGCCCGCTGCATGTGTTTGATGCGGGCACACTCAAGAACAAAACCCTGACCATGCGCCGGGCGCGTGATGGCGAAGATTTCATGGCGCTGGTCGAGAAAGAATACAAACTCGATTCGGAGATGACCGTGATCGGCGATGGCGACACCGCCGAAGCGCTGGCCGGTGTCATGGGCGGGTTGGAGTCCAGCTGCACCGAAGAGACCACCGAGGTGTTTCTCGAAGTGGCGCTGTTTGATCCGGTCTCCGTCGCCACGACAGGGCGCAAGCTGCAGATGGAATCTGATGCGCGCTATCGGTTCGAGCGCGGTGTCGATCCCGAATCCGCCGAATGGGGCGCCGAAGTGGCCGCCCGCCTGATTCAGGAATTCTGCGGTGGCGATGTCAGCGCGCCGGTTCGCGCCGGAAGCATGCCGGTATGGCAGCGCGATATCGAATTGCGCAATGATCGCGTGGCGACCCTGGGGGGTGTCGAAGTGCCCGCCGACCGGCAGGCTGAAATTCTCGAAGCGCTGGGTTTCACTGTCGAACGGCTGAATGGCAAGATGTCTGCGGCAGCGCCGTCATGGCGCCCGGATATTGGTGGTGAAGCAGATCTGGTGGAAGAGATCACGCGCATTCACGGCTTTGACCGGATTGCCCCGGTTTCTCTGGGCCGGGACGCAGCCCTGCCGTCCGTGGCGATTACGCCCGAACAGCGCCGGGCGAGCAATGTGCGCCGCACTTTGGCGGCCTGTGGACTCGATGAGGCGGTGACCTGGTCCTTCATGGGCCGGGCACAGGCCGAGCTCTTTGGTGGCGAACTTCCCGAGACGCTGGTGCTGGCCAATCCGATCTCAAGCGAACTGGACGCGATGCGTCCGTCGATCCTTGGTAATCTTCTTCTGGCCGCCGGGCGCAATGCGGACCGCGGCTTTGCTGATGTGGGCCTGTTCGAGCTCGGCCCAGCCTATCAGGATGCCACCCCAGACGGGCAACAGCTTGTTGCTGCTGGTGTGCGCCATGGGAATGCCGACAACGCCCATTGGTCGGGCAAGGCCCGTGTCGCCGATGCGCTGGACGCCAAGGCCGATGCGCTGGCGGCCATCGAGGCGGCTGGTGCCCCGTCGGCGAATGTGCAGGTCAGCCGCGATGCGCCGGACTGGTACCATCCGGGACGCTCTGGCGCGTTGCGGTTGGGCAAGAACGTGCTGGCCTATTTTGGTGAGATCCATCCCGCTGTTCTGCGCGGACTTGATGTGCGCGGCCCGTCGATCGGTTTTGAGGTCTTCCTCGACAATATGCCACCGCGCAAGGACAAGGGATCATCCCGTCCGGCATTGCATCTGGCGAGCCTTCAGCCCGTCCGGCGTGACTTCGCGTTCCTCGTGAACGCCGATGTTCAGGCCGGTGATCTGCTGCGCGCCGCCCGTGGTGCGGACCGCGATGTGATCACGGATGTCGCCCTGTTCGATGTCTATGAAGGCAAGAATATGGAAGCGGGCAAGAAGTCGCTCGCTATTCAGGCGACCTTGCAGCCGACCGAGGCGACCTTCACCGACGCCGAGATCGAAGATATCTCTGCCAAAATCGTTGCCGCGGTCGAGAAGGCAACCGACGGGGCGTTGCGGGGTTAGACAATTCGCTTTGTCATACCCA
>Ga0181560_10000770_pt1 | contig 29579 bp, 28 predicted proteins | sample 011ome_20_FD_133751 | JGI IMG/M metagenome (GOLD analysis project Ga0181560, IMG submission 133751) | Coastal salt marsh microbial communities from the Groves Creek Marsh, Skidaway Island, Georgia - 011509CT metaG (megahit assembly) | ecosystem: Environmental > Aquatic > Marine > Intertidal...
CGAGGATTCAGCTCCAAGTCTAATCCCTGCAGCATCCAAGATTCCAGACAGGGCCTGATGCAGCTAGACTTATGGACCTTGGAGAATTCGCCTAGTGGCCTATGGCGCACGCTTGGAAAGCGTGTTGGGTGCAAGCCCTCAGGGGTTCGAATCCCCTATTCTCCGCCAGCAACTCCCTTGATTTAGAGCCTCAATAGGCACTTTTGAGAGGGAGTTTTTGTTTGATTGTGCAAGTGTGTGTGCAAGTCCGAGTTGGACGCCGAAGCTAGAAGACTTTTAACAGATACTGCCTCAAAAATGATGTGAACTCAGCCGAGAAAGCTAGCGCAACCAAGATCCATATTTAGTTCAGTCTAGGCACACTAGTGCTTGATCTGACGACCAAGTTTGCGCTCGTTAAGTAAAGTTCAGCGAGTTTCTTCTTACCGGCAATCCGGTCCGCAAGGTCCGCCACAGCAGCCTCAGCGAGTTCTTTCGCATCCTGATGAACCGTGGTGAAATCCAAGAATGGATTTCGGGCGATCGTATCGTCATATCCGACTATAGAAACGTCCCCTGGAACTTTTATCCCCGATTTTTGAAAAGTGTACACAAGCCCCAAAGCCACTTGGTCATTTGCGCAGACTATTGCAGTTGGGAGCTCACCTTGACTCATGAACTGTTCTGCGGCCTGCGCCCCTGCTGATTCAATGTAATCTCCACTAATTGTCGCAATCCAGTTTTCTAAATTGAGTTCGCGAATGGCATCTTGATAACCCTGAAGTCGATACTCATGGTCAAACATTTCGACCGTATCCACATAAGCAATCGCTTTGTGTCCCAATGAGGCAAGGTATTGGACTGCCTCATACACACCGTGCTCACCATGCGAAGCGACTACGCCACAATTGACCCCCTCTATCCTCCTGCTGAGGCTTACAAGAGGTAGCGACTTTGCAATTTTCTGAAGACGAGAATTGGGCAACGTGCTTGAAATTAGAATTGCTCCATCGCAACGATGTCCAATGATCTCGTTTAAAGCTTCCTGATCTGATCTCAAACTCGAAGTTGCGCTAAGAATTACTTTGAAGCCATGAGTCTCCGCCGCTTTATATATCGCTGGCAGTAATTCCTCAGACGAGCTGTGAGACGTGTGATAAGTGACACCGATGTACTTGGTACCTTCGCGACGCAGGGCCTGGGCGGCCAAATTTGGTTGGTATCCAATTTCTTCAGCGGCTTGAAATATCTTTGCTGCCGTTTCCGCGCTGACGCCTGGCGCATGCCGAAAAGCTAAGCCAACTAACTGGCGAGATACTCCAATGTGCGCTGCAACGTCAGCCATTGTCGCGTGGCGTTGATCACTAGGAGGTTGCTTATTGGGCACCTGAATATCCTAGGTCGCTCTCGGCAACAAAAGACCTATGAGATAAGGTCCAGCGTTTTGATGGTCCAATCGACAGCCGCATTGTTTGGAAGAGTTCCGGTGTGCGCATCGTGACGGCCGTACTCTCCAACCCTAATAGCGCCAAGTGCGGAAAGTTTTTGATCAATGTGCTCGCTGCCCTTACTGTAGTTTTCATAACTGCTATCCCCGAGCCCAAACATGGCGTACTCGATACCGGTAAGGTCTGGATTCTCTGCCTCTAACGCCTGCAGCATCGGGACCGCACCACTTGGAAGGTCGCCCTCTCCGTGCGTCGAACAAATCACTAAATAGAAATTTTCCACCGAGAAATCTTCAATCTCGAAATCTGTCATATCCACCACCTCGACCTCATGGTCAGTGATATCCGCAGCCATATCCTCTGCGGCAAATTCAGCGTTCCCTGATTCTGTGCCGAATAAAATAACGATTTTTTTACTCATTGTTTGTGCAGCTCCTTATATTTCACTAGATCTTCAAGTCTTGAATAATTCGATCGCTTACCAGCTTCGCATCTGCACGATTGGCGGGAATTGTCCCCTGAGGGCCGCGCTTCAGCCAGCCAACACAATACAAACCTTGAGATAGGTAGCCGTTAGCTAGGTCAGTTTTTTCCGTGACGAAATCAGCTTTTCGTATTGCTGATCCGTGGTGTTCCATAAACCCGATGGCGCTAAAGACTGTGTCGGCTTCAATCCTGAGTTTGCCAGGCCCATTTGTAGCTGTAAAATCAATAAATTCTACCTCGCTGTCACCACCAACTAGGTTTGGGGTCCAACCAAAGCGGAAGATTACCTCCCGAGTTGCCTGAGGATCTGATTGGCTAACGAGTTTGGAGATTGCATCAAAACGTTTGCTTGCCTCAGGAGTATCACAAGTAACTTCTACTGCATCGGAACGGAACTTAACGTTTGGAATCTTCGCTAACTCGTTTATCATCGCAATATCGAACTTGGCCTCGCTCACAGGTGATCGCCCGACGACATTAATCTCGCGAAGACGCTCACTAGAGAGGGTCTTTGCAACTCCCTCTGGAACACCGAAGCCGGTGAGCTCCTCAGGGCCCAAAAGGCTCAATCTAATCAAGTCCATTGCTACGTTTCCATGTCCAACAATGACTAGGCTCTCTCCGACACTTACCCCTTCGAGACTTTCCTCGGGATGGCCATTAAATAATCTTGTGATTCGACCCGATCCATAGATGCCAGTCAGGGACCCTCCAGTCACAGACAAAGGCCTATCCTGACTTAGACCCGTTGCTAGAACTACTACGTCAAATTCTCTTCGAAGGTCATCAAGCGAAATGTCCACACCGATCTCGGTTCCACCAACAAAGTTGACACCATCGCGTTCGAATAGTCTCTCGAATTGTGAAGTGATTGCTTTGGTCCCGATGTGATCCGGCGCAACGCCATACCTGACTAAGCCAAACGGCATCTGGAGTCGATCAAAAATTGAGATAAGTGATTCTGGAAATGCCTTCCTAAGGAACTGTGCCGTGTAACACCCAGAAGGCCCACTCCCCACAATTGCAAAAGAAGGATTGGAGTCACTTAACATGAAAACTTCTTTCTCTTCGCCTTATTCTTGAAAAAAGACTAGCACGTGCTAGTCTTTTTTCAATACCGCTATGAGAGGATGTTCCAAAATGGAAAGCGAATTCCACGCCGCAACAATTGAAGTCCCAATGACTCAACCGCCCGCAGGAACGAACATTTTTTATGACCCTCTTTCATATGCGATTTACGATCACCCATACGATGTTTATAAGCAATTAAGAGACCACGCCCCGGTTTATTTCAGCCCCCGCCTCGGCGTTTATGTTCTATCTCGATATGCCGATGTTCAGGCGGCATTCAAGAATCACGAGCAAATGATTAGTGCCTTGGGGAATGACATTGATGGTACACATGACTCCTACGGAAAGGGCAATTTGGTTGCCCAGGACCCACCTCGTCACACAGCCCTTCGTCAGTCGATTCGAAGAGTTTTCGCACTACGCGAGATTCTTGCAAAAGAGGATGGAGTACGAGAGGTGGCGCGCAAGCTCATCGCTGACATGAAAGTTGCCGGGGGCGGAGATTTTGCTGTTGACTATGCCCTCCCGTTTGCATTTGCAATTTCAACCAGACTCATTGGCTTACCAGGTAGCAAGAACGACATTAATTGGCTAATTGATCACCTGTCTCGCTCCATGGAGAGAACCGTAGGTGAATTTGGCGTTCCAGATGATGCGGCGCAGTCGAACACGGAGGCGGAAGAGTTCATCCATGAAGTAGTTCAGAAGCGATTTGAGCAACTAGCAGCAGGGGCGGACCCAAACGTTTCAGACGTTATCACTCAAGTTTCAGCGGCTATGGAAAAGGGTAAAGTCCACGCCGATGAAGTAGTGGGCCTCACACACTTGGTTTACTCAGCTTCTACTGATGCCCCATCTGCCCTATTGACCAACTGCGTTGCAGTCTTGGACAAATATCCACAGCTTCAGGTGTTCCTGCGCGAACACCCCGAAATGATCACGAACTTCATCGAAGAAGTCCTTCGGTACGACACTCCAGGGCAAAATGTTTCACGGCAGACCACGACAGAGGTTACTTTCTCTGGAGTGACCATTCCCGCCGATTCGAGAGTCATATTGTTACAAGGTTCGGCAAACCGGGACGAAAGAGTGTTCGAGAATCCAGACGAGTTTGACGTGACAAGAGACTTCACTAAGGCGGCAAAGATTATTTCATTTGGAGAGGGAATTCATGCCTGCATGGGCGCGCCACTGGCGCGTTTGATGGCGAGAATAACCATTGAAGCACTTTTGGAGCAGCCGGACGAAATTCGAATTGTGGGCTTCCCTCAACGCTGGGTTAAGCAATTGGTTCGCGGTTTCTCACAGCTCCCTGTTAAGTTCGTATCCCCTGGAACAAAGTTCTAGTCAGAAAACTAACCTGCGAGCGCATCCTTCACGGCTGTCTCAATGGCGTTACTGATTCTCAGGGTTAGCGAGTCCGCCTTGGTTGGATCAAAATTTCTTGGATCGGGACCAAAAACCCCCCAAAGCACATGAGATGGGTCATGCCGGTGGATTCCATATGGGTCGTCATTTGGATCCACTGCCGGAGCTTCCGCGATGGATGGTAGCTTGGAAATGTCAATTGTCTCGGGTTCAAACCTAGAAAGCACTGTAGTTTCAAAAACTCCAGCATGATCAGGGCTAGGAGCTAACTCCAACGGCATGTTGATCGCAAGATCGATGACCTTCATCCGCTTACCGCTTTGGCCCCACTTGCTCGCAATAGAAGAGATCATCTCAAGCTGCTCTGGTGCAAAATGCCCTGTGAAAATCACCGCAAGATCCACACCAAATTCTTCTAGGCGGGATAATGTTTTTTCCAGCTGTGCCCTAATCTCAACTTCGCCATCCATCATTATGGTCCATGGATAATTCTTGTGACTTCCGCCGGTTCCGTAGTAAAGCGGTGGGACAACGATTCCGCCAAAACGCGATGCGGTTAGGCATGTAAGACCGTGGGCATTTAGAGTGTCGAGTCCAAGGGGAAGATGTTCCTGATGAAATTCCAGCGCTCCTATTGGTATAAATACAACAGACTTAGCAGCTAGAGCATCACGGACTTGCCCTGGACGCATCAACTCCATTTGTACATTGCGAAATTCAGTCATGTTATTCTCCATTTATGCTGGGCTGCTGATTTTGTAGTAATTCCTAGGCCAATTGAATTCTGCAATTTTTTGGATTAGCTCCTCAGGAAATGACTGGCCGTCCGAGTAGGCCACGTTGCGATCGACACTCCGAACGCTGCTCATTCCGGGAATGGTCGAGGACACACTGGGGGAACTAAGCGAGTACCGAATTGCAGCTTCTGCCAAAGTGGAGTAATAGGGTTTCACGACTTCTTTGAGTTGTTCGATTCTTGCGAGCGTTTCAGAGAATCTATCGCCTCCGAATAGCTGGGCTTGAACGGAATTTTCCATCCATGTTGCTGGGGTTTCATTTGTCCACAAGCCAGACAGCGATCCTGAGTCCATAGGGACTCTGGCTATTGCAGCGGTCCCGGACTTTGCACAAGCTTCGAAAAGCCCCTCTGTGGCGGGGCGCTGTTCGAACATGTTGAAAATTACCTGTACAGAGGAAACCAGATTTAAGTCAGCAGCAATAATCCCCTCGTTTGGGCGGTAATCGCGCAGGGAGACACCAATCTGGTCAATCTTTCCCTCAAGGCGTAGCTCGTTGATGGTTTCGAACCAATCCAGCGAGATTGCCAAATCCGGAGCCCAGCAATGTAATTGCAGGAGATCTAACCTTTCCACTCCCAAGCGTCGAAGGGACCCCTCAATAGTCTCTCGAAGGTACCAGCTTGGATAGCGGCCGCGCATGTCAGGAGCGTCGTCATCAGGGTCAGGCCAACGAATTGGTCGTACTTTCGTGGCAACAAAAATCTTGTCACCACTCCACTGCCTTAGAGATTCACCGACAACGGATTCACTCCTGCCTTCCCCGTAGAGCTCTGCGGTGTCGACAAAGTTGATGCCTTGGTCGTAGGCATGGAGTAGCGTCCTGACAGAGTCGCGATCATCGACCTCTCCCCAGGTTCCACCAAGCTGCCAGCCACCAAATGCAATTTCACTTACACGCCATCCGGTGTTCCCGAAATCCCTATATTCCATGTCACTACTCCCAGCGTCGGTCCCATTTATGCCGGCAATTCTAGCACGTGCTAGTTTTCTAAAACTTGTGGTTACTTTATTTGAGCGCCAATTAGTTGCACGATCTTTTCACAAACTTCAAGGTTTGCAATCGAGTCGGCATGTGATTCAAAAGGAGACTCGAGCAGCCCCTCGTCTAAGAAAAAGGCCATGGCTGTAGCTTGATAACACAAACCCTGATGTCCTCTAATTTCAGACTCATCTTTCCAAGTCGATACTTCTGCGTAAAACTCTTTAGAACTAAAGTCGAGTCGGCTGGGTATACAAAATTCGGGACCAACATTCATTTTTGCTTCGGTTCCGCTAACTTGGCCTATTGCTGGAATCCCAGATCGACCAGACACCAGAATGTATGCACGTGCACCGTTTGCATATCTAAATTGAGCGGATACTTCTTCGTCGATACCTTCAGAATTTAAGACTCCTTGCGCGGTAATCTCGACTGGATTACCCAAGAATGATTGGCAAAAGCTGACTGCATAAATGCCCATATCAAACATAGGATCACCGCCGTTTTTCGTAAACAATCTCGTCATCCAGAGATTTGACTGGCACATGGACACATTAACCATCTCGATCTTGCCGAATGCATTGGCAGTAAGCAGTTGGCGAATGATGTCATATTGGGGCAGATATCTTGTCCACATGGCCTCCATGGCCAGGAGGCCTGCTGCTTTTGCTGCCGCGAAAATCTCCTTGGCCTCAGAAGGTTCAAGAGCAACAGGCTTCTCAATCAGCACGTGTTTGCCAGCCTCAATTGCAAGCATTGCATGGGCCTTATGCTGACTTGGAATTGTTGCAACATAGATGATGTCTATATCGTCCCGTGAAACTAACTCTTCGTAAGAGCTGTGGGTTTCTATGCCGAATTTTTGACCAAAGTCTTGAGCCTTACCTTCAGTCCTGGAAGCAACAGCAACAATCCTTTGGTTGGTGTGCCTCTGGACCGTTTCAATGAATTGTTCAGCAATGCCCCCAGCGCCGATTACTCCCCAGCGATATGAAGTGACACTGTTGGGATCAATAACTTGAGGAGCGGGAATTGGACGTATCGCATCCGAAATTGCCATAACTCTCCTTTCGAAAATTTTTGCGAGAGACTTTGATCAAAGACTGCTTGGCTATCGAAAAGAATTCGAAAAGTCGAGAGCTTTGATTCCTTCTTACGAGGGGCATTCAAATTATTAATGCCGGATCCGACTCATCATGCAAGAGAGTGCCTAATGAACCTTGGTTTAAGAACTTGACTTATGACTGCTTCCCATTTCAAGCCTTGTTAGAGCAGTCCTTGGAAATGTTGGGTTCTAACTCAATAGGCCGATTTGATTCACATCAGAAAGGCCTATTGAATCTAGATTGCTAGTCCAAGACCTGCTTTATGGTGCCAGTCAAACTTGCAAGTTCGGCTTCGAGTTCTGCCATGGCCTCGCCACCGGCCATCAGATCAGTAATTTGCTCTCTGGTCCGCTCACCCTTAGCAAAGTCGTCGGCCTTTTCTCCGTGTATCAAAACGGCAAAATGGTCGCCAACAGTCAAAGCGTGGGAAACGTTGTGAGTCACTAAAATAACTGCAATCCCGCGGTGTTTAGCCTGCATAATGATTCGAAGCACGTGTGCGGCTTCTTTAACTCCCAGAGCCGCTGTTGGCTCATCAAGAATCAGAATTTTTGCTCCAAAGTAAACTGCTCGTGCAATTGCAGAAACTTGTCGCTCACCACCGGAGAGGCTTCCGACTAATCGGTCACCGTCAGTAACTCGAGTAATGCCCATTTGCTGCATTTGCTCAACAACAATGCCATTGGCAAACTTGCGATCGAAACGCTTGAATGGACCCCATCCCTTGGTCGGCTCCAGGCCAACGAAGAATGAACGGCCGAGCGACATAAGGGGGAAGGTTCCTCCAAACTGATGAACGGTTGAGATTCCCCGATCCGAAGCATTACGAGGGCTGTCAAAGCTCACTCCCTCTCCGTCGAACTCAATATTCCCGGATGTTGGGGTATGGAAACCTGAAAGCACCTTGATCAAAGTTGACTTTCCAGCACCGTTGTCCCCCAAGAGGCAGAGAACTTGTCCAGGGTAGATGTCTAGTGATACATCTTTGAGCGCTGAGTATGTGCCGAAGATCTTGGAAACATTCTTCAGGCTCATTAATGGTTGCGACTTGGCAGACATTACTTTGATCCCTTCGGTGAAATCTTGTTCTTAACTTTCTTTACGCTTGACATAGCAAGCTTCCGGTAGGAGTTGTTAGCAAGCACTGCTAGCAAAACCAAAATTCCGATAATTAGGTTGGACCAGTCGCCACCCCAGTCAGTTGAGTTGACTCCAGTAACCACAATTGCAAACGTGATAGTTCCGAGGATCACACCAATTGGGGACCCGTATCCACCTGTTAGCAACACTCCACCAATCACTACGGCAATAATCGTGAAGAAGACTTTGTCTTGTCCAGCAGAAACCTGGGCGCTGCCATAGAGTGCAACAGTGGTTACTCCGAAAACGGCTGCGCCAAAACCTGAGGCTGTGAAAAGTGCGATTGTAGTTTTTTCGACGGGCACACCAGCAGCACGAGCAGACTGCTCGTCCCCACCAATTGCCCAAATCCAGTTTCCATACTTAGTGCGGTACATGATCCATGAGATGACCAAGGAGAAAATGATTGCGACGTAAATCGCATTCTCGAAAGTTAGGAAAATTCGCCCACCAATGGTGTCCTTGACCCACTGATCTGGCTGGTGTGCTTGCTGAACGTTGCTAACTATCAGCTTGGTTACACCGAAAATCAAACCGCGAATAAAGAATGACATACCCAAAGTCACGATGAACGAGGAAAGCTTGACCCGGGTAATCAATACACCATTCAAGAATCCAAAAAAAGTTCCCGTCAAGAGACCGGCGGGGAGAGCAATCCAGTCAGGTAGACCGAAATGGCCACCTAGGAGCGCATAGGTCATTGCGGAGGCGGCAATGTTCGCACCAACTGCTAGGTCAAGGTGACCCGCAATCATTACTAAAGCGATGGGCAGAGCAACAATCGCAAGCTCTGCTGCGACGTTGACCCAACCTGCGGTAACAAGAACCGCCGGAAAAATGGGCCATCCAAAGTAAAGGAAGAATAAATAAACTACAACCGCACCAACAAGGGCGGCAAATTCCGGCTTTCGCGGAATTGATCTCAACTTATCTAACAAAGTCTCTGCTCTCTTGTTTTAACAAACTCTATAACTGTGAATAAGCGGGTGGGTGAACCCGGAGGTGCACCCACCCACTCACTTGTTTCTTTTGAGTCAGACTCGATTTAACGGTAACCCTCTGCAACACCGGTTAGAACTGCATCGGCGTTGTCCTTGGTGATTAGCGATGGACCGGTCAAGATGACTGGGTTAGCAGGAAGGATTGCGTACTGGTCGTACATCCATGCCTGAGAAACTGCCAACCATCCCTGGTACCAACCCTGCTGGTCAACAGCAAATAGGGTCTCGCCAGACTTGATTCGGTTAATGATGTTTTCCGATACGTCCCAACCACCGGTTGCAGCGGTGATGCCGGCTGCCTTTAGGGCAGCGTCGACCGCATCAGCGTCAGCCGCTGAACCAGTTGCGAAGCCATCAATTGATGGGTCCTTGGCTAGCTCTGCCTGAACAGCAGCAGTGATAGCAGCTGCGTCACCGAAGGATTCTGGTGGAAGGATGATCTGGTCAGCTTGGATTCCCTTGCCGGTAGCACCATCTACTAGACCGCCACAGCGCTGTTGCCAGTTAATGGCACCAGGCTGAGTGTTTACACAGCGAACATTCTTGTAGCCTTGGGATGCGAAGTATTCACCCGCACGAACACCGGCTAGGTACTCATCGGTACCGTAGTAACCGTATGCAACGATGCTGCCATCCTCCAATGTTGGAAGACCTGAGTTGTACATGAATACCTTTACACCAGCGTCGGTTGCTGCTGCTAGAGCTGGGCCCTCGGCCGCTGCATCCCAAACTGGAACTGCAAGAGATGTGCACTCTTGAGCGACAGCTTGTTCAATTAGCTTGACCATGTCTGGTCCGATGTTGTCATAGTTAGGCAGTGAGATCCATGTGTACTCGCTTCCAGCCTGAGTAACAGCCTCACCGGCTAGGTCAGCACCGTTCTTCAAAACTGCGAAGAATGCATCAGCTCCACCAATTGCACATACGTGACGTGGGTTTGCCGAACTGCCGGTTGCTGTTGTTGCCGAATCGCCAGAATCGGTGTTTCCACTCGAGGCAGGGGTTTCAGTGGTGGCAGCAGTGCTGCAACCGGAGAGTACAAGGGTTGCTGCTGCGAGGGCAGCCCAAAGACCTTGCTTCTTTAGGTTAACTTTCACTTCGTCGTGTCCTTTACTTCGTTGTATGGCACCAAATTTGGAGCCCGCGAACTGGTTGCAGCTGCAACCTAAAAAAGAGCATACATAGTTTGTAAGCACATAACTACATAAATTGATAACAAAATCGTAACCATCACTTTTGAAGATTAATTCGGGGGCTCTTTGGCGCTGCGATCCGCTAAACGGTTGAGGTTAGCCCAGAAAAACTATAGAAATATTAACGTGAATTAATCCACATAATTTGACAAGATCGATCAATTCAAACCTTTTTTGTGCTGAATCGAAATGAACGTATTAACAAATGTTGACGGCCATGCTCTGCCCTGATTGCACTTGTCCACTATCTGGGTTGCACCTCTTACTTGAGGTGACAGGATGCGCTAGTCCCTTGTTTAGTTACCCTTATAGAAATCTGGCTTAGCGTTATAGGTAGCCTGAACTTTTTTACCGGTCTGGAGTGCTTCTAGACCAGCCTCAACAGCTGCTGCTGCTAAGTAGCCGTCCCAAGCTGACGGTCCATCGATCTTGCCTAACTTCGCTGCATTTACCCAACGCTGAATTTGGCTGTCATAGGCTTCTGCAAATCTAGGCTTGAAGGATTGATTCTCTTCCATCGAAATCTTGGATTCAAAGTTTGTGAGCATTCCAGAAGTTCGACCTATTTCCGCTAGTCCCTGTTCAAAGATCGCTTCAGTCCGAACTTGATACCCAAACTGGGCCGAGACGTTCATCTCAACCACTGCTAACACGCCTGATGCAGTTTCAAGCATTACGAGAATTGGTTCGTTTAAGTGTTCTGGGGACTTGGTGTTGCGCTTAAAGTGTCGAACCTCGACTGCCGCAATGGGCGAATCCGTTAAGAATCGAACTACATCAATTTCATGCACTACCGAATCAAATATCAACATGTCGTTGTGATATGTTTCGGGCACAGATGGGTTGCGATGTGCACAGTGTAGGCCTAGTAATTCACCCTGACTCTTATTTGCAATCAACTCGCGAAGTTGTATGTACCCAGCATCGAAGCGGCGCATGAAGCCTACCTGGATCAATTGCTTCCCTGTCGCCATTTCCGCTTCAATGACCCTGAGCGCTGACACAGAATCTGGCGTTAAAGGTTTTTCGCACAGAATTGGAAGATTAGCTTTTAGTGCAGGTATTAGCACTGGCTCGTGGAACTGGCCAGGTGTTGCAATCAAAACTGCATCCATGGCGTTGGCTTCAAGGGCAGACTCAATGTTTGGGAACCAGCTAGCCAAAGGCGCATTTTCCATGGCTGCTTTTGCGCGACCTTCGTCTGGCTCAACCACTGCGGTCACAACCGCTCCGACGATTCGAGAATTTATGCGAATGATGTGGTCCGCTCCCATGAGCCCCGCACCAACCACTGCAATTCTTAGTTCTGACATTTGGATATTCCTTTGCTATTAGATGAACCTAGCTGCAAGGGTGCAGGAGGCGATGTGGTCTTTTGTTCTTTTTGCAATTGGGAAAGGAAAGTCAACATCACAGCCGTACATATCCTGTTCAACAATGGCAAAGATTTCTGAGTTGATTTCAGCCGCCTTCTCCAAGATGGGGGCGAAATCTGGCCGGCCAATACCGCCAGGCTCGGTCATGACACCTCTAGCGACGGCTTCAACAAAAGGTAAATCGTTCTTCAGCGTTTCGGCAAGAATTTCAGGGTGAATTTGCTTCAGGTGTAGGTATCCAATTCGTTCTGGATAAGCGTTCATTAATTTCACATTGTCACCTAGATAGTAGGCAAAGTGGCCAGTATCCAAACAGAGATTTGTGTAGCGGACGTCGGTCTCGTGCAGAAAGCGCTCTACTTCTTTGTAGGTTCCGACATGGCTGTCGGCATGAGAGTGGAATTGTTGCTTGATGCCAAACTCTTCAAGTAGCGCCTTCCCTAATTTGTCATGCCCCTGAGAAAGCTTTTCCCATTGCTCATCATCAAGGACGCGTGACTCCAACACTTCAGCGGTGGAATCCGAACGCCATAAATCTGGAATTACAACTAGATGCTCAACATTGAGTTTCGATACCAGTCCTGCAACGTCAAGAGCTTGATCCCAGGCTCGTTTCCACTGGTCATCGCCCTTATGGAACCCTGTAAAGACTGTTCCAGCAGACAACTTGAGGCCGTGTTCGTCAAGAACGTCTGAAAGGTGATTTGGGTCAGTTGGCAGGTAGCCATACGGCCCGAGTTCAATCCAACTGTATCCAGCTCTCTCGACTTCATCCAGAAAGCGCTCCCAAGGAACTTGGTTGGGGTCGCTTGGGAACCAAACTCCCCAGGAGTCAGGCGCCGTCCCAACACGTATCTGATCAGTCACTATCTAGCCTCTTTCAACTTACGACTCCGGAAGTGAATTGTGGAACGAGTTCCAAGCGCCTAATGTAGTGGAAGAAATTGAAAATTTGTAAGCACAAAATAACATTTAGATAAATGGTTGTTGTTTTATCAAAGTCCATTGGTAATTTAGTGACTGTTCCCGCAGCCGGGATCAACCTTTAAAAAGTTCATAGAGGAGCTGAAGTGAACTCACAGTTGGCAGAGAATTGCTCAGAGCCTTCAGCGGAAATTCCGGTAACAGCACGTGGGAGTAAAACCGAAATGCGAAGTTATTCGCCTCCAGAAGCCATGGCTCCGCACTGCCGTCGAAATTTTGGATTGGGCCTTGGGAGCAAAATGTCGGCCAAGCTCGACGTTAGAGAGCACTCTAAACAAGGGCTTTTCCCAAATTCCAGATTTAAATTTCACAATCCACCAAGGTTTAACGCCCCAGTGCTAACTGCTAACACAAACACGTAAGGAATCAAATTTGAAAATCGGAGTTTATAACGCCATTCTTCACGATCGCTCACTTCCTGAGGCCCTAAAGGTTATCAAGGACCTGGGGCTTGATGGGCTCGAGGTTAATACCGGTGGGTTTTTGCCTGCCGTACATGTCCCGAATATGGATGACATTCTTGAGTCCGATATGGCTCGAGATGACTTCTTGGCGATTTTTAATTCTGAAGGGCTCGAAATTCTTGGGCTGAATTGCAACGGGAACCCCCTGCACGCAAAGCCAGACATAAGAGCAAAGCACTCCGAGGACGTGGTTCGGTCTGTCAAGCTCGCCCACCGTTTAGGGCAGCACAGAGTTATCACAATGTCTGGATTACCGGGTAGCGAGCCAGGGGCAAAAAACCCAAACTGGATTGTGAATGCTTGGAACTCTGCCCACTTGGACGTAATCGATTACCAGTTTGAAGTCGCAAGCCAGTTCTGGAAAGAAGTAGACGGAATCGCACGCGACCTTGATGTCGTCGTGGCATTAGAGCTTCACCCTCAAAATGTTGTGTTCAACCCGGCATCCATGCGTGAACTTGTTAGGCGAACCGGCTCTACCAATATCGGAGTTGAACTAGATGCCTCCCACCTTTTCTGGCAGCAAATGGACCCAGTCGCTGTAGTTGACAACCTCGGAAATCTTGTAGCACACGCAGCTGCTAAGGATGTGCGCATTAATCCCCACGCGGCAATTGAAGGGGTTTTAGACAACAGCTTTAGGCGCTTAGGCGAGGACGAGCACAGGACAAGCCTGGGCGGTGACGAATGGGTCAATGAGTGGCCAACACCTTCCGCTTGGGATTTTGTCGCGCTAGGCAAGGGGCACGATTCAGACTATTGGGCTGAATTCCTAGCTGCTCTCAACCGGGTTGACCCGAACATGATCATCAACATTGAACATGAAGATGTAACAATGGGCAGAGTCGAGGGCCTTGAATTCGCATCTCGAGTACTACTTGAAGCGGCTCGAAAGGCCGGAATTCTTTAGATCGAAGAGAAATAATTGGCAATTCAGATAATTTGTAATAACATTAGGTCAAATGTTCCGAAGAAGGGCGCGTAAATTATGGTTACCGAAGGCAACGCGCTATTCGACCTGATAACCATAGGCAGAATTGGCGTGGACATTTACCCGCTGCAGTCAGGCGTTGGACTAGAGGAAGTCACTAGTTTTGGTAAATTTCTAGGTGGCTCACCAACCAACGTTGCTGTAGCAGCGTCCAAGCATGGGCTTAATTCGGCCGTTATAACAAAGGTCGGTCAGGACTCTTTTGGGCGCTACCTAAAGCAAGAGTTAACCAGACTTGGAGTGGACAACCGTTATGTCGGTGATGTCCCAGACCTGATGACTCCAGTGGTGTTCTGTGAAATCTTTCCCCCAGATGATTTCCCGCTCTACTTCTATCGCAAACCAACCGCACCTGACATGCAGATCGAAGCCAGTGAACTTGATCTTGATGCCATTAAGGCTGCAGAGATTTTTTGGTTCACAGTTACCGGCTTGAGCGAAGAACCTTCTCGCTCTGCACATTTAGCGGCCCTAAAGGCAAGAGCTGGAAAACGCCAGACTATCGTCGATCTTGATTACCGTCCGATGTTCTGGTCCTCCCCCGAGGCTGCTCGCAAGGAGATCGATCAGATCTGGGGAAATGTAACCGTCGCAGTTGGTAACAAAGAAGAGTGCTTTGTTGCTGTAGGTGAGACAGAACCCGAGCGCGCAGCTGATGCTCTGCTTGCGCGCGGTGTTGAGATTGCCATTGTGAAACAAGGCCCCAAGGGGGTTATGGCTAAGACCAAGAACGAAATGGTTGAAGTCTCCCCATATTTTGTCGACGTAGTGAACGGCCTAGGGGCTGGAGATTCATTTGGTGGTTCGCTTTGCTATGGGCTCAGCCAGGGCTGGGAGCTAAAGCGAATCTTGCAGTTCGCAAATGTCGCGGGAGCCATAGTGGCATCTCGTTTGGAATGCTCAACAGCTATGCCAAACACGGCAGAGGTAGTTGAGGTATTGAAAGAGAAGTTCTCATGGAACTAACGAGAAAAGCAACTTTTGAGTCGATCAAGGACATCAGGGCTGAGAACCCAGGCGCGGTTATTTCTGCTCTAGAAAACCGCCAGCGACGCGAATTGATTCGTGGTGATGGCCGGCTACTAATCATCGCTGCTGATCATCCTGCCAGAGGTGCAATTGCGGTAGGCGAAAACCCCACAGCCATGGGCTCTCGTCGAGAACTCCTTGAGCGTTTCGCTGAAGCACTTTCGAGACCTGGGGTAGATGGTGTTTTGGGAACCCCCGATGTGATTGATGAGCTCGCCCTCATGGGTCTTTTGGATGACAAAATCGTTGTCGGTTCAATGAATCGTGGTGGATTACGTGGTTCATCATTCGAGTTTGATGACCGGTTTACTGGCTATTCGATCGAAGCGATCAAGAATCAAGGTTTGGATTTTGCCAAGACTCTGCTTCGAATCAATCTCCAAGACAACGCCTCGGTGGCAACGCTAGAAGCTAATGCCAGAGCCGTCGATGAGGCATGCAAACACGAGATCCCAATCATGCTAGAGCCATTCATGTCCGAATGGGTGAACGGCAAGGTTGTTAACGATCTGTCGACCGATGCAGTTGTCCTTTCGGTCGCAATCGCTCAAGGACTTGGGGGCTCATCTGCTCGCACCTGGCTAAAACTTCCAGTAGTACCAAACATGGAAAAGGTCATGGGAGCCACAACGCTTCCAACCCTGCTTCTCGGTGGTGACGTTGATGGTGACCAAGAGAAGGCCTTTGAGTCATGGAATGGCGCAGTCTCACTTCCAGGCGTCCGTGGTCTCGTAGTAGGACGAAGCTTGTTATATCCGCCTTCGGGCGATGTTTCACAGGCGGTAGATATTGCCGCAAACATGGTTCATGGATCAAATCTTTAGTAAGGAAAAGAAAATGCCAGTTGTTCCACACTTTATTTCCGGTAGCGAATACTCAAGCAAATCTGGTCGCACTGCGCCAGTGTTTGACCCAGCCCTTGGAAAGCAGACCAAAGAGGTTGCGCTAGCCAACCAAGATGAGATTAGTTTGACTATCGCTTCAGCTAAAGCTGCATTTCCTGGCTGGCGAGACATGTCCCTAGCTAAGCGTCAGGCCATCATCTTCAACTTTCGCGAGCTGTTGAATGCGAGAAAAAGCGAGCTAGCAGCCATAATCACTGAAGAGCACGGCAAGGTGCTGTCTGATGCACTTGGTGAAATCACTCGTGGCCAAGAGGTTGTTGAGTTTGCTTGCGGAATGCCGCACCTTTTGAAGGGTGAATATTCCGAGAATGCTTCAACAAACGTTGATGTTTATTCAACAAAACAACCCCTTGGTGTAGTTGGAATTATCAGCCCGTTCAACTTCCCAGCCATGGTTCCCATGTGGTTCTTCCCAGTAGCTATTGCTGCAGGAAATACCGTCATCTTGAAGCCAAGTGAGAAGAACCCTAGTGCCGCAATTTGGATGGCAAAGCTTTGGAAAGAGGCGGGTTTACCAGATGGCGTGTTCAACGTCTTAAACGGCGACAAGGAAGCTGTTGATGGCCTTCTAACCCACCCAGATGTAGCATCAATCAGCTTTGTTGGCTCAACCCCAATTGCTCAGTACATTTACGAAACCGCTGCCAAGTACGGCAAGCGCGTTCAGGCTCTAGGTGGAGCAAAGAATCACATGCTGGTTCTTCCGGATGCAGACCTTGACCTGGTTGCCGATTCTGCAATCAACGCAGGGTTTGGTTCGGCCGGTGAGCGTTGCATGGCAATCTCGGTATTGGTTGCTGTTGAACCAATCGCAGATGACCTAATTCCAAAAATCGTGGAGCGAATCGGCCAGATCAAGGTCGGGGATGGACGACGCTCTTGCGACATGGGCCCATTGGTCACAGAAGTTCACCGCAACAAAGTTGCCTCCTACATTGACATCGCGAAAAATGATGGGGCAACGGTTGTAGTTGACGGTAGAGAGGTAAATCCGGATGGGGATTCGAGCGGTTTCTGGCTTGGACCAACCCTGATTGACAAGGTTCCAACCACATCCAAGACTTACACTGAAGAAATTTTCGGACCCGTACTCTCTATTGTTCGAGTCAAGAGCTACGAAGAGGGCTTGCAACTAATCAACAGCGGAGCATTTGGAAATGGAACCGCAATCTTTACAAACGACGGTGGTGCCGCAAGACGATTCCAGAATGAAGTTGAAGTCGGCATGATTGGTATCAACGTTCCAATCCCAGTTCCGGTTGCCTACTTCTCATTCGGCGGTTGGAAGCATTCACTATTTGGCGATTCACGTGCCCACGGCGAAGAGGGCTTCCGTTTCTTCACACGTACCAAGGTAATTACCTCGCGCTGGCTAGACCCTAGCCACGGCGGGATAAACTTGGGCTTTCCTCAGAACTAGGGCATCTAATGAAGTGGTTCTACCGGCAAGGGCGCCTGCACAACGGTCCATTTGAAACGGTTGTAGACGGTCGAATCCCAAGCTGGCGTCACACCGGCCTAAGGGTAGCCAGTCTCAAGCAAGGAATAGTGGCTGCACTATCGGCCATAAACCTCGAACGCATTGTGGTTCCGTTAAATGGATCTTTTGTAGTTGAGTACACGGTTGATGGGCAGACTCACAAGCAAACGATGAAGGGTAGGCAGTCTCCGTTTCATGGCACGACTGACACGCTTTATCTTCCACTAGGAGTAACGGCAAGTATCACCGGTGTCGGCCGAGTTGCCATCGCGGAAGGCCCTGCAACCAAGGTCAAGAAGGTAATTTATTCCAAGGCATCGGATGTGCCGATCGAGTTGCGTGGTGCTGGGCAGGCAACCAGACAGGTTCACAACTTTGGGACTCCGCAGGCACTTGATGCCGATCGTCTCATTGTTTGCGAGGTCATCACCCCTGCAGGTAACTGGTCGAGCTATCCACCTCACAAGCACGATGAGTATGTGCCAGGAGTTCAATCGAACCTCGAGGAGATTTACTATTTCGAAGTTGCGAATGCGCGAGGCTCCAATGGCCCAAGGGAAACTGAACCCATCGGCTATTTCCGTAACTACGGGACCGACGCCAAAAAGATCGACACCTTGGTTGAGGTAAGAACTGGTGATGTGGCACTCGTGCCCCATGGTTGGCATGGCCCAGCTATGGCAGCGCCGGGTTACGACCTCTACTACCTAAACGTTATGGCTGGGCCAGACCCTCACCGAAGCTGGGACATCGTGGATGATCCTCATCACGGCTGGGTGCGTGGTGCTTGGACCGAGCAAGAATTAGACCCCCGACTGCCTTACACATCACAGGAGTAACTATGGCAACCAAAAGAATGACCGTTGGCCAGGCTCTAATAGAGTTCTTGGCTAACCAATGGACGGTTGATGGCGATACCAAAGTACGAACTATCGCTGGAACCTTCGGTATTTTTGGTCACGGAAACGTAGCTGGTGTCGGTCAAGCCCTAAAGCAGTACTCAGTGGACGCTCCTGATTTGATGCCTTACTATCAAGCGCGCAATGAGCAGGCAATGGTTCATGAGTCGGTTGCTTACGCTCGCATGAACCGAAGACTCTCTACGTTTGCTTGTGCTGCATCTGTCGGTCCAGGCGCTTCGAATATGCTCACCGGTGCCGCCCTTGCCACCATCAATCGCCTCCCGGTTTTACTCTTGCCATCGGATACTTTCGCCAACCGGGCCCCAGACCCAGTGCTACAACAGCTGGAGGCCTACCACGATGGATCGATCTCGGTAAATGATGCATTCAAGCCCCTGTCTAAGTTTTTTGACCGGGTTCAACGTCCGGAGCAGCTATTCTCCGCCTGCCTAAATGCGATGAGAGTGTTGACTGATCCTGTTGAAACCGGTGCTGTAACTATTGCCCTTCCAGAGGATGTCCAGGCCGAAATTATCGATGTCCCAGAGGGGTTTCTAGCTCCACGGGAATGGCATATCCGACGCCCTCGCCCAGAGGCGCGTGACATCGCCGCAGCGGCCAGAGCAATTCGAGCTTCAAAGAACCCAATGATCATTGCTGGCGGGGGCGTTATTTATGCAAACGCCCATGATTCTCTAAGGTCGTTTGTTGAGAAGACCGGTATTCCGATTGGTGTTGCCCAGGCAGGTATGGGATCGCTGCCTTGGGACCACGCCCAGAACTTGGGTGCGGTTGGCGCAACTGGAACATCAGCTGCCAATCTCGCTGCTGCAAAAGCTGATGTGATCATAGGAATTGGCACTCGCTATTCAGACTTCACGACAGCTTCAAGAACAGCTTTTCAGAATCCAGATGTGAAGTTTGTGAACATAAATGTTGCAGCCTTTGACGCATATAAGCACGGTAGTGCAATCCCAGTTGTTGCAGACGCACATGCCGCACTAGTTGAACTCCTGGGCGCTGTTGGTGACTTCCAGGTAAGTGATAGCTATCAAATTGAATATTCACGTGACAAAGCTGAGTGGGATGCCGCTGTAGATGAGAGTTTTGCCGACAAGAAGCTGGCCGAACCCTCTCAGTCCGAAATTATTGGGGCAGTTCAACAGTCATCAGGCCCTCGCGATGTTGTGATTTGTGCTGCCGGTTCTTTGCCGGGAGACCTTCACAAGCTCTGGCGCGTCCGTGACTCACTTGGTTACCACGTCGAATATGGCTATAGCTGTATGGGATACGAGATTGCCGGTGGTATTGGCGTCGCTCGAGCAGACAAGACCCGCGATGCAATCGTGATGGTTGGAGACGGCTCATACCTGATGATGCACACTGAGATGGTGTCAGCGGTTGCGGAAGGGATTAAGTTCATCATTGTTTTGATTCAGAACCACGGATACGCATCTATTGGTCACCTGTCAGAAGATCTTGGTTCGCAAAGATATGGAACGTTGTACCGATTCCGAGATGAAGAAGCAAATAACTTTGAGACTGGGGAGAAGCTCCCTATTGACCTAGCCACCAATGCTGAATCACTCGGTATGGACGTTATCCGGGTCGAGCCCACAGAAAATGCCATCTCAGACCTCAGTGCAGCAATGCAAAAGGCCAAGGCTTCTGACAGGGCAACTCTGATTCACATTCACTCAAACCCGGAGCTCTACGCTCCTGAAGGTGAAGGATGGTGGGATGTGCCAGTTGCTGCAACCTCAACCCTGGAGAGCACCAAGAGCGCCCGCAAGGAATACGAAAAGGCTTTAGCAAACCAAAAACTACTTCTAGGAAAGGGCGCCGCCGAGCGCGCTTAGGTCAAGGAGGACCAAATGGTAAAAATCGCACTAGACCCGACCCCGTTCCACCACAGTCACAAGTTGTTGGAGTTTCCAAAACTGGCTGCGGACCTGGGCTATAAATACCTTCAGATGACTCCGCATGCGGACTTTATCCCGTTCTTCAATCACGCTCGTGCAGACGATGACCTAGTGAAAGCAATGAAGAAAGCCTGTAAAGACGCGGGCGTAGAAATCGCCTCTACCCTTCCGGTTTTGAGAATTTCCTCCTCCGACGCTGATGCTCAAGAAGCTGCCGTCCGCAATTTCAAGCGCGTAATTGAGATAACAGCTGAACTTGGTGTTAACACCATCGGTACAGAATTCTCAGGACGTCCTGAGAAGGCGGAGGAGTCCGAGCGTGCCTTCTACCGCTCGATGGAAACCTTATTGCCAATCATTGAAAAGGAGGGGATCAGGCTATTTTTTGACCCCCATCCAGACGACTTCGTCGAGGATGGCATGCAGGCTTGGCGAGTAATTCGAGGTCTGAATTCCAGCAACGTCGGAATGGTTTATGTTGCCTCACACACGTTCCACATGGGTAACAACGCACTTGAGATCATGCGCACAGCGGGAAGCAGAATAGGAATTACACACATTTCCGACACCATGGATCACAATCGAAGCAATGGCTTGCGATATATCACCAACCCTCCAGGAAACGCCGTCAGAGTCCACCAACACCTGAAGCTTGGAGATGGTGATGTGAATTGGGATGAATTCTTTAGTGGCTTGAAAGAGATTGGCTACCTTGACAACCCTGAGTCCATCATGTGCTCATCGGTTTTCGCGGAAAACGAGATGGGTGTCGAGACAGCAATCTATCAGCGTGAGGCCATCGAATCGTACATTGCCAAACAAGGCAAGTAGAACCAAGCCGAATCTTAGTAGCTTCAGAAGCAAAGCAGTATTTCTCTAATTACCTAAGTGTAGAAAGGGCCTTCAATGCCACTGGTCAGAATTGACTTGGTCAAGGGCAGGACCTCGGAACAGGTCAGGGCTCTCACGCTAGCTATTCACGAAGCTTTGGTTGAAATCATGAAGATTCCTGTGCGTGATAGGTTCCAAATTGTCACTCAGCACGAAGCTTTTGAGATTTTTGCGGAAGATGCTGGTCTGGGCTTTGAACGAGATGAATCTGTCGTGATGATACAAATCACTTCGCAGCGAGGTCGCAGCGTGAATGAAAAGCAGAGAATTTTCCAGCGAATAACATCCAAATTGGCTACGGCCGGGGTGACTCCGAACAATGTATTTATTAGCTATGTCGAAAATTCAAGCTCAGATTGGTCCTTTGGTTTCGGCAAAGCTCAGTTTGTGATCGGGGAGTTGGCCCCTTATTCGGCTTAGTTACTTTTGAACCAAAGTGGTCTGGAAAGAGTAAAGCTCCGGAGAGTAGCAGTGGTGCCCATACTCGATTGCAATTCCTTCATCGTCATAAGCAGTGCGGTCCATAGTCAATAAAGCTGCTCCCTGCTCCAAATTGAGTAGCTCTGCCTCCTTATTGGCAGCTTTCCTGGCTCCAATGCGCTGCTGTGCTAGCCGGATACTGATTCCACGCAGTCTCAGCCACTGGTAAAGACCAAGCTCTTCAAGATCGCCAATACTGATATTCCTGAACTGACCAGGTAGGTAATTGACCATGACTGAAACGGGGGCATTATCCGCATACCTAAGCCGTTCGATCCGGACGACCTCAGTACCAATTTCAACACCAAGCTGTTCCGAGATAATGTGATCAGTCTTAACCAGCTCTAAGGCTAGCAACTTTGTTGTGGGCTTCTTGCCGGACTGAATTAGGTCATCATGTAATGATGTAAGTTCAACGCCACGCGTTACTTGGCCATGGATAACCTGCGTACCAACCCCGCGCCTACGGACCAGAAGACCCTTGTCGACTAACTCCTGTATAGCCTTGCGAATGGTAGGACGGGAAAGGCCGAGCCTTTCACCAATGGATATTTCGTTTTCGAGTCTCGAACCAGGTGGGATATCTCCGGAGAGAATTGCATGCTGAATTCGCTGAGATACTTGATAATAGAGAGGTACTGGGCCGGATCGATCTAGATCAGCGAATGCCGCGAGTGGCAAAAAAGTCTCGACTTTTCTCATCACTTAATACTCTCCTACTTTGCAAAGTTGTACTTACAATACAACAAGGTCACGCGATGAGAGTGAGTGAAAGCTAGCACCAGGTTAGCGCTGGACAAAAAGTTCAAGTCGATTGACGAAGGTTAATATGTCTGCCGCTTCGAGGCTCAAGCTTTATCGTGTTTTCAAGTTCACGGAGTCAAACATCACTCGACACACTCGAGATCGGTGTATTTGGCAACACCCCGAGAATCGTGCAGGCTGAATGAATGGCCGTGAACCTGTTTTGGTGGAAATTAGGCATCAGCGACCGACGATTAAGCAACATTTCAATTTCTGTCGCCCCTCGGGGTAACCACCTCTCTTGCTTGAGAGCTCCAAGAATTTGCGGACTGAAGGTTTCAAAATCGTCCACCTCGACATGCATTTCAAACACCGTGAGTCCATGGGCTTCAAAATCCAAGCATCGAACCAAAATTCGTCGACCAGATTCAAGACTCATTTCAAATTTGAATAGCTCAGAATCGCCTCAGGACAATGTGGAGTCCAGAGTCAAAAGTGACTCATAGAAGTTCTTCCATTCATGTGTTAGGGCGAAAAGCTCAAGATTTGGAGAAATTCCATCATCTTTATTTTCAGAGTACAAATTACGCTCCATTAGCAGTCTCCTCTTTTTCTATTTGGTTTACAGGCTCAAGCCAGTCTGTGAATCGCGACATGGCCTCTTCTTGAATTGTTGGGGTCACGTGGGTGTAGATGTTTAGTGTCGTTGATATGTCTGAATGCCCAAGCCTCTCCTGGACTATTTTTGGATTGGTTCCGGCCTGCAGAAGTAATGTCGCGTGAGTATGTCGAAGGCCCTTAAGAGTGATTGAGGGCAGCCCTCTAATGCCCCAAAATTCCTTTTAGGTACAAGGGGTAGGGGCTGTTCGAATCCCCTATTCTCCGCCAGTAATCAGCCTTGAGTCGTTCTCGAATCATCCCTCTAGCGAGAACTGATTTGTTGGATCGCCTTTTTGATTCTTCGCTCGCGGGTCGCCTCTGATTTTGCGTCGCTGATTGACCGAGCTAATTCTTTCCGCGCAGAATAGGAGAGATTGTCAAACTCTTTTCCAAGTTTTGTGATTCTCAACGCCTCCATCAACTTGGGGTGCAGTTCGACTCTTCTATAACCGCCATCTAAGTCGAGTTTGACCGTAACCAAGTCGCCTCCGGACACCCCGGCAGCGAGTCGCTCTGCCATTGGAAATACCACCCGACATTGGCCGTTGACTGCCGTTGCGGTTGATTGGTAGCTGTGGCCATTAATTGTCACAATTAGCGGTGCTCGACGGTGGCTGCCGAGCTTGGTTAGGATCTCGTCCGGTATAGCTAGGGAAGCATGGTTTCCTGAGGCAATTACCTTAGTTCGATAAGTCACCGACATATCACGAGTCTATTGGTCATAACCGCTTGTGAAGTTGATGGATTGCCGGTCAGGACTAGGGTTACGAATGGAACTAATAACGTGCCTTTGGTTCAGCGGTAACGCCCGGGCAGCAGCTAGCTTGGCCCTTCTTGCTGGTCCATCATGGCCCTAAGTGCAACGTCGGCGGATTTCACTATTTCGTAAGTCCTTGAAAGTAATTCCTCGGCGGACCTGCATTCAAGAAGGTCTGCCTGGTCCAATGAGCCAACCGGCAGAATGCCAGCAAGCTGCCAGCAGGCATCGATCGGGTCATCACTCAGGACAACATCTGCGCCGTATTGGAGGTCCCCAAACTCACTTGCAAATGCCAATAGCTGCCTCACCCTTGTCTCAAGGTGAATGCGCACCGGCATCAAGGTTTCTTCCCAAATCAAGTCCGGTAGGAAGTCGATGTCAGCAATTGGGTAAGGGTCATCTGGCAGCCAAGCGTTCACTCTAAATCTTTGAGTTCCCACCGACTCAAGACCGTAGAACTGTTCGCTAGTACCAATGTCCGTAACCGAGGCAATGGTGCCGATGTTCATGCGCTTATCGCCACCGCCAACTTGACTGCCGCGTTCAATCAGAACTACTCCAAACTCAGGATTCTCTTGAGCCACCAGGTCTCCAAGCAGCTTTAGGTAGCGCTCCTCGAAAATTCGAAGCGGCATCGGCATGCCTGGCAACAGCACTGAGTCCAGCGGGAACATTGGCATCACCGGCATGACCCACCAGTTTCAGTAGCAATGCCCTGTTTCTCGGTCATGAAAAGAACCTAACCAGTAGCCCCAAACCGCTTCCTGAAATCAAAGTGCCTTGAGGATGTCCTCAACCCGATCCTTGGCGTCACCGAAAAGCATCTTTGCGTTCTCCTTGTAGAACAGTGGGTTTGCAACCCCGGCATAGCCTGAAGCCATTGAACGCTTGAAAACAATTACGTTCTCGGCCTCCCAAACCTTCAACACCGGCATGCCCGCGATTGGGCTGCCCGGGTTTTCCGTTGCAGCTGGGTTCACGGTGTCATTGGCGCCGATTACTAGAACCACCGATGTTTGAGAAAGCTCGTCGTTGATCTCGTCCATTTCCAGCACGATGTCGTAGGGAACCTTTGCCTCTGCAAGAAGGACGTTCATGTGCCCAGGCAGTCGCCCGGCAACCGGGTGAATTCCGAATCGAACGTTCACTCCCTTGTCGCGCAGGCGCTTAGCCAGATCTGCAACTGGATACTGCGCTTGCGCCACTGCCATGCCGTAGCCCGGAGTGATTACGACGCTGCTGGCACTGTTCAGCAGCTCTGCCACAGAAGCCGCATCGATTTCAGTGTGGACGCCCTGCTCCTCCTCGTCAGAGGAAGGAGCCTCGATGCCGAAGCCGCCGGCAATAACCGAAATGAAGGAACGGTTCATGGCCTTGCACATGATGTAGGACAGGTACGCACCTGAGGAACCAACCAGAGCACCGGTCACAATCAATAGGTCGTTGCTAAGCAGGAATCCCGTTGCCGCTGCCGCCCAACCGGAGTAGCTGTTGAGCATAGAAACAACCACTGGCATGTCTCCACCGCCGATTGATGCAACCAGGTGCCAGCCGAGTGCTAGAGCCAGGACGGTAACTGCGATCAGCAGCCACAATTCTGGAGTGATGACGTACCAAACAGTTAGCACCAGGAATCCAACCAGGGCCGAAAGGTTCAGGAGGTTTTTTCCAGGTAATACCAATGGCTTGGAAGAGATCTTGGCCGAAAGCTTTAGGTAGGCAACAATCGAGCCGGTGAAGGTAACCGCCCCAATAAAGACTCCGATGAACACCTCCGCTCGGTGAACGCCGATCATTTCTGCTGCGACCTCAGACGAGTGAAGCGCCCCGTTCCAACCAACTAGCACGGCTGTCAGTCCAACAAAGCTGTGGAAGAGTGCGATCAACTCCGGCATGCCAGTCATGGCAACCACTCGGGCCCGCCACAACCCGATTAGCGCACCGACTAGCAGCGCTGCCACCAAGAGAATGAAGCCCATGCTGGTTGAGCTGTCCCACTGGCCGGAAAATGTCAGCCAAATCGTGGCTGTCATGGCAATGGCCATACCCGCGATTCCGTAAACAACACCGGTTCGTGCGGTTTCATGTTTGCTAAGCCCGGCAAGGCTCATGATGAAAAGCAGGGCCGCTGCGATGTAAGCGGAGTTTGCTACTGCGACGGCGTTCATCGGCTCTCACCTTTCGTGAACATCTTGAGCATTCGGCGGGTAACTGCGAATCCACCAAAGACGTTGATGCTGGCAAGCAATATGCCCACTGCAGCAAGAATCTGGATCAGGTTGCTGGAATCGGTCACCTGCAGGATCGCCGCAACCACCACGATGCCAGAGATGGCGTTCGTAACGCTCATCAGCGGCGTGTGAAGGGCGTGATGCACCTTGCCGATCACATAGAACCCAATAACGACTGCCAAGGTCAAGACCAAAAAGTGCTGCTGCAACAGCGGTGGAGAAATTGATATAACCGCGAAGGCGGCAGCAAACCCGACACCGATCAACGCACTCTTTGTTGCCGCTGACATTTTCTTCTTCTCGACAACTACCGGCTCCGGTGTTGCCTGCTGCGGGGCAGCAGAAACTTGAATCGGTGGTGGTGGCCAGGTGATCTCGCCATCCTTGACCACGGTAACCGCACGCTGCACCACATCGTCAAAATCAAGCACAAGCTTGCCATCGGACGCTGGAGTTAGAAGCTTGAGAAGATTTACAAGGTTGGTGCCATAGAGCTGCGATGATTGAGCCGGGAGCCTGCTTGGAAGATCGGTGTAACCAAGAATGGTCACACCATTTTTCGTTACTACTTTTTTACCCGCCACTGAACCATCAACATTGCCGCCTTGCGCTGCTGCCATGTCAACAATCACACTTCCAGACTTCATGAGTGCTACGTCCTTGGCTGTGATCAGCTTCGGTGCTGGCCTTCCTGGAATCAGAGCCGTGGTGATGATGATGTCAACGTCTGCCGCCTGCTCCGTATACATCTCCGCTGCGCGTTTGTTGTAGGCATCGCTGGTGGCCTTGGCATAGCCGTCGCCAGTCTCCATCTGTTCTTCAACCTCAACCGGCAGATACTCGCCACCAATTGACTTGACCTGATCGGCGACCTCGGGCCGCGGATCGGTGGCCCGAACAATGGCTCCAAGACTTGAGGCTGAGCCAATTGCTGCAAGACCTGCGACGCCAGCGCCTGCCACCAAAACCTTGGCTGGTGGCACCTTTCCTGCCGCGGTCACCTGGCCGGTAAAGAACCGACCAAATTCGTGAGCAGCTTCAACAACCGCCCGGTAGCCTGCGATGTTTGCCATTGAACTAAGGACGTCCATGGACTGCGCCCTAGAAATTCTTGGCACCGCATCCATGGCTAACGCAGTAGCTTTCCGCTTGGCCAGAGCTTCGAGGAGCTCTGGCTTGAATGCCGGGCTGAGTAGTCCAACCAGCACGGTGCCCGGCTGAAGCTTCTTTACTTCTGCATCGGTAGGAGCGTCCACCTTCAGAACAATGCTTGCCTTCCAGGCAGAAGTGGCGGAAGAAACCTTTGCGCCGGCATCTTTATAGGCGGAGTCTGGAAACGCAGCTTTGGTACCGGCCCCTTTTTCCACCAGGACCTCATAACCGAGCGCCACCAACTTCTTTACGGTTTCTGGTGTTGCCGCAACTCTAGATTCTTGTGACTGCTCCGTCACTACTCCGATAACTGACATGGCATCTTCCTCGATTATTGCTTTAGACAACTCTCATGAATCTTTCAGAATTCCTCAACACGCCATCGCTTTTGGGGCCAGACGGGAGAGAAGATCAGAGTTCGCTGGCAATCTGGTTGACATGTGCATGAGAAATTTGGTGGCCGCCTGGATGACGGAGCCACTTCACTTCCGCACCAAAACCCTGCAGCTCTTCAACCCACGCTTCACTTGCTGCAACAGGTGCATAGGAATCCATGTCACCATTTGCAAGCCAAATGCGCTTTCCGGTCATGTCCACTTTCTCAACATCACGGTAGGGCTTAGTTGAACCAAATAGCGCAGCACCGACCAGGAGCTCCGGATGCTTGACGATTAGCGCAGCGGCAGTATTCGCTCCGTTACTAAAACCTGCGGCAAAAATCTCGTCTCTATCAAGCTGGTACTCGATTATTGCTGCCTCAAGAAATTCAGCAAGCTCTGCAACTGATTGGTCTATAGCTGCCTCATTGAAAGTGCCATCCGGATAGCGCTCGAAGAAGCGATTCATGCCTGCCTCCAGGTGCATTCCCCTAGGTGACAGATAAGAAGCATCCGGGTCCAACGCTTTAGCAAGCCCCAGCAGATCGTGCTCGTCAGCACCGGTGCCGTGCAGGAGCAGAAGCGTCCTGGCGGAGTTGCCCTTCTGGAAAAGGTGCGGTCTGGAAAGATCATTATTTGCCATGCTTAGCTCCTAATTTCTGGCAGCGACTGCTGAATCTGCTCCCGAGATGGTTCTAACCATGGTGGAAGCTTCAGCTTCTTGCCGAGCTCTAACAGTGGCTCATCGATGTCAAAGCCGGGATCATCGGTTGCAATTTCAAACAGCACTCCTCCTGGCTCGCGGAAATAAATACTCTTGAAATACTGGCGGTCCATAATCTCTGTCACGCCAACACCTCGGCTGAGTAGCTCCTGCTGCCACAGCTCCATGGTCGGAAGATCCGGAGCCCGAAAGGCCACGTGATGGACTGTGCCGCCAGCTTGAAGGCCACGATCAGCAACGCCTCCAAGAACCTCGACTTTGGCACCGGATTCACCGGTCGCCATCTGAAAGTTGGCCTTTCCGGAAGATTCTGATGAGAGGTTCATGCCCAGCAAGTTTTGTAGCATGCCTGCGGTTGGATCGATCTGGGTTTCGGAGAGCTCAACTGAGTGAAGACCTCGGACCGCGTGCTCGGCTGGGATATCTGCAACCCCATCCCAACCACTTCTGGCATCACCCACGGTTCCCACCAGTTGCAAGCGCATCCCGTCGTAATCACGCACCTCAATGAGGTCGTGCCCGGATGAGTCCTTGCCCCAGGACCAGTCAATCTTGAGCCCAGCCAAATGCTTGCTCCAAAAACCTAAGGATGCTTCTGGCACCGAGAATGAGGTGGCTGTGGTCAGTCCTGAGCCTTGACGCCCCTTGGAGACACCCGGCCATGGGAAGAATGTCAAAATCGATGCCGGTGAGCCGTGTTCATCACCGTAGTAGAGATGCCAAATGTGAGGGGCATCAAAATTCACGGTCTGCTTTACAAGCCTGAGGCCGAAAACCTTCGTGTAGAAATCAACGTTTTGCTGAGGGTCTCTTGCAATAGCCGTGACGTGGTGGATGCCGTGCGGGGTTACGCTCATTTGAATCTCCAATCAGGAAAGTAAAGAACCCCTTTACAAAAACTATTCCCGAGCGGTGACGACTCCGAGCGGTTAGCCC
>Ga0181560_10000771_pt1 | contig 29573 bp, 21 predicted proteins | sample 011ome_20_FD_133751 | JGI IMG/M metagenome (GOLD analysis project Ga0181560, IMG submission 133751) | Coastal salt marsh microbial communities from the Groves Creek Marsh, Skidaway Island, Georgia - 011509CT metaG (megahit assembly) | ecosystem: Environmental > Aquatic > Marine > Intertidal...
CTTTACAAGCTAAGACTCCATTAAAGCCCTCAACCCGAAGGTCAAGGGTTTGTATGGACAATTCTGGTCAAGGTAATTGGGCAGACAAAAAGAGATCGAAAATAAAAATAGAGAATCTAGAGTGTAAGAATGCAGTGTCCCGTTTTCGTTAAAGTCTTGCTGGGAATCGGATTCAGTAGTCTCGGTGCATTGGGCGCAGCCCAGGACGCGGACCTGATCTTCCTTGGTCAAAACATCATCACCATGGACGCGAGTAACGTCTCCGCAGTGGCAGTCCGCGGAGATCGTATTGTGGTGGCCGGTTCCGAACAGGACGCGCGTGCACTTCAGGGTGAGGGCACCCTTGTGATCGAATTAGGCGAGCGCGCGCTGTTGCCTGGCTTTATCGATGCCCATGGTCATTTTGCTGGTGTGGCTCGCTATGCGGATATGCTGGATCTGTCGTCGCCTCCCGTGGGCGACGTCACTAGCGTTGATGATATTGTTCGCAAGCTCCAGCGCCGCATTGAAAATCGAAATATTCCGCCAGGTGAACTGGTGTATGGCTACGGCTACGACGATTCTTTGCTGGCGGAACTGCGCCACCCGGATCGCGACGATCTGGACCGTGCCTCCTCAGATCATCCCATTGTCATTCGGCACGTATCGGGCCATCTGCTGGCAGCCAACTCGATGGCGCTGCTGGAAGCCGGGGTTGGTGCGAACACCGCAGATCCTGCCGGGGGTATCATCCGGCGTCGCCCCGGCAGCGATGAGCCTGATGGGGTGATGGAAGAAACCGCCATGCAGTTTTTTCCTGGCACTGGTGAATTGCTTACGCCCCAGCGGCAGAGTGAATTGCGCCGGGAAGCGGTGCAGATCTACGCCGGATACGGCATTACCACTATCCAGGATAGCAACGTAAGCCAGGCATATGTCGACCGGCTAAAAGCTGAGGGACTGGAGCAGGAATATGCCGCTGACATTGTGACTTTCGTCATGGGCAATCCACTTCCCGACGACGTCCTGGCTACCGTCGCAGCAGACACCAGCTATACGGGCGGTGTCCGCAACGGCGGAGTGAAGTTCACTCTGGACGGTTCACCGCAGGGACGCACGGCGTGGATGTCTGAACCCTATAATGCGGGCCCGCCCGGCGCAGCGGCGGACTATGTGGCATATCCCAGCTATGATCCCGATGCCTGGTTGAATCGAATTGGCCCGCTACTGGAGAGAGGGGTGCCAGTGTTGGCTCACGCCAACGGCGATGCCGCCATCGAGTTGATGATTGATGGGGTGGCCAATGCGATTGCTGCAGGTCCCGTGCCCGATCACCGTTCCGTAATCATTCATGCCCAGTTGATTCGAGAGGACCAACTGGATCGCGTGGCAGAGCTTGGCATTATTCCTTCCTTTTACTCAGTGCATCCTTTTTTCTGGGGTGACTGGCACCGGCTTAGTTTCGGAGAGGAGAGAGCGAGATTTATCTCACCGGTGCAGGCTGCCATCGCCAGGGACATCCCGTTTACTGTCCATAACGATTCACCTATCGTGCCGCCGGATATGATGCGACTGGTTGAGATTACCGTAAATCGCGAGACTCGCAGCGGCTTCGTACTGGGGCCGGATCAACGCGCCTCGGTAATGCAGGCGCTACATGCAATAACCCTCGGGGCAGCTTACCAATACTTTGAAGAAGACGAAAAGGGGAGTATTACCGTAGGCAAGCGCGCGGATCTGGTAATTTTGGAAGATAATCCGCTGACGGTAGCTACTTCAGAGCTGGGCGAAGTTTCCGTGCTGGAAACCTTTGCCCGCGGTAAGTCAATATTTAAACGCTAACACAGATTAAGGAGTCGACATGAAGGTCGCATTTATTGGACTCGGTGTTATGGGCTATCCCATGGCGGGTCATGTAAAGCAAGCCGGGATAGAAGTCTGCGTCTATAACCGCACGGCAACGAAGGCTGAGCAATGGTGTCAGGGCTATGGGGGCGACATGGCACTTACTCCAGCAGCAGCAGCCGGAGATTGTGACGTGGTGCTGGTTTGCGTTGGTAACGATGACGACGTGCGTCAGGTCGTGCTCGGAAACGACGGAGCGCTAGCGGCCATGAAAGAAGGCGCTATTCTGATCGATCACACCACGGCTTCAGCCGAGCTGGCACGGGAGTTGGATTCAGCTGCGAGAGCCCAGAACAAACAGTTTCTTGATGCACCGGTATCCGGCGGCCAGGCCGGTGCTGAAAACGGCGCGCTCACTGTGATGATTGGCGGAGAGGAGGCAAGCTATATTGCTGCCAAGCCCGTTATCGATAGCTATTCCCGATTCAGTAAGCTGCTGGGCCCGGCTGGAAATGGCCAATTGGCGAAGATGGTGAACCAGATTTGCATTGCCGGTGTGGTTCAGGGACTTACTGAGGGGCTTAATTTCGCCATGAAAGCGGGATTGGACGGCGAGGCCCTGATCGAGACTATCTCAAAAGGTGCCGCCGGGTCCTGGCAAATGGAAAACCGCTATCGGACTATGCTGAAGGATCAATATGAATTTGGCTTTGCGGTGGACTGGATGCGCAAGGATCTGGGGATCGCCCTGGCCGAGGCCTCCAAAAATGGCGCTGAATTGCCAGTGGCCGCAATGGTTGACGGGTTTTATGAAGACGTTCAGCAGATGGGTGGTGGGCGATGGGATACCTCAAGCCTGTTGACGCGGTATACCCGTCGCTAAGCCTGCAGAATTGGGATAGCAGGCTTGTTACCAGACGCTCGGTCAAAGTGCGGTCAGAGACGACAGAACCAACGCCAATCTATTGATTAATAGTAAGCAAACTACTAAGTTACGCGTTCTGCTCTGATAGCCATTGGTGACATTATGTTTATTGAAAATAAGCAATCAATTTCTTCCCTAATATTAATAGCCTGCAGCTCGCTGCTGGCTCTGTCTGTGCAGGCCCAGACAGGCTACGACGTGCCGCGCACCGAATGGGGACAACCTGATCTTCAGGGCGTCTGGAACTTTAGCTCTAATACGCCGATGCAGCGACCTACCCGCTATGGCACCCAGGAATTCCTGACTCAGGAACAAATCCAGGCGGCGATCGCGAGACAGGAGGCTCAAAGAGAAGCGGCAGAAGCTGCTGCCGCAGCGAGAGTAGTCGATCCAGATGCACCTCCCGTTTCCAATAACCCCGGTGGTTACAATGATTTCTGGATAGAATCAGCGGGTATAGGCGATACCGTGCGTACTTCTCACATTGTCTACCCGGAAAATGGCCGCGTCCCAGAGGCTGTGGAAGGCGCGCCGCGTGCCTACGGTGGGCTGGGTCCCGACATTCCTGGCACACGGCCTGTTCGTTATACCGTGGGTGGCATCGCCAAAGACGGTCCAGAGGATCGCGGCCTGTCAGAGCGCTGCATCGTAGGCTTCAACTCGGGCCCACCCTTTGTACCCAGTCTGTATAACAACAATATGCAGATCATTCAGAATCGTGATACCGCAGTAATTTTCACAGAGATGATTCATGATGCTCGCATCGTCCAAATGGGTGATAAGCCGTTGCTGGATGATGATATTCGAATGTGGTCCGGCGATTCCCGCGGTTGGTGGGACGGTGATACTCTGGTGGTGGAAACCAGAAACTTTAACGGCGATCGTCAGACTTTCGCCAGTACCGGTGCCAATTACGATATGGTGCTAACTGAGCGCTTTACACGCACTGCTTACGATACCGTAGATTACGAATTTACAATCGATGATCCCTCGACATTTACCGATAAGATTACGGCGATCGTGCCGATGACCAAGGTGGCAGGGCAGATCTATGAGTACGCCTGTCATGAAGGTAACTATGGCATGGTGAATATTCTTCGGGGCGAGCGCATGACAGAGCAGCGCGAGTCTGAAGAAGGCAACTAATTGAATTAACTTGGCATTATAGAATTAAGGGTTAGCAATGAAATATCTTAAACAGAAGTTGATGGGTATGTTGATGGTCAGTTTGTTCGCAGCAAATGCGACGGCTCAACTGGACGAGTTGCCACGTACACCTTCGGGCAAGCCGGATTTTAGCGGAATTTGGCAGGCTATGACTAAGGCGCACTACGATGTAGAGCCCCACGCGGCGGCCTATGGCCCGCACCCCGACAGGATGGGTGCGCTATCAGCGATCCCAGGCAGTCAGGGTATCGTAGAAGGCGGAAGTATTCCCTACACCGTAACTGCGCTGCGTCAACGCGATGAAAACCGCATCAATGCAATCGACAATGACCCGTTGACGAAATGCTATATGCCTGGCGTGCCACGGGCGAATTATCTGCCATTCCCGTTTCAGATTGTGCAGTCTACCGATGTAATCCTCATTGCTTACGAGTTTGCCGAGGCGAACCGCATTCTCTATGTGGATCAGCCCGAGATTCAATCGCAGGTTGATGCCTGGATGGGCCACTCTAACGCGAGCTGGGATGGCGATACCCTGGTGGTAACAGTGACTGGCCAGATGCCGGACACCTGGTTTGACCGCGCCGGTAACCATCACAGTTGGGAGATGGTCGTAGAAGAACGCTACACGCCGATGGGACCCAATCACATACAGTATGAGGCAACCATCACTGACCCCAATACCTTTACGCAGCCCTGGACAGTGAGCCTCCCACTCTACCGTCATGTGGCGGAAAACTATCAGCTGTTGGAATTCAAGTGTGCAGAGTTCGCTGAAGAATATCTGTACGGCGAATATCGAAAGGCAGGTACACCAATCGGTAATCCACCGCAATAAACTGTGCTAGCCTAAAATAGCCCGGATACTGAAAAGTATCCGGGCTTTTTTGTGCCGACTATACCAGTACGAAGTTTCGGGGTGAGAACCCGGCAAGGCAAGTCATTAACCGTATCAGATCAGGAAATTTCTCAATTAGAAATGGATTCCGGCTGAATCAAGATGTTATGCGCCGATTCCCCAGCACTGCGGCTTTAGTCCTCACCCTTAAAGCTGGCGATTTCTCCCAGAGATTTCCGGGTGATAGCAGGAACCTCGGCATTCTCTGCCGGATATCCGGTAACCAGAATCATATAGGGCTTTTCTGTGGCAGGCCTTCCAACCAGCGCGTTAAGGAACTTCATGGGTGCTGGCGTGTGGGTCAGGGTCGCTAGCCCGGCGCTGTGTAAGGCGGTAATCAGGATGCCGGTGGCGATGCCTACAGACTCACTGACATAGTAATTTTTTTGCTTGTTACCCTCGATATCGAAACTGAATTTTTCACCGAAGATCACAATAAGGTATGGAGCGATCTCGAGGAACGGTTTGTTGGCATCGGTACCTAATGGGGCGAGGGCGTCGAGCCAGTCTTGCGGCGCTCTAGACTCATAAAACTCCCTTTCTTCCTCTTCGGCACCTTCTCGAATTTTGTGTTTCAGTTCGGGGTCGCTGATTACCGCAAAATGCCAGGGCTGGTGGTTAGCGCCACTGGGTGCAGTGCCGGCAGCTCGCAGGCAGTTTTCGATAATCTCTTTGGGTACCGACTTGTCGGAGAATTCCCTTACCGTCCTTCGCGAGCGCACCATGTTGTAAAAGTTGCTGGCTGATTCCAGCATCTCATCCTGGGCTTGACAATTGAACGCAAGAGGTTGAGTTTTTATTCTTTCATTGCCCATGTTTAATCCTGTTTTTCTTTACTCTACATTTGCCCGCTGTATTGCGATGGACGATTATCTAAGCTAGCAATAGCATTTACTTTAGACATTGGCGAGGTTAGATGCTAGCGCGATTAGCTGAGAGTGTAACCCAAGTGCTGCATATCAATGATTATGAAGAGACTTCTAATGACCTGCAACGAAGAGTCACATATTTTGAGCTTATTCGGGGCTCAAGAAGGAGGGAAACGCTTTCTAAAAGGGCGGCACCGTGGGCTGCCCTTTCCGTTAATGTTTTTATTGTATTAAAGCTCTATTGTATAGAGCCCTTCGCTCACATTGCCCGGATTGTGGGCATCCAGTAAATCAAAACCACCTACAAATGCCTCTGCATTGTTACCTGAAAAGGCGCCAACTAGCTTGGCGTCAATTTGATTGCTAATCAAACCATTGGCATCGAATAAAGGGTCGTTTAGCGGATTTTATTCCACCATCCCCCTGCCGCGATTATTGCTGTCGAACCACTGCAAATTCGACCTGTGAGTTCGGATCAGGTAATCCACTATTCGGTTGCCTGACGCTTTTTTTGTTCAAGCCTTGATCCTAAACGCCTACTATTTGCATTTGTTTATGGTTTTGCAGCTTTTAATATCGCAGGCTCAGGCCTCGTCTTGTATTTCCTTCGCAATGCGCTGAACATCGTCCAATACCCTAAGCAGATTACCGGACCACATCATGGCGATCTGTTCCTCGTTATAGCCACGACGCACTAATTCTGCGGTGACGTTAAAGGTCTCCGAGGCATCGTTCCAGCCTGATAAGCCGCCACCGCCATCGAAGTCTGAACTGATTCCCACATGCTCAATGCCTATCAGATCAATCATATACTCGATGTGATCAACGAAATCGGATACGGTTGCCGGCGGCGCATCGGCGAAGCCGGCACCTGATGCCCAATGCGCTCGTCTCAACTCGCTCACATAAGTGCCAAATGCTACTGTTTGTACTACGCCGCCGTTCTCTTTCAGAGCCAGCAACATTTCGTCATCCAGATTGCGTGAGTGGTTAGTCAGCGCCCGCGCGGATGAGTGTGAGGCTATAACGGGCGCACGGCTGAGCTCGAGGGTTTGCATGATGGAATCTTTGGATGGGTGAGAAATGTCGATCATCATACCTAGGCGATTCATTTCCTTAATGGCAAATCGGCCTAACTCACTGAGGCCGCCATGCCAGTACACGCCATCACTTTCACCGGTATTGGAGTCCGAGAGCTGGTTGTGACCATTATGTGCCAGCGACATATAGCGACCGCCGAGGTCATAAAATTTTTCGATATTAGATAGGTCGCCACCGATCGGGTAGGCGTTCTCCACGCCAATCATGGCTACTTTCTTGCCGTCGGCGATGATTCTGCGGACGTCGTCGGAGTTATAAGCAATTTCGATTTGGTCCGGTGCTATTTCCTCGGCGAGGCGATGGATCGCGTTAAATTTATCCATCGCGTTAGCATGGGCATCCTGATAACCTTCTGCACTCAGATCATCCTGACCTGTATAAACGATGAAGAAAGCGACATCCAGGCCGCCTTCATACATTTTTGGCAAGTTCACTTGAGTATCGAGATTCTGGGTGTAGTTAACTTCGGAGGTGAAATTTTCGGTGTTGATATCTGCGTGAGTGTCGAGTGCGATAACCCGCTCGTGGATGCCTCTAGCAATCTCCATCGGGTCCTGACTCTCAGGGCTGACAGCAGTTTCGGTGGATTCACTGCAGCCAAGGAGAAAGATTGTTGTTAAAGCGAAGACGATAGTTCTGCTGACAATAGACATAGCTTGCTCGGGTCCGAAGGAATGGTGATGCATGAATTGAGATTGCCCAGTATCCAGGTTTTTCCGGTTCTGGAATGAAGAACTTAGCATTGCGCCAGACGCTTTGACAATGGGGAGTTTGATCAAGCCTACCCCGGTAGAATACACTGCGCTATTAGGCAAAAATTCCTAAGCTTCTACTTTTATAACCTATTGATTTTAAAGAGTTAACTATGCGCAGCAACGCTCAAAGACTGGCTTTTGGCCGAACTTCCCAGGTCATCGCAAAAACAGTCCTGTTTGTATTCAGCCTCTCCCTGGTAACGCAAACCCTCGCGGAAGGCGGTCGCACCCCGATCTACGCCAAGAATGGCATGGTGAGCAGTGCCTCGAAGTTGGCCTCGGAAGTGGGCGCGGAGACTCTCAGGCAGGGCGGCAATGCGGTAGACGCGGCGGTTGCAACGGCCTTCGCTCTGGCCGTAACCTGGCCATCTGCAGGCAATATCGGCGGCGGTGGCTTCTTGGTTTATCACGGTGACGATGGCGAGGCCACTACCTTTGATTTCCGCGAGAAAGCGCCTATGGCCGCCACCGAGCGCATGTATCTGGGCCTGGATGGCGCGGTTGTTAACAATTCCAACCACTTCGGCCCTTTGGCCGTTGGGGTGCCCGGCACTGTAGCCGGGCTCTACCTCGCGCATTCGCGACTCGGTTCCTTGCCTTGGGAGGATCTGGTTCAGCCCGCAGTTGAGTTGGCGCGTGAAGGCATTCCGATCACCTATTCCCTGCAGACCGGGTTTGAGCGCAGCGCCAGTCGCTTTCGCCAGTATCCAGCGTCAGAGCGTAAATTTATTAAGGCCGACGGCTCTTTCTATGAGCTGGGCGAGATTTGGGTACAGCCAGACCTCGCACATACCCTTGAGCTGATCCGAGATAATGGTGCTGATGGGTTCTATAGAGGTGAAAATGCCGAACGCCTGGCCAGCTTCATGACAGATATCGGCGGCTTGATTACCGAAGAGGATCTGGCTGCTTATGCAGCCCGTGAGCGTGAACCCATACGCGGCACTTACCGGGGCTATGAAATCGTTAGTATGCCGCCACCCAGTTCTGGCGGTGTCGGTATCGTACAAATGCTGAACATTCTCGAGGGATTCGACCTCGCGGACATGGGACACAACTCGGCCGACTATCTGCATGTCCTGACTGAGACCATGCGTCGTGCCTATTCTGATCGCGCCGAGCACCTGGGTGATCCAGATTTTAACGAATCTATGCCTCTGGATCGCTTGACGGACAAGGACTACGCAGCGGACTTGCGTGCGTCCATTGATATGACTCACAAATCAGAAAGCAGTCCCGAACTGTTTGCACAGGCCTACGAGTCAGAGGAGACCACACACTTCTCCGTTGTTGATGCAAATGGCAACATGATCAGTATGACCTACACGCTGGAATTCGGCTACGGTTCAGCAATTGTGGTTGATGGCGGTGGATACTTGCTGAATAACGAGCTGGGAGATTTTAACGCAGTGCCAGGTGTCACAGATGAGCGGGGCCAAATTGGTACTGCGCCGAACCTGGTGGCTCCAGAAAAGCGCCCACTGTCCAGTATGTCGCCTACCATCGTAGCGCAAGACGGCAAGCCTGTATTCGCTATCGGTAGCCCTGGTGGCAAGACAATTATCAATACCACTATGCAGGTCATCCTGAATGTCATCGACCATGGCTTTAATATCGCCCAGGCGATTGAAGCAGGCAGGATTCATCATCAATGGCTGCCTGATGTCACCAGTATAGAATCGAACTCTCTTTCTGCCGACACGCTGGAAAGCTTTCAGGCCCGTGGGCACCAGATTCGTGAACGTGGATCCCAGGGTGCAGCAATGGGCGTATACTACGATCGAGAACAGAACCTGTTTCTGGGCGCGTCAGACTCACGTCGCGGCGATGGTGGCGCGGTCGGTTACTGATTTGGAGAGCTGATATGCGTGCAGGAGTGACTGGCCCACTTAAGAATTCTGGCGCGGTAGTTGCTCTCGCGCTGCTCCTGCTCGTCATCGTGCCTGTAAGTGTTGCCCAGATAATGTCTGATGAAGAACGATTTATCGGTGACTATGAGTTAGTTAGCTACTTCACTTTTCCCGAGCAGGGTCCTGCCAGAGACATGCAATATATTGGCCGGCTCAGCTACGATGAGTTTGGCAACATGGCCGGCCTGGGCATGCCTATCGGTTTACCCCGAAAAGAGGCGGAATCCCAGCCAGACGGCGAGCGCGTAATAGGTGGTTTCGCCTATTGGGGACGAGTTAGCATCGATAGCAAAGAGCGCATAATTACGCACCATGTAGAAGGCTCCCCCATGGTGCCTCGTTGGGTCGGTGGCGACAATGTTCGCCACTACGAATTTGATCGTGATTTGCTCAGGCTGTCTTTAAAGAATCCCGAGGGTCGCATTACTGCCACTCTCACCTGGCGTCGTTTAAAGTAAACAAACTAGTAGATTCGACAGTCGATCTGAGAGGCACGCAAAGCCAAGGCAGGAACTGACTCATGACTCTCACCACAAACACCCGCGGCGTAATCAGCCACTGGAGACTCTCTTAATGACGGGTATCCTGGGTGAACTTGGTCAGCGCTTGCGGCGGGAAATCAAGGGCGATGTCCTGTTGGATGACTTCAGCAGGGGGCGTTACAGCACTGACGCTTCAATTTACCAGCTCATGCCTTTCGGGGTGGTCATTCCGAAAGATGATCATGATGTTGAAGTTGCCGTTCAGATTGCCGCGGAAGCCGGTATCCCGGTGTTGCCGCGCGGCAGCGGTACCTCGCAGAACGGACAGGCCATTGGTGAAGCCCTGCTTATAGACAGCACTCGCCATCTCAACAAAATTCTCGACTTTAAACCGGAAGCACAAACAATCAGCGTGCAGCCTGGTTTGGTTCTGGATCATTTAAATCGCTTTCTCAAACCCCACGGCATGTTCTACCCGGTGGATGTCTCCACCGCCAACCGAGCGACTCTCGGCGGTATGACAGGCAACAATAGCTGCGGCGCACGCTCAATTCGTTACGGCAATATGGTGCACAACGTGCGCGCAGTTGAAGCGCTGCTGGCAGACGGTAGCCGGGTTCATTTTGGCAAGCTAAACGGTTCGACGCCACAGCCTGCAGTGCCAGAGCAGTTGCTGAGCAGTCTCTTGTCACTCGGCCAAAGAGAGGCCCGGGAAATCGCAGCGAGGTTTCCGGACCTGTTGCGCCGAGTCGGGGGATACAACATCAACGTGTTAACTGAGGAACAGCCAAATCTTGGCCAGCTGCTGGTTGGCTCCGAGGGGACCCTCGGATTTTTTCAGCGCCTGCACCTTGACGTGCAGCCATTACCATCACACAAGGTGCTGGGCGTGTGTCACTTTCCGACTTTTTACGCAGCGATGGATAGCACGCAACACATCGTAAAGTTGGGACCAGCGGCAGTAGAGCTGGTGGACCGCACCATGATCGATCTGGCGCGTGATATCCCGTTATTCGCGCCGACTGTGAATCGATTTGTGCAGGGCGAACCCCAGGCATTGCTGCTGGTAGAGTTTGCCGGCGCTGACCGTGCCGAACAGCTCCAGTCCTTGCAGCAGTTGGTTGAGCTGATGGGCGAACTGGGTTTCCCCAACGCCGTGGTGGAGGCCACCGACCACGAGTTTCAGCATGCAATTTGGGAGGTTCGCAAGTCTGGTCTCAACATCATGATGTCCATGAAAGGGGACGGTAAACCGGTATCCTTCATTGAGGACTGCGCAGTGCGCCTGGAAGACCTAGCTGAATATACCCGCCGGCTTACGGAGATCTTTGAGAAGCACGGGACAACCGGCACCTTTTATGCCCATGCTTCTGTCGGCTGCCTGCACGTACGCCCCATACTCAATATGAAGGAGCAGGAGGGCGCCAGCCAGATGCGCGCAATTGTTGAGGAAACATTGGAAGTAGTGCGTGAGTATAAAGGTTCGCACTCTGGCGAGCATGGCGATGGCATTTCCCGTTCAGAATTCCATGAGTCGATGTTCGGCGCGCGCATGGTGAAGAATTTCGAGGAAGTGAAACAGTTATTCGACCCGGAAGGGACATTTAATCCAGGCAAGGTAGTCAATCCCCATAAGATGGATGACCGCCAAATCATGCGCTTTCAGCCGGGCTATGGACCGATTGCTATCGATACCCAGCTGGATTGGTCAGAATGGCAGGGCTTCGATCGCGCCGTAGAAATGTGCAATAACAATGGTGCCTGCCGCAAAGCACACGTGGGTACCATGTGTCCTTCCTATCGTGTGACAGGTGACGAGCAGCACCTCACCCGCGGTCGTGCCAACACGCTGCGCCTGGCAATCACTGGCCAACTGGGAAAGGATGCGTTCACGTCTGACGCCCTATACGACACCATGGATCTCTGTGTTGGCTGCAAGGGTTGCAAGCGCGAATGTCCAACTGGCGTCGATATGGCCAAGATGAAGACGGAGTTTCTCTATCACTATCGCGCCCAACACGGCTTGCCGCTGCGAGAGAGACTAATTGCTTATTTACCGCGCTATGCCCATCGCTTGAGGGGTGCTGCCTTCCTCATGAACCTGCGCGACCGAATACCAGCTATGGCGAAACTCTCGGAGAAGCTGCTGGGACTGACGGCGCAGCGCAAACTGCCGACCTGGCGTAAGGATCATTTCAAGCCCATTGTTGAAGATGCGGTCGTCGCTGGGGGCGAGAAAGAAGTTGTGCTCTTGGTAGACACTTTTAATGGCTGCTTTGAAACTGAGAATGCTATCGCGGCCATGGCGGTACTCTCGGCGGCTGGCTATCACGTACATTGCCCTTTAGCAGAAGATCACAAGCGACCGCTGTGTTGTGGCCGTACGTTTTTCAGCGCGGGATTGTTGGATGAAGCCAGGGTTGAGGCGCAGCGCACGCTCGAAGCCCTGGCGCCGTTTGTTGCGCGCGGCGTGCCCGTGGTGGGATTGGAACCCTCTTGCCTGCTCACACTTCGCGACGAATATCAGGCCTTGCTTCCCGGTGAACAGGCTGATGCGCTATCCGACAATGCCTTCCTGTTTGAAGAGTTTCTGCTGCGTGAGCACCAGGCTGCTCGCTTACCGTTGAAACTCAAGCCGCTGCCACAAAAGCAGGCCTTGGTGCACGGGCATTGTCATCAGAAAGCGTTTGCTGTGATGGGGTCGGTTCATGAGGTGCTAGAACTCATTCCTGAACTCAAGGTTGAGCTGATCGAGTCTTCCTGCTGTGGCATGGCCGGCTCTTTCGGCTATGAAGTGGAGCACTATGACAGCAGCATGGCGATGGCCAATCTCAGCCTGATTCCTGCGATTGCAGAGGCGAATGCGGAGACGCTTATTGTGGCAGACGGCACCAGCTGCCGCAGTCAGATTCAACACGGCAGCGGGCGCGAGGCGCTGCATGTCGCGCGCGTTCTGCAAATGGCGCTGGACGTCCAGTAACACCACAGGAGCAAGGAGAAACTCAAATGGCCAAGATAAGCAGGCTTGGGGCAGTTTCACTGGCAAGATTGCTGGCTCTTATGATGGCAAGCCTGGGGTTTCTGGCGGGTGTACTTTACAGTGTTGGTGGTTTTCTGTTTGAACTCAGCACTGGAACACTCAACTCAGGCACTGCGTTGGCGTTTCTCGCATTGCTCGGCATGCCCCTGTTGTTTGGACTGACAGGCTGCGTGGCTGGGCTGATCCTCGCGCCACTGTATAATTTCTTGGCGCGATTCGGCTATGGGCTCGAGTTGGAGTTGGACACCGAGTAAAGCGGGTTCCTTCTTGCCACACCCCCGGGCAATACCATGCGGAGTTGACTGTAAGCACATGGAGAAAGTTTTAATAACCGGCAGCGCCGGTCACCTCGGCGAGGCCTTGGCCTGGACCTTGTCCCGGCAGGGCAAGTCGGTGATTGGCATCGATATCAATGCCTCTCCGTATACCACCCACCTTGGCTCTGTGACAGATGCGCAATTCATTGCGCAGGCAATGCACGGCGTGGATACCGTTTTTCATGTCGCGACCCTGCATAAGCCCCACGTGGTTACCCACAGCAAGCAGCATTTCATCGATACCAATGTAAGCGGCACCCAGGTATTGCTCGACGCCGCAGTGGCGCAGGGCGTTACAGCCTTCATCTTCACCAGTACTACCAGTGCTTACGGCCATGCCATGCAGCCAGAGGACAATGGCCCCGCCGCCTGGGTCACGGAGCAATTGGTACCAATCTCCAAAAATATCTACGGCGCGACCAAGCTCGCGGCTGAGAACCTGTGCAGATTACAGCATGAGCAACAGGAATTGCCCTGCGTAGTGCTGCGTACCTCGAGGTTTTTTCCAGAAGAAGATGACAAGGCGTCGATTCGCGCCCAGTTCAGCAATACGAACGCCAAGGCCAATGAATTTTTGAATCGCAGGGTTGAACTTGAGGATGTCGTCACTGCACATCTTTGCGCAGCGGAGAAGGCCGCGGAAATTGGATTCGGCACCTATATCATTAGCGCCACGTCTCCCTTCACTCAAGGGGACCTGACTGAATTACACCGCCATGCGCCAGAGGTAGTGGCGGGCTACTATCCAGATTTCGGCTCTATCTACCAGCGACTGGGCTGGAGGATGTTCGTACAGCTGGATAGAGTCTACGTGAACGCTCTGGCGCGGGAAGAATTGAATTGGCAGCCGCGCTTCGATTTTCGCGCGATGTTGGATGGATTGGCCCAAGACGGCAACCTGCCCGAGTCAAATGTTTCCCGGTTTGTTGGCAGCAAAGCCTACCATGATGAGGAGTTCGAAGACGGGCCGTTTCCGGTTTGAGCACCGCCAAAGCAGACTTTAAAAAACTGGCTGAAAAGGCCTGAGTCAATTAGAGAAACTTGCGCAATTCGCTGTGCAAGTGATTCAGATTAGGCCGGCTCCCCAAAGCACGCAAACCGTAGCGAAAGACACCAAGCCGCCTACAAGGGTGGCGCCACCGTAGCTGAATACCGCATCAGTCACGCTAAGTTTCGACAGCGAAGTACATACCCAGAAGTAACTGCTGTTCACGTATTTTATAATGACCGACCCGCTTGCGCCTGCGAGCATGGCAGCTTCAGGAGACAGGCCCAGGCTTCCCAGCATCGGCGCGACCAGAGAGGCTGCGGTAATTACCCCAACCGTCGTAGAGCCGGTAATCATATTGCCGATGATGCCAATCACAAAAGGCAGCAAGATAGCCGGCAAGCCATATTCACTGAAAAACATGGCGATGAAATCCACCGCTGGCGTGCCCCTGAGAATTGCACTTAATGAACCACCGAGACCCGTGACCACCAGGATCATGGCCGAAGTCTTGAGCGCTGCTTCTACCCAGGCATCCCGTGCCTTCTCCCTGTCATCCTGGCTCTTGATGTTGCGATAGGCGAGCCACACGCCCACCGACAGTGCCATCACCGGCCAGCCAAGATAGAGAAAAATCGTGCGCAGTATATGGTCTTCTGGGAAGGTCAGAGTAACCACACTCTGGGTACCGATAAGTATGATGGGAATCACTATTGGCATATAAGAGCTGAGTGTACTGGGTAGTTCTGAAGGGCCGTCGCTATCGAGATCATCGATGGTGATGCCTTCGAATTCATCGCTGGGTGGGGTCTTGATGCGCGGGCCTGCAAACAGCGCACCCCATGCCCAGCAGGCCAGGGAGCCAAACAGACAGGCAATACTGCCGTAGATAATGGTTTTGCCGATATCGGCTCCTACCAGTGCCGCCGCCGCGAGTGGGCCGGGCGTCGGGGGCACGATAGCGTGAGTGAGTTGCAGCGCGCCGACCAGGCCGGTGGACATGACGGCGATGCTGACGCCCATGGTTCTTGCAGCCGAATGCACCAATGGATTCAGGATCACATAGGCCACGTCAGAGAAAATGGCGACGCCGATAACAAAGCCAGTGAGGGTTAGGGCCAGCGGCATGCGCTGGGAGCCCACCAGGTTGACCATGGAGCGAGTGATGACCTGAATCGCGCCAGTGTGTTTCAGCGCCTCTGCGATAATAGAGCCCAGTACGATGACAACACCTATGGACCCCAGGGTATTACCAAAGCCGTTCTCAAAGGCATCTATGAAGTTGTTCTGCTGAATGCCGGGCAGAACGCCAAACAGCAGAATAGGGATGAGCAGGGCAAAGAATACATGCCATTTCCATTTAGCAATCAGGAACAGCAGGAGAAAGATGACGGCGGAGAATCCCAATAAGGATATTGCCGCACTGGTATTTACCGCGGTGGCCGGGTCCATGAAGACTCCCTTTATTATTATTTATTATCAATCGACTGCGCTGCGAGCTGCACAAAATTCTCAGCTGCCTATCAACGCATCCATTGCTTGCTGCACGCCGCCTGTTCGGTGCGGCACGTCCCCTAACTTGAGTCCCATCTCCACTCCGCTTAGCGTCCCCATCAGCATGAGTTCATTGAAGTCCCCAAGGTGGCCGATACGAAACACCAGCCCTTTGAGTCTACCCAGGCCAGTGCCCAGGGACATATCGAATCGGCTTAGGATATCTTCACGCAGATCGTCAGCATCGTAGCCCTCTGGCATCATCACCGCGGTAGTCGAGTTGCAGAATTCAGCCGGATTCAGGCAGACATTCTCAAGCTCCCAGCCCGCCAGTGCGGCACGGGTAGCGGCGGCAAAACGAGAGTGACGGGCATATACATTGTCAAGCCCCTCGCGGTGGAGCAAGTTCAACGCCTCTTCGAGACCGTAAAGCAAGTTGGTGCTGGGCGTGTAAGGAAAGTAGCCGCGCTGGTTGTGCTCCAGCATGGCATCCCAGCGCCAGTAAGAATGCATACCCTGGTTTTCCGCTGCGCGCTCTAACGCCAGTTCACTCACCGCGTTGAAACTTAATCCTGGAGGCAGCATCAGCCCTTTCTGCGAAGCGCTGACGGTCACGTCCACACCCCAGTCGTCATGCAGATATTCGGTACAGGCCAGTGAGGAAACCGCGTCAACCATAAACAGTGCCGGATGTTTTGCTGCATCCATGGCCTGGCGAATCTCGCCAATTCTGCTGGTGACCCCGGTAGAGGTCTCGGTATGTACGGCCAGCACCGCCTTGATTTCGTGTTTACTGTCCTCGGTGAGTTTCTCCTGCACCAGCACGGGGTCTATGCCGTGACGCCAGTCGCCCGGCATCCACAGGATGTGCAAGCCCAGTTTTTCTGCGACGTCTTTCCACAAAGTAGCAAAGTGGCCGGTCTCGAATGCGAGCACCTTGTCACCCGGTGACAGGCAATTAAGCAGAGCGCATTCCCAGCCGCCAGTTCCCGATGCCGGGTAGATAAAAACGTTGGACTGGGTATTAAAAACCGGCTTCAGTTTTTCCAGAATGCTCTGGGTTAAGGCTGGAAACTCAGGACCGCGATGATCAATAACCGGTTTGGCCATGGCCCGCAGCACGCTGTCAGGCACATTAGAAGGGCCGGGTATCTGCAGGAAATGGCGGCCAGCCTTATAGTGAGAATTGGAACTCATGTAACAATCGTGCTCTTTGTCAGTTTCAGTCTAATTGACCCTGAATGCTATTCACCGGGGCGATACTCGCGCTCCAGGTTGGCTTCAATATCGTTGCGGTAAAAGAGGACATCTCTGAATTCGCCGTTCGCATACATTTCAGCCTGGTCGTCAAAATGGGGAGAGTTTGGATCGCTCTGCAGGCCACCTACGGTGATTGCCTTGGCACGCAGCGGGCTGCCGAACTCCACAACAGCGACAAAGCTATTGCCGCTGGTGCCATACATACGTCTGGTACCCGGGTAGGTGCGGGCACCGAAAGAGGACAAGGCACCCCATCTCCCGGAATTAAACCCTACTGGTATGCTGGGTTCGTCGTCGTTGAAGTCCTGCACCAGGTCACCGGTTATTCTCTGATAGCGATTTATCTCACCCCAGGGGACCTGCCAGGAGCCGAAATCCTGAGTGAGAGTCTCCGCAGCACCGGTAAGTGCACCCAGCAATTGATCCGGGGTCGCATTATTGACCATATATTCATATATATTGATGTTCTGCGCATTCGCGTCAGCGCGTATGCTATCCATCAGGTTTTGCGCCCAGTACACCGCCAGGGAAGTTTCAACAGAATCGACACTGCTGCGCGTATCCCAATCCCGAAGCAAGTCGATGTACTCAATGGCATCAGCGGTAATCGTGCTTTCAAGAACCAAGCTGTTGCCGTCATCATCGACAATACTGGGGCTGTCCACTGCGGTAATCAGCAAGAGGTTAGGAATCAGTTCTTCGAAAAAAGGCAGTGCCGGGTCGTAGGCGGCTTCGATAAGAGAGTCCAGAGTGAAATCGGATTTCCCTTCCAACACTCTCACTGCGTGCACACCGCGCGGGTTTTCAGGGTTATTGGCCATGTAGACGGGATAGTCTGCAGGGTTCGGGCTGTTTCCGGGACCAGCGGCATTGAAAGGGGTGTTATTGGTATTCTGAATCCAGCCGCTGTCTGGGTTAAACACCGAAATCATCTCGGTGACAGCGTGCAGCGGCCCCCAGTCTGTGGCCGGGTTGCTGCCATCCAATGGGCTATTCCAGTCGAAGCTGGGGTCCCGCTGCGGGATGAAGTTACCGTGCCAGTAGGCAATATTGCCGTCGCTGTCTGCATAAACAGTATTGTTGGAGGAGTTTGTACGCAGTTCCATAGTCGCGGCAAACTCGTCGTAGTCATTCGCCTTGGTACGCCCATAGGATTGGGAGAGTGCTTTGATTGGCTCCTGCATCAAGCTGATAGAAACCCATTTGCCGTCGTCCTCTCTAATGATGGGGCCATGGTGGCTGTAGTAGGCTGTCACCTCGATTTCAGCCATGTCATCACCAGCCTTGTAGGGCAGGGAGATGACTTTTTCCTCCAACCGGCGCAGACCGTCACCATACTCATAGTAGTAGCCATCATCCTGCTGCACGATGGTTTCGAGGTATTCATCGATTGCATCGGCCCGACTCGAGGTATGCATCCACCCAGTGTTTTCATTAAAGCCCTGGTAGATAAAGAATTGCCCCCAGGTCACTGCGCCGTAAGCGTTTAGTCCTTCTTCGCTCACCATATGCAGTTCAGAGCGGAAGAAAAAAGAAGTATGGGGATTGATCAGGAACAGCGCGTTACCGTTGGCCGTGTTCTCAGGCGCGATGGAAAAACCGTTTGAGCCTCTGGGTTCACCATCAAAAGGCACTTCGGCGATAGCGACCATTGAGCCAGGGTCATAGAAGTCACGAAGCCGGCTAATGTTCACTCTCTCAATATCGCCACCGATACTGCCTTCGGAAAAGCTCAGCGCCATCCACGGTTCAAATTTCTTGATGACACGGGGTTCCACTTCCGGGTGGGTGTGAAGGTAATAGTTCAGGCCATCGGCGAATGCGTCCATCAGGCCTTTCAACCAGCGTGGGCTGGCTTCATATTGGTTTTGCATATCGACTGGGTCGATGAACAGCTTCATGCGCAGGTCGCGATAGAGTTGACTCTCGCCTTCGGCTTCAGCGAGTCGTCCCATGGCATTGATGTAATTGGTCTCGAGCCGGTAAAAATCGTCCTCAGCCTGCGCGTAGAGAGTGCCGAACACGGTGTCCGCATCGCTCACTCCATAGATGTGGGGTATGCCCCAGCGATCGCGCAGGATCGTCACGTTGTCAGCGGTTGCTTCCCAGCGCGCGATTTCCTCTGCCGTAAATGGTGATGCTGATGTGGCTTCTTCAGTGACCGGGCTAGCAGTTTCGGCTGGCGCAGCGGGTTCCTGGCTGCAGGCAATCAGGAAGCTGCTCAACAAGCCAATGACCAGTGCATTTCTTAGCTGCATGGCTTTCATTTTCATCACACCCTCCAATATAGGTATTAATTGTTCTTATCAGTTATTTTGACGCCATTGACCCAGGTCTCGTATACCTGTGTCTGCCAAAGTTCAGTGGGCGAAACCACGAAAATATCCCGGTCCAGAATGATGAAGTCAGCCTTCTTGCCTGGTTCCAGCGAACCCAATTCACCTTCCTGATGTCCGGCATAGGCCGCATCAATGGTAAAGCTGGCTAGAGCTTCTACCAGCGACATGTTTTCTTCCGCGTACCAGCCGCCCGGTGGCTCGTTTCGCTGATCCTGTCGGGTGACCGAGGCATGTAGCCCATAAAAGGGGTTGGGATGCTCCACCGGAAAATCTGAACCGTTGGCTATGCGCGCGCCTGTTTCCAGCAGTTTGCGCCAGGCATATGCTCCCTGGATTCGGACTGGTCCGAGCCGGTCTTCAGCCATGTTCTTGTCACTGGTGGCGTGGGTCGCCTGCATAGAGGGAACGACCCCCAACTCGGCGAAGCGCAGGATATCTTCGTAGCGCAGAATCTGGGCATGTTCTACCCGATGCCGCCTGTCCCTCGAATTAGTTTCAAGAATAAGCTGCTCATAGTTGTCCAAGGCGCGCATATTGGCGTCATCGCCGATGGCATGGGTGTTCACCTGGAAACCAGCGTTCATCGCTGCACGCATCAAGAACTCCAGACGCTCATCGTTATAACGCAGCAGACCACGGTTGCCCGGATCATCATGATAGTCTTCAATCAGCGCGGCGCCGCGACTGCCCAGCGCACCATCAGCGACGACTTTTACGCTCTCAATAGCGAAGGTCAAATCGTCACTCTCGAAGAAGCCTTCGTCGAGGCGATCTTGGTAGAGTGGATCTGACGCAGCGATCATGGCATATACGCGAATTGGTAGGGGTGCGTCTGCCACCAGTTCCTTGTAAGCTGAAATGGTGCTGCTACCGATACCAGCATCGTGCACGCTGGTAATACCATAGGTCGCCAAAGACTTCATCGCAGCGATGAGAGCAACTTTATGTTCTTCGAAACTAGTGTCCGGGATCTGTTCCCGGATATAAGACATCGCCGTGTCTACAAACACGCCAGTCGCATTACCATTCTCGTCGCGGATGATTTGACCGCCCACAGGGTTCTCTGTGTCCTGATTGATGCCAGCCAACTCCATGGCCATGGTATTGGCCCAGGCAGCGTGACCGTCAACGCGGGTCAGCCATATGGGCCGATCGCTAACCAAGGCGTCAAGGCTTGCCGCTGTTGGAAACTCATTACTATCCCAAAGCACCTGGTTCCAGCCACGTCCCTGCACCCACTCCAGTTCGGTATTGTCCGCGGCGAAATCCAGCACTCGCTGCGCCGCTTCGGCTTCTGTTGTGGCGCCGACGAGATCTACTCGCAGCAGTCCCAGCCCGTATGTCAGGACGTGGCCATGGGCATCCACCAGACCAGGAATCATGGTCTGTCCGCCACCATCGATGACTTTACTGGCATCGTCAGGCAGCTCTTCACCCTCACCAAATATCGCATCAACTCGATCATCGGTGAATTGAATCGCATTGAAGCGCAGCAATTCATAGTCGCTGTTGAGCGTATAACCATTGACGTTGGTATATAGGGTGGTGTCAGCAAACGCTGAAAAGCTCAAAAGTCCGAGCAGCGCGGCGATAGTCTTTCTCATGGCGTGGTACTTGTTCCAGGTACAGTCTTGAAAGGCTGAGTCTATCACAGCCACTCAGCCTGCAAACTGACAGATTCCCTCGCTCTGCTTGATTAACTAGTCGTGGTGCTGCAGACCGCCAGTTAGGTGCTATACATTTAACTGGCGCTTGCTTCCGCGACACGCCGTGAACCCATCCATGGGGGCTCGGAGCCCGCGTCCTGTGGGCTACGGTCACTGAAGTAAGCCCCGGGTTAAGGTCTACAACTTGAGTGCTACCGCAGAATTAAAAACCACAGATTTCCACTAGAATATTGTATGACAATTGAATAGCTGAACTTTTTCGACAGTTGAACTGAGAGTTTCTCCCCACTTTCTCGCCCACCCATGAAGCTGCGGCTTCATATCGAGCTCCCTTTTTACGACATGAAACTAATGCTGAATCCTGCGAGGGTTTTATTAATCTTGTCCCGCTTCGCGCGTCAACTCGGCCAGACGCTTCTATCCGATACCCCGAATGAAAAAGCTGCTGCGAGTGAGCCATGGATGGTGGCATTTGCAATGCAAATGCGAGCCGTTTTAGGGCAACGGATTCCGCGCAATTCTGTTAGTGCTAAAACGGCGACTAAGGAGAATTACATGGATACACTTTTCCAAAAACAAAAAAAGCCCGGTCGCATCCTGCGATCGGGCTTTTCGAACATTCCCTATTGCTAGGTTTTATTCTCCGCCTTCAGTACCTGCTTCAACGTAGCGGTAGAAACCGAAGAACATTTCCTGCCAGGTTTGTTCCCCCCAAGACAGAGTCTGCGATGGATCTGGATTGGCTGGGTTGTGTTCGGAGTTATCAAACGTTCCAGTGAACACCATTTCAGTACCTGCTGGTACGAATTTGGGCTCTTTGAAGTCATAAACTTTCTGCCAGTTGAACTGGTAGTTAGGGACATTCAAGACTTCTTCTTCGCGACCGTCTGGATAGACCAGCTTGAAGTTAGCATCGTAACCACGGTAGTGCATGTGTGGTCCAAGCATGGTCAAGTAGGAGTCCTTACGGAACTTCGCAGTAGCGACCATCTCATGACGCTGAGCGAATGGAGGAACATCAATGTTCAGCTCTGCAGCGGAGCCACCGAGGACCTGACGCTCAGGTTCTTCGTCCCACAGATAGAGGGCGATTTCTGATGCATCCGTAGTTTCACGACCAGAAGTGGTGTAGTGAAGCTGCAGCATTAGACCGCCACCTGCTTGTAGTGGGAAACCAGAATTTTCTGGGTAGGTGTTAATTTCGTTACCGGGAGCGTATGCGCCAAGGCCGATACCTTGATTCAGGATTTCGAATTCGTTTACGCCATTTGGACCATAAGCAAATGCGATGATGTGGTGAAGAACGGTAGGATCGCCGGCTTCAAATTCGACCGCTTTGACCCACACGTCTTCTTCCAGTTCCAGTGGTACCATGATGTTGCGGTAATCCTGTACACCAGTGGCAGGAATCGTCTGAGGTGGCACATCGATTACCATGTCAGGCTCGCCGTAGGCCCACTTCACCCATTCTGGTGAGTATTCAGCCAAAGGGTCTGAATCGTCAGTGTTCTTGGCACCATCTTCGATCCAGGCAACCAATTGTTGGGTTTCTTCGACGGTGATATGCGCGACATCACGGAAATCATGCACGTAGGCATCGTCAATTTGACCAGGTGGCATGCGCTTGGTGTAGAGCACTTCACGGATCATTGGAGACCAGCCCTGAACCATCTGGTGGTTGGTCATCGCGAAAGGCGCGATACCTCCTTCCATGTGACAGCTCACGCAGCGCTCTTTAAGGATAGGTACAATATCGTTTGCGTAAGAGATTGATTCTGTTGTGCCAAAAGCGATTAGGTTGCCCTTGGAAGCAAGCTGCTCAGCGGTAATTTCTTCGCCCGCCAGAAAAGCAGTCAGTGCATCAGCAGCATAGTGCTCAGAGGCTCGTCGCGCTCGGCTACCTTCAGCCCAACGGTCATTGAGGGCGCCGCGGAAAACGACTTCTTTCGCTTCAGGGTCCAGAATAACCACGTCAGTTGCGCGGGTAATACCCAGTTCAGCCGCAACCAGCTGGCCTTCATCAATCAGAATGGGTAGATCAATGTCAGCGTCTTCGGCGATCTCACGCATCTCTGCCTGGTCGCCCGAACCAGTGGAGTCAATCAGGTAGAAACCTACGTTCTGATCAGCAAACTGCTCTGTCAGATCAGCCAGCTCAGAGGCCGCGCGACGCACGTCCCGACTGTCTTCGTGTGCCAGCATAACGATGGCATCAAAATTTGCCTGACGGCTCAGTTGGAAAAATTTGCCATTGTGATCGACCAGTGAAAAGTCACTGACGCGATCTGCAGCATTGGCTGACAGCCCAACAACGGCTGAAAGCGTGGTAGCTGCTGCTACCTTGGCAAGTGATGAGATTCTAAGCATTCTGCTCTCCTCATAGCTCTGCGAATTTAACTTAAAGTAAATACTAGGTTTGCATACTAGTCGTGGCGTCAGCCCTTGGCTTCCTGATAATTCAAAACTTAGGAAATTTGAATAATTGAGTAGGTGTTTTTGCCATGATTCTGCTTTTGCCGAGTGATTAGGGGCTATATCCCGCAGGATATCGACATTTCAGATCAGGCTAACTCCCTTTTTCTATTCTAAGAATGCATTGGTTTAGACGCGTGCCATGGGATTTGGTTAACAAGTCGTGGGCAATATTGTACAACTATTGGCGCTGATTCCCGTCAAATATGGGGTATTTGATCATGGTGACCATGTGCCCGACTGGGAATCAACGCACTTCATGCACAGTTAATATTTGCATTACCTACCTCCGCAAGAAAGGCTAGGCCATCCATTGCCGGCATTTTGATGCCTCCAGCACGAGGCCGAGCACTTGCTTGCCATTATCAGCAATGCTTACCGGTTCCTCGCTGATGAAACAAAATTCATACAGAATTTCCAGTTCGCCCTCAGCTAAAAGGATATTCAATGTGACTCCCGACAGGACACCGGTATATGAATTCGTCTGAATTGGTTAAAAATTAACCAGAATTTGTTTTAAGCTGACAGAGAAACCCGGGCGCAGCGACTTTACCCAAGTACCAAGATAGACGCTGTCTTGATATTCTGCCTCCGAATCTTCACACAAATTTCGTGAGAATCACGAACCAATAGATTGAGAGGTTTGCGGTGCGAACAATGAAACAGTCAGCTGCCAGATTCGGTACCTGCCGGGGTCGCTCGAGACCGAAAAATCTTGGCTCTTTAACGGCACTGACAGCGATGGCATTGTTATTTACGCAGCCCCTTCAATCCCAGGTCTACAAATTTGGTCATTGTCTGCTGGGCTGCCCGCAAGGAGCCGCCCCGAGTAATCACATCCTGGTGCGATCCATCTATACGCTTTCCTTTAATACGACGACCAAAACGGCTGATTGGGTTGCCTACCAGGTCACGGCTGGATCCATAGGTATTGCATCCAGCTTGTCACGAGAGCTGGTGCCTGATGACTTTGTTGCGGATACCCTGGAGATAGCAGATTTTTTTGCCATTCAGGAACGAGGGCTGGTGAGAGCTCAATATGCGCCGCTGGTAAGTTTTGCGGCAACACCATACTGGCCTGAGGTCAACTATTCGACCAATGCTGTGGTGCGCACGAGTAGCTTGAGTCAGGGTGCCTGGTACGGCTTGGATTGGGCCGTGCGTAATCTGGTGAACAGGGAAGCTGCGGTTTACGTGGTTACGGGTCCAGTGTTTTATCCTGAAGCGGAACCCAGGACACTGGACACGGATAAGCAGCATCGCATTCCCGATGGATTCTTCAAAGTGGTTTTGACTCGTGAGGGCCGGGCCGCAGCCTTTCTTTTCTCTCAGGACACGGCCGTGCATGTGCATCACTGCGATTTGCGCAGTTCCCTGGCGGAAATTGAGGGGCTCACGGGACTTGAGCTGTTTCCGGACGGCAAGAGCCGACTGGATCTGTCGTTATACTCGGCGTTGGGCTGCAGTGCCTGAAAATGCTGGTAGGCTACTGCACTTCAATCAGAAAATAGTCGTCGCGCAGCAACTCTCGCACTGTCCTCTCTAATGAGGCATTAACCGCGGCGGCAATACCTTCTTCCTCTGCCACGGTCCCCCGTCCAAACAGCGTATTCTCCCAAATGGTGCGACCACCGCCTTTCAGTTCGATTCGGGTGCGGATAGTGAGTCGCAGGGAAGGGACGCCGCTTCTATCCATGCTCTCAAGCTCGGAGCTGATCAGGGTGCCAACGATTTGCATGTCTTCACCGCTTTCAACAAACTCCACGCCACCTTTGCTGAAGCCCTGAATAAAAGCATCGCGCATGATCTCTGCTAAAGGATTCTGGGCGCGATAATCGGTGGTGATCAGGTTTGGATCATCCAAGCCTCTTTCATCTGCGAAAGCTGGCAATTTTAGGGTGGGTACAATAGTGCCAATATTGACGTTGCGCTCGTAAGTGAAATCAACAGTGATGTCCTCAGCGGCCACGCTAACAGAGGCCCACAGGAGGAGGGCGGCCAGACTGGAGAAGGTTGCGAGTCGGAGCTTGGTCATAGGGTTCCCTTGAGTTGCGGTTATTCCGATAATTCTCAGCATAAATGAGCGCAGTAAGTGGTTCAAGTGAAAGCCATGCCGTCTGTCGTAAGAGTCGAACACTCGACCTTTATGTAAGCTTAACGTTCTGCGGAAGCAGGGCCTAATTAAGCGCAGAATCGGGCCAGGGGGCGCCGGGTCTGTGTTCGGTAATCGGACGCATACCGCGGTTTATAAACTTCTGCACGCGTTTTCCTTCATAGGTTTCTGTTGTATAAATGTTGCCGTCCGAATCTGTGACAATGCTATGGGGCGCAAAAAACAAACCGGGTTGCCTGCCGCCCTCACCGAACTCTGCCAACACCTCAAGCGTGTCGCGGTCGAGAATATGGATGTTGAAATTGCCGCCATCTGCGACATAAATAAACTCCTGTGCTTCATCTGGCGAGAAACTGATGTCCCAGGTAGATCCGGCCAAGGTTAGAGGGGCCACTTGTCCTTCTTTTACAAAAGTGCCATCGGTTCGAAACACCTGGATACGATCGGCGCCCCTGTCGCAGACGTAGATCAGGCCATCATTGGATGGTTCGGCGCAGTGTACTGGGCCAACGAATTGCTGTGGGAGTGGCTCAAAAGGGTCATAGGTGACACGCTCATCGATTGGCTCATTGCCGTAGGCTCCCCAGAAGCGCTTGAAAGCACCTGTCGCCACGTCGACTACTGCAACACGCTTGTTGCCGTAGCCATCGGCGAAATAGGCTTCTCCGGCAGTCTGGTCAATAGCGATCTCGGCTACCCTGCCAAATGAGACAGTGCTAAGGCTGTCCGTTGGCTCTCCAGGGATACCGATTTCCCTGACGAAATGACCATCGCGAGTAAAAACCAGGACATGTGAATCACCGGAGCCATTGCCTCCAATCCAGATATTGCCATCTGGCGCCACTTCTATACCGTGATTTGAGGCCGGCCAGGTGTAGCCCTCACCGGGTCCTCCCCAGGCATTGACCAGATTCCCTGAAGGATCGAATTCCAATATGGGTGGGGCGGCAGAGCAGCATTCTGCCCTGCCTCGGTCCAGGCCCAGAGCCTGGTTCATGAACATGTTGTCCTGGTCACGGTGCACCACAAACAGATGGTCGCGATCGTCTACCGCAATGCCTATGGTGCGACCCAGTATCCACTTGTTTGGCAAAGGTTGGGGCCAAAACGGGTCGACTTCAAAATGGGGGATGAGACGATCGTTGCTTACAGCCTGGGCGTTTTCCTGCAGGACATGCTGGGCGCCCAGAAGGCTTAAAAAGAGGGTGGCTAAAGCGGCCGATATGCCTGCACTTTTGCGGCTGATTCCCATAGTGGTTTCCTTGTTGTTGTAATGATGAAACTACGAGACAGAAGTGCAAGGTACCACTATTTGGCTATTCTCTTAAGTTTTTCAAGCGCAAAAAAAAGCCCGGCACTTCTCTGGGAAGGCCGGGCTTTTCGATGTTGCTTCTTTGGGTTGCTCTACCCGTGTTTACAGCTCAGAAGCAGGCCAGGTTGGCGCGCGATCACGCACAGTGACTGGACGCATGCCCTGGTAGAGGAACTTCTGTACACGCTTACCTTCGTAAGTTTCAGTGGTGTAGATGTTGCCTTCAGAGTCGGTTGCTATGCTGTGTGGCGCATAGAACAGACCTGGCTGACGACCACCATCACCGAAGGTGTAAAGGACTTCCATGGATTCACGATCGATGATCGAAATCTTGAAATTCTGACCGTCGGCCAGGTAGATGAATTCCTGATCTTCGTCTGGTGAGAAAGCGATGTCCCAGGTAGAACCCTGTGCCAGAGTGGCTGGGTTATAAATGTGCTCGCTTACAAATGTGCCGTCTGGGCGGAAAACCTGTACGCGGTCAGCGCCTCGGTCACAGACGTAAATCAGGCCGTCATTCGAAGGCTCTGCGCAGTGAACCGGGCCGCGGAAAACGTCAGGGCCAGGCTGGCCAGGGGTATAAGTGTCATCGGCATCGTCGTCGACAGTGCTGCTGCCGTAGGCGCCCCAGTAGCGCTTGAATGCGCCGGTTGCGACATCGACTACTGCCACTCGTTTGTTCACGTAACCGTCAGCGAAGTAGGCTTCGCCCGCTTCTTCGTCGATTGCAATTTCTGCGACTCGACCAAAGGCAGTGGTGCTGTTACTGTCGAATTCTTCGCCAGGAACACCCACAGTGCGGATGTAGTCACCGTCGCGGGAAAATACTAATACGTGCGAGTCAGGTCCGCCATTACCACCGATCCAAACGTCACCGTTAGCGGCGACTTCGATACCGTGGTTGGACTCTGGCCACTGATACGGAGCGCCTTCTACCGGACCGCCCCAGGCATTGATCAGGTTGCCTTCAATATCATATTCGAGGATAGGAGGTGCCGGTGTGCAGCATTCAGCCACGCCCAGTGCCAGGCCGATTTCGGTGCGTCCGCCGAACATGTTTTCTGTATTTCTGTGAACCGTAAAGATGTGATCCCTATCGTCCACGTCAACACCAATGGTGTTGCCGGTAATCCAATGATTTGGTAGGGGTTTTGGCCAAAGCGGGTCGACCTGGAAGGCCGGCGCCATGGTGTCATTGCTCGCAGCAATGGTGGGTTCTTGTAGCTTTGATTGACCTATTCCCAGTGCAACCAGGGCTGCTGCCAGAAATGAACCGATCGCCAGTTTCTTGTTTATCATTTTTATTCTCCTTCTCCTCTATCCGCCCTCTCCAGGCAGTCAACACTCAGAGCAAGCCCTGAGTATACTGTCTAAACACCAAGCAGTATACTCGCAGCCGATTTTATCCGAAGACCACTTGTAAGAATTTGTAACAGCGGTTTCCGGTGCAGTTGCATCCCTCCGGATAGCACCTTATCCTGCACCGCTTCTGACGGCATAAGTTGCTGTAAAACAAGAAAAAAGCATTCAAAAAAACAAAAGATCAGGTCTACGGTCAGCACAGAAACGGTATTTCCAGAGGTCACGATATGATTCCCTTCCGGCGCCTTGTCAGCGCATTACTGCTGTTTTCAGCCATTTTCAGCTGGCCGCTGGCGGTTCAAGCCCATGATATTCCTTCCCGCGTCACCGTATTTTCATTCGTCAAACCTGAGGGGGATCAGCTCACCGTCCTGCTGAGGGTGCCGATGGAAGCGCTCAGCGAAGTGGTATTTCCGCTGCGGGGACCGGGTTATCTGAGAATCTCGGAGTCTGAAGACGCCCAGGAAGATGCTGCCCGCGTCTACATCACTGAATCCATGCACTTCTATGAAGATGGGGTTGAGCTGACTGAGAAGGAGCTGGTGACAACCCGGGTGTCCTTGCCGTCGAACCGCACCTTTATAGATTATGAAACGGCCATGGAAAACATCATGTCGCCGCCGCTGGACGACAGTGTGAACTTGTTTTGGCGCCAAGGCGTGCTCGACATTTTGGTGACTTATCCAATCCAGTCTGAGAGCTCACAATTCTCCGTGAGCCCAGAATTGGGAACTCTGTCAGAGGAAACAACTACGGTATTGCGATTCCTGGTCCCCACTGGGGCGGAAAGGGTTTTCAACTACGTTGGCAATCCTGGTTTGGTGGAGCTGGATCCGAGATGGCATCAGGCTGCGCTGCGCTTTATCGAAATGGGCTTTCTGCACATCCTTGAAGGCATCGACCATCTCTTGTTTCTGTTCTGTCTCGTGATTCCATTGCGCAGCATACGTAGTCTTATCCCGGTAATTACCTCGTTTACAATTGCTCATTCAATAACCTTGATCAGTTCAGCATTCGGCATGGCGCCGGATGTGCTTTGGTTCCCGCCACTTATTGAAACCCTAATTGCACTGTCTATTGTGTATATGGCTTTCGAAAATATTGTCGGTGCCAAGTTGGAGCACCGCTGGGTGGTAACCTTTGGTTTCGGCTTAATCCACGGCTTTGGCTTTTCCTTTTTGTTCAGTGAGACACTGCAGTTTGCCGGAGGCCACCTGTTCTCTTCCTTGCTGGCCTTCAACGTTGGCGTGGAGCTCGGACAGCTAATGGTGCTGTTGC
>Ga0181560_10000775_pt1 | contig 29431 bp, 11 predicted proteins | sample 011ome_20_FD_133751 | JGI IMG/M metagenome (GOLD analysis project Ga0181560, IMG submission 133751) | Coastal salt marsh microbial communities from the Groves Creek Marsh, Skidaway Island, Georgia - 011509CT metaG (megahit assembly) | ecosystem: Environmental > Aquatic > Marine > Intertidal...
GGGGGGGGGAGGGGGCGAGAGGAATCGTCAGTACGGACTCGCGCGGGGTCGGTCGGCCCGCCGGCGTCGGCGTCGTCGTCGAAAAGAAAACACAGCTGTGCGCTCGAGCGGCGAGATCTATCCACGGCGACCGACGCCTCGTCGTGGCTCCGCGGACGCGCCCGGCGACGCGCCGCGAGCGACGACGCGACCGCGCGCTCGGCGCGACGGCGCGCGCGCGTCGTCGCGTCGTCGATTCCGCGTCGTCGCCGGGCGTTCGCGGCGCGCGCGCGCGGACGGAGCCGCGCGAGCGGACGACGCGTCGCGACGGGTTCTCGGGTTCTCGGGTTCTCGCGACGAAGATCGGGTCAGGACGCACCGAGGCGAGGAGCGCGGACGCGGCGAGGCCGGAGAGCGCGGCCTTGCCCGCCTTCTCAACCTTCGCGACGAACGCTTCCTTGTTCGCGGCGCACTTCACGGCGGAGCTGTCGAGGGGAACGCGCGTTGGGGCGGGGGCGTCAGCGTCGACGTCCGGACGAGCGACGGCGACGGTATCTCGTGCTCGCGGAGGGTGGGCGAGCGCTCGTCGCGCGCGGGACGGATCGCGCCGCGGAAGCGCGCGCCGCGCGCCGCGACGAGATCGAACGCCCGCGCGAAGGCGACGGGGAGACGCCGAGACGTGTCCCGCGACCGTCTCCCGCGCGGCGTTCGATCGCGCGACGTCGCGCGACGCGCGACGCGCGCGTTCCCGCGACCGCGCGCGGCGGACGAACCAACAACCGCGATCGATCGCGGGAGCGGGTGGGAAAACGTCGTCGTCGCCGCGAGCTCCGGAAATCGCGCGCGCGACGCACCGCTTGGTGGAGCGAACCGCGGCGCGCTTGTTCGCGACCGCGGAGAGGGACATGGAAGCGGAGATGGCAGCCATTTTGGATACTGTCGTCGTGTGGTAGCGGCGAAGCGTGTGCGAAGATGACGACCGCGGAGACGCGATTGCGAGCCAAGTAGGGCGAGCGGTGGCAGCGACCAATATTCGGAGATGCAGATCGCGCGGTGATTGGCTGACGTCCGCGAAGTGGATTCCTACCGCACCGACCGACCGGCAGTCACTGGTATCGGCGCTCCTCGCTGAAAAATTATTTCTCCGGCGAGCGTCGTCAATCAACAAACCTGAGTGACGCCGCCACCCCCGCGCGCACTCGCGGTCGCGCCGCCGCCTCCGCTTCGCCTCGCGTCGCCTCGCGTCGCGTCGCGTCGCCATGATCCGCCGCACCGCGCGCCTCCGGAGGGAGTTCATCTACCGCAAGTCCCTGGAAGGGAAGGAGCGCGAGCTGTACGAGAAGAAGCGGAAGATTCGCCAGTGCCTGGAGGAAGGCAAGGCGATCCCGAACGAGCTCAAGCAGGACGAGGCGCGGCTGCGGAACGAGCTCGCGCTCGAGGACGTGGAGACCGCGGAGAACGGCGCGAGCGCGGACGACGAGTACAAGAACGCGAACACGCGCGACCCGAAGGTTCTCGTGACCACCTCAAGAGATCCGTCGAGCCGCCTGACGCAGTTCGTCAAGGAGGTGAAACTGCTCATGCCAACCGCGCAGCGCGTGAACCGAGGCGCGCAGGTCCTCCCCGACCTCGTCGAGCTGTGCCGGTCGAACGACTTCACGGACCTCGTGATGGTGCACGAGCACCGCGGCGAGCCGGACGGGCTGGTGGTGTCGCACATGCCGTTCGGGCCGACGGCGTACTTTGGGCTGAGGTGCGTTCTTACACTGGTCCCCATACGGCCGCGTTGGCGTGGTGAACGCCGATCCTTAAGGACTTTTCCCGGCGCATCTCTCCGCCCACCCCTCGGTTTCAATCCCCGCCCTCGACGCCTTTCAACTCCGCTTCTGACGCCTATGAACTCCACCCCGACATCGCTTTGTATGGAACGACCCTCAGCGGCACGGTGATGCGGCACGACATCAAAGACGAGGACATCGGGCACGTCAGCGAGGTGAATCCGCATCTCATACTCGAAAACTTCAACACGACGCTCGGGCAGCGCGTGAAGACGATACTGCGGCATCTGTTCCCGGCGCCGCGGACGAAGAGCAAACGCGTGATCACGTTCGCGAACCAAAACGACTACATATCGATGCGGCATCACACGTACGAGATGCCGAGAGGGAAGGACAGCGTGTCGCTCACGGAGATCGGGCCGCGGTTCGAGATGAAACTGTACCAGATCAAGCTCGGGACGATCGACGCGGACGACGCGGACGTGGAGTGGGCGTTGCGGCCGTTCATGCGGTCGGGGAAGAAACGACGGCTGTAGCGAAGAATAGTCTGTAGGTCAACGCGCACGCCGCCGCGGTACCACACTCCGTCGCTCATCGCGCTCACGCGTTCCCCTCGTGCATGTAGCACTCGTCCAGACCGACGACGCTCCCGCCCGACCGCACCTCCGCCGGCTGGAACTGCTCCACGACGTTGAACCGCAACAAACCGGCGATATCCCCCGCGCCCTCCCCTGGGCCCCCCTCCGCGTCGGCGCCTTCCCCCACGTGGAACTGAAACACGTGCACGCCCGCGTTGTTCGTGCAGAACATGGACGACTGCTTCCCCGTCCGCGTCGGCACCCCCATCAGCGTCTTGCACAGGATGTCGATGAACATCCCGTGCGCCACGATCGCGATCGCGCCGTCTTCCGGCTTCCACGCCTTCGCCTCGCGCCACAGCCAGTCCGCGACGCCCTTCACGCGCTCCAACGCCTGCGCGACCGTCTCGCAGCCTCGCTCCGGGCTCCACCACCCGTTCGCGAGCTCGTCCGGGACGACGCACCCCGGGAACTCCGCCTCGAGCTGCGCTTTCGTCATCCCCGTGAGCCCGACGACGCCGCCGTCGACGTCTTTCGATCCGTCGAAGCATCCGCCGTGCTCGTGGATGTCTCCGCGGACGCGTATCGGGATCTTCAGCGCTCTCGCGACCGGCGTCGCGGTGAGCATGCAGCGGCGCATCGGCGACGAGAACAGGCGCGCGATCGCGTGCTCGGGCTTCGCGATCGCGTCGCCGCCGAGGCCGAACGCGGACGCCGCGAACGCGCCGAGCAGCTCCGCCTGCGCGAAGCCCTTCTCCGTGAGCGACGGATCGGAGGACCGATCGGGGTTGCCCAAGGACGGCACCGCGAGCGCGTTGTTCGCGCTCTGCGCGTGGCGCATCACGTAGAGGTACATCGCGCGAATTCGCGCGGCGTCGGCGTCGGCGGCGGCGGCGTCGGCGGGGTGGAGCGGACGCGTCGCCGATGACGTGCGCGCGGCGCGGGAGGACGTGACGAGGGGGCCGGTCGATCCATCGTCGCCATTTCGGACGACGCGCGGGGCGCGAGCTGCGAACCGCGAAGCGTCATCGATTCTGGCATTAATTGGTCGCGCGGGTCGCCTCTTCGGCACGCGCGCGAGGACGCGATGACCTCCGCGGACGCCGTCGCGGAGCCTCCGCCGGCGAAGAAGAGGTCGCCGCTGAAGCGCCTCTCGAAGGCGACGAAGCGCGCGGTGGGGATCAAGAGCAAGAAGGACAAGGCCGCGGCGGCCGCGGCCGCGAACGGCGATCCGGCCATCACCACCTCGTCCGCCTCGGCCTCGGCCTCGGCGCCCGATCGCGCGTCCGGCGCGAGCGTCGCGGGCGGCGCGGCCGCCGCGCCGTCCGCGCGGAAGAACCCGGGGTTCCCGCGCGAGAGGGCCTCCGCGACGGCGTCCGCGGCCGCGCCGAGGGCGCCCTCGTCCGCCGCGCCGAAGCGGCCGGCGGACGCGCGATCGAACTCGAACGTCGCGTCCTCCGCGTCTTCCGCGTCCGCGGCGACGACGACCGCGGCGGCGCCCGCGGACGCGCCCCCCGTCAAGAAGCGCGGCGCGTTCGCGTCTCTGGTGAAGTCTCTGAAGTTCGGCAAGAGCAAGAAGCCGAAGGAGGAGGCGCCGCCGCCGCCGCCGGCGAACCGATGGCAGGCGGCGACGAGGAATTACACCGCCGCGCTCGGTCAAGTCGGGAGCGACCATCGGAAGTACGCGGAGACGGAGGAGAAGCCCGGGCCGCCGATCGGCGACGGCGGCGCGTACGTCGCCGCGTCGAGAGTAGGATCAGGAGGAGGAGGAGACGCGGCGACGGACGCGGAAGTGCGGCGGTCGGCGGCGTCGTGGTCGGCGGCGGCGCCGACGACGGCGGAAGTGCGGCGGTCGGCGGCGTCCTCGACGGCGAGGGCGGCGGCGGCGGCGCTGGCGCCGCCGCCGCCGCCGCCTCCGCCGCCGGCGGCGCCTTCGCCCGCGAAAACCTCCGCCGCGCCGACGAGCGACGCGGCCGCGGTCAGGAATCGATGGGCGGCCGCGGCGGTGGCGGGCGGCGCGCCGGTGCCGCCGCCGCCGACGGAGAAGAAGCAAGGCGCGTCGAAGTTTATGTCGCTCCTCAAGGCGATCAAGACGAAGCCCAAGACCCCGGAGCAGATCGAGGCGGAGAAGCGAGAGAAGGAGCGAAAGAAGCTCGAGAAGCAGCGCGAGAAGGAGGCGAAGAGGGTGGCGACCGCGGAGAAGAAGGCGCTGAAGAGGGAGGAGAAGGAGGAGAAGAGGGCGATGTCCACGGCGAAGAAGGCGGCGAAGAAGGAGGAGAAAGCCGCGGCGAAGGCGGAGAGAGAGGCGATGGCGCGCGAGCTGTCGTTCTCGTTCGAGGGTAACACCCCGGGCGGAAGCGGCGGGCAGAAGTCCGCGGTCAAGAAGTCCCTGTTCTCGTCGAAGAAGGAGAGGAAGGCGGGCGAGGACGCGGCGGCGGCGGCGGCGGCGGCGGCGGCGGCGGACCCCTCCGACCCGGACGCGATGTTACGCGGCCCGCTCGCGATGCGCATCCTCGCCGGGGACATCAGCGGCGCGGTCAGGGACTCCGAGCGATCGCACGGCGCGGTCGCGCCGCCGGGGACGGGGACGGGGACGTCGACCTCGAACGCTGCGTCGCCGTCCAAGGCTGCTGAGGGCTCGGGCTCGGGCGCGCGTCCGCGGCGGACGTCGTCGCGCGAGCTGTGGCAAATCGGCGGCGCTCGAGCGTCGGGGCTTCCGCTGAACGGGCTCCAGCCGCGCGACGCGAGAGGCGACGACTTCGACGCCGTCGTCCAGGCGACGTCCAAGCCGCGCGCGAGGTTTAAGCGCGCGATGATCGATCTCATCGCGTCGATGCGCGCGCGGCACGACGCGACGATCGTCATCGGCGAGGGCATGGCGCGCGTCATCGAGAGGCTCGAGGATCTCGAGCCCGCGGCGGTCGCGTTCGGGAGGTTGCAGCGGCGGACCGGCGCGGAGGCGGCGGGCGGCGGCGGCGGCGGGGGGGTCGAGGCGGTGGCGGCGAGGCGCGCGACGGAGACGACGAAGCCGGCGGCGGCGGCGGCGATCGCGGCGACGCGCGAGTCGAACGACACGTCAAGGGCGAAGACGCCGTCGCCGCCGCCGTCGCCTACGCGGCAGCAGCAGCAGCAGCAGCAGCAGAAGCAGCGCGCGGACGTCGTCGACGCGAAGCCGCCGTCGTCTCCCGCGCGGTCGGCGGCGGCCGAGCTCCCCCCCGCGCCGGTCGGCGAGGCGTCGTTCGAGTCGGACGCGTCGGAAGGGTTCCAGCCGCTGAGGGCGAGCAGGAACGCGGTCAAGATGTCGTCGCTGCCGCCGTCCGTCGCCGCGCGTCTGCGCGGCCGCGGGTTCCGGGATATCGACGACCCCCCGTCGTCGTCGTCGTCTGAGTCCGAATCGGACGGCGGCGGCGCCGGCGGTGGCGGCGGCGACGCGCGCGTGGACTTGGCGCAAGACATCGCGCTCGCGCGGTTGCTCGACGGATCCGACGACGACGACGACGACGACGACCAGGTCGCGGAGGCGGCGACCCCCGCGCACGCCGCGCCTCGCTCGCCCGTCGAGGACGTCGCCGCCTCGATGACGAAGCAGCGGACGATTCGTCCGGCGCCGGAGCGCGCGCCGTCGCCGGCGGTGACGGCGCTCGCCCAAGCGCGCCGAGCCGCCGCCGCCGCGCGCGAGCGTCAAAAACAACACCAACGGCAGCGGCAGCGATCGCGGGACTCGTCGCGGTACGCGACGCCGACGCAGTCGCCGCCGCGCCCGGGCTCGGGATCGGGCTCGGGCGAGCGGGACCGCGAACGATTGGACGCGCGGGGGCGACCGGCGGCGATCACGCCGAGTTACTTCGCCGCGAGGGCGACGCGCGATCTCGGCGACTCGTCGCCGTCGCCGTCGCCCGCGGCGGTCGTGCGAGCCAGAGGGCTCGTGTCCGCGGGCGCGACCGACCTCGAGAGCCTGCGCGCGATGCGCAAGTTGTTACTCTCCAAGCGCGGCGGCGGCGGCGGCGGCGGCGTCGAGGACGAGGACGAGGACGAGACGCGCGGCGCGGTCGTGGAGCTGTCGCGGTTCGACGTCGACGCGCGAGAAGCCGCGGAGAGCCGCGCGGCGGCGAAGCGGCGGCTACACGCCGCGTACGCGTCCGCGTCGCGGCGGGGGTCGGGCGGTGGGTCCGGGTCTGGGTCTAAAGAAAAAACGGCTTCGTGGTCGCCGTTACAGCGCGCGTGGACGTCGTACGAGGGCGCCGCGGGGAGAGACTGGCGGCCGACGTCTCCGGACGCGTCGTCGCCGACGGAGCTCGGGAGAGGCCGGCTGGCGCACGCGCGGTCGAGCTCGATGTCGATATCCCCGGGGGAGAGCGCGGGGGCGAAGACGACGAAGGCGACGAGGGGGGCGGGGTCGTTGGCGCAGAGGAAGGAGGCGTTCCGGGAGGCGAACGCGCGTCGGCGGTTGACGGGGTTTTGAGTCGAACAGTGTGTTTCGACGCGAGAAGAGCGACTGTGTTTTCAGTGTGTTTTTTTGTAAAACGACACCGACGACGTTCGAACGAAACGCGATCTACCTCATAACCTCCCGCGCGCGACGCGGCGACGCGAGGAGCCGCGAAGGCGCGCGGGACGCGCGCGCCGCGTCCGTCCGTCCGTCCGCCGCGCGTCCGCGTCCGCGGCGACGCTACGCCGGCGGCGCGGGAGGGAGGAGAGATCTCGCAGCGGGCACCCCAGAGATTAATTACTGTAGTTGATCCCAGCGGCGGATCTCGGCGTCGTCGTCGTCGTCCGACGCGATGGCGGCGAACCACCCGCAGCTCGGGACCGCGCTCGCGAACATCGCGGAGCTGAACAAGGTGTACCTCGAGCACCAGAGAGAGTCGCTGAGGGAGGCCGCGGGCGACGCGAGGCGAGCGTCGAAGGACGATCGCGGCGCGAGGGAGCGAAAGAAAAAGTCCAAGTCCAAGTCGAAGAAGGACAAGAAGGACAAGAAGGACAAGAAGGACCGGAAGAAAGCGAGCAAGAAGGCGTCCAAGAAGGAGAAGAAGAGAGAGAAGGAAAAGGCGTCGTCGTCGTCGTCGTCGTCGAGCGGCGACGACTCGGACACCGACACCGACACCGACGGCGGCGACGACGACGACGACGAGCCGCCGCCGACGCAGCGGGAGATCCTCGCGATGGGCCGCGCCGCCGCCGAGTCGTGCCGGCAGCTCCTCGCGAAGTTCCCGGACGCGCGCGCGGACCTTCGCGCGTTACTGCGGACCGTCGACGCCGGGGAGGCGGTCGCGATCGACGGCGTTCCGGACGAACGCACGCGCGGCCTGCTGTCGCATCTCTTTCAGAACCTCCGGCTGAGACGGATCGCCAAGACGGGCGCGTACGTCCTGCCGAAGGGCGGCGCGAAGACGACGACGAGCATGGCGCCGATATTCGACATGACGTCGGAGCAGCTCGAGCCGCACGCGCGCGCGCGGTCGCCGTGGCGCGAGCCAGAGCCAGAGCCAGACAAGGTGGACGCCGACGCGAAGGCAGCGGACGCGGTCGCCGCGGACGACCCCGGAGGGACGACGATTCTCGAAGGGAAGGTCATGACGGGCGAGGAAGCGGACGCGCTGTTGGGCTCGGAGGAGGAGGACGACTCCGACGACGAGAAGGGCGCGGCGGCCGCCGGCGGCGGCGGGACGAGGAGGAAGGGCGAGCTCGCGCGAGGGCCGGACCCGACGCGATCCGCGGCGGCGGTGTTCAAGGACGCCGCGCCGGCGAAGCGTCCGGACGCGAGCGCCGCCGCCGCCGCCGACGATGACGACGACGACGCCCCGGCGGCGGAGCCCATCGGCCCCGTGGCGCGCCCGAACCCGTGGGACGCGCCGACGGACCCGGACGGGCGCGCGAAGCGCACGCTCGGCCCCATGGCCCCCCCTCGCGCGCTGCTCGACGCGGCGGCGCGGGAGATGGCGGAGGACGCCGTCGGACCGGCGCCGCCTGAGGTCGTGGAGGAGGTGGAGCTCGTCGGCGCCGCCGCGAGGGACGCCGCCGCGACGCGCGTGCTCAAGACGGTCGCGAACGACGGCGACGCGTACGACGTCCTGAGCGTGTCGCCGTCGGACTCGAGCGCGGTCGTCAAGAGGGCGTTTTGGAAGCTCTCGCTCATGGTGCACCCGGATAAGTGCGAGCACGCGCGCGCGGCGGAGGCGTTCGACGTCGTCAAGAAAGCGCACACGTCGCTGTCCGACCCTTCCGAGCGGTCGATCATCGACGGCAAGCGCGAGGAACGCTCCGCGCGCGAGGGGTTTCAAGAGTGGCTCGCGGAGGAGCGGAAGCGCGCGGAGTGGCGGAAGATACAAGGCGTCCCGGAGCCCGGAGACGACGACCTCCTGAACGGACCGAAGATCGAAGCGGACGACGGCGGCAGAGAAGAGTGGATGACGTCGCTGCCGGAGCAGCGACGCCCCGTCCCCGGCGGCGTCGCCGGGAAGAACGTCACCGCGTTCAACGCGAAGACGTTCGTGGAAAGGGACGCGCGGACGATCGCGGACTGGACGGACGCGCCGAAAGACGCGGCGACGCGAGAGACGCGGTTGTTTCTCGCCGCGCAGGAGGAGAAGTACGCGGCGCCCGCGGCGAAAGCGGCGGCGGAGAGCGCCAAGGCGAGAGAGCACGAGGCGCTCGTGGACGCGTTCAACGAGAAGCGGCGGCCGAAGACGCTGTTGGAGCGGCATCAGGAGAAGCAAGAGGCGGCGAGCGCGGCGGGGAGAGCGAAGGCGAAGGCGGAGCGTAAGGCGGCGAAGAAGCGCAAGGCGGAGGGCGGCGGCGGCGGCTGCGGCGGCGCGGGGAAGGACGACGGCGACGGGACCGGGTGGGAGTACAAGCCGTGGAACAGGGACGTCGACTTGGAAGCGGGGAGGCAGAGCGCCGCTTTGAAGCCGGAGGAGATGTTGAAGAAGGCGGGGGGCGATCTCAAAGGACGATTCGGAGGGGGCGCGGGAGGCGGCGGGCGGACGTTCTTGTGACGCTCCAACGCGTATAAAAAAGTTACTTTAGGCATCGCGCGCGCGCTGTCGTTATGGCACTTATTAGTGATGACAGATATACACACAGATACTGCTGTAACACATGGTCTTCATCTTATTATACTTGTTTTACTCTTCGTACGCGCGCGCTTTCACACTCGACGCCTCTTCACCACGTCTCCGGGCAGTACTCCTCGCAGTACTCCTCGTGCGGCGCCCGGCGCGGCAACACCTTGTCGAGCAGCTCCTTAATCCCGCCGACGATGTTCGAGTTGAACCCGCCCTTCTGCATGGACGTGATCACGACGCCCTGTCCGACGTCCGCGTACCGAACGTACGGCTCCTCAAGCAGCGGCATCAGCGCCTCGAAGAGCGCGGCGTACCCGGACTTGGGGTCGTTGAAGGCCATGTGCTTCGCGATGCCGTCCTTGGACGCGTACGTCTCTTGCATCGAGTACTGCAGGTTCCCGGTGAACCCCTCGGTCGGGTCCATCGGGTTCACGAGCTCGCGCGCTTTCGTGATCGTGAACTGCGTCAGCCTGGGGCGCGTCGGGTCGTTCGTCGGTCCCTCTCCGAAGTCGTGCGTCTCGCGCATGAACTCCTCGTGCGACTTCCACAGCGCGTCCACCGTCCTCTCCATGCTCTGCGGGACGACGAACCCCAGGTTGATCGTCGTGTCGCCCTTGCGCGCGGTGCACGCGGGCGCGCGGTCGACGTAGTTGGTGAAGATCTCGCCGTTCGTCGTCATGAACGGGGAGTAATCGCGGATGAATTCCATCAGCTTCGGGAACTGGTCCCACTGCTCGGCGCCGACGCGCATGTGCTCGGCGAGGCCCTCGGGGGCGACGTACTTCTCGTTGACGCAGTACAGGATGTGGCCGCTGTCGGGCGACGCTGCGGTGGTGGTCGGGATGGGGATGTGACGGGAGAGAGGCGTCGGTCAGAGGGCGCGAGGTCGGGGTCATCGGGACGAGCGAATGCGAATGCGAATGCGGCCTTTTTCGCGAGCAGGTGCAGACGAGACGGAAGATATTTTTTTGGGTATTCGTTCCGCGTCGGATCGACGCACCGGGGTCGAGCGGGTTCGTCTTCTCGACAGCCTTGCTGACGTAAAACTCGAGAAGGCGCGGCCCGTCGGTGAAGTCGTCCTCGAGCTCGCCGTCGTACACCTTGTGCGTCTTCTGCATCATGACCTCGTGCGAACGCCACATCGCGTCCACCTCGGATTCTTTTTCTTGCGGGACGCGTAGAATCCCCGTCAGCGCCGTCCGACCCTTGTGGTTCAGAGCCGCGCTCGCGCGGACGGACGCGCTTCGGCGGGAGACGGGCGCCTTCGCGCGCTTGGAGAGCGCGAAGGGGAGGGAGACGCGAGCGGCGAGGGAAGACGCGGGCATGATGAGCGGAGCGGGTGTTAGTTATTGATCGCCGTGATGTGCGACGAGTTGTAAAAGTGAAATATCCGACTTTCCCGTAACTCTTTCCCGTAACTCTTTCCCGTGCCGACCGATCAACGCGACCGATGGATCGAGGCTTTTCATCGAGGAACATTCACCGACGTGTCCCGGTGAAGTTGATCGGCGAGGGAGACCGTTCGTCGGCCCCTCTCGGCGCGCACCTAAATCGAGGCCATCCGTCGCCCGCGCGCGCACAAGCAGGGCGCGCGCGACGCGGGTTCAGGGCAGAGCACCCGCGCGCCGTCCCCCGAGCGACACGCGCGCGCCGCGCGGTTTCAGAACCTGGGCTCGACTAGCGAGCTCCGTGGTGGAAACCCGCGAGCAGACGCGCGCCGTGCGATCGGTCGTCGCGTCGCCCGCCGTCGCGCACGCGCTGTAGCAGCAGTCAGCGGAAGCGAGGAGAAGACGAGCTCGCGCGCGGACGAGCGGACGCGACCGTCATGGCGAGCCTGAGCGGCTCGCCCGCGCTCGCCGGCGCGCCGCCGCCGCCGCCGCCCGTCGACGCCTTCTGCGTCGACTGGTGCAAGGCGAAGCTCGCCGCGCTGGGCGTCCCGGAGATCGAGTCGCGATGGCGCGACAAGGACCACGGCGCGTGCGCGGCCGAGTTCCTCCGCGGGATCGGCGCGCCGTCGCGCCTGTTCGCGTACGTGGACGTCGAGACGAACGACCTCGTCGTCACGCGCGACGTCCCGGTCGCGGGGTCGTGGAAGAAGATGCTCGCGTTCGTCAGAGATCCGAACGCGTGGGTCACCCCCGCGTCCGTCTCGACCGCGGTGCACTTCGCGTGCATAAACGGCGAATCTGTCGCCGACGCGTTGCTCGCGGTGATGCGCGGGGTGTACGCGCCGGCGGTGACGTCGAATAAGACGTGGCCGGACTCGCTTCGAAAGGACCTCACCGGTCAGATGCACAAGTACATGGCGAACTTGACCGAGCGCGCGCACGAGCTGAAGGGGAAGACGACGCTGTACGTCCCCGCGGAGGAGCTCCCGTCGCCGGCGGCGGCGGCGAGGGAGAAAGGCGCGTTCTATCTCACACTGGTCCCCATACGACCGCGTTCGCGTGGTGAACGCCGTTCCTTGAGGACTTTTGCCGGCGTCTCTCTCCGCCCAGGGTCCCTCGCTTTCAATCCCCGCCTACGATACCTTTCAACTCCCAAGTCTGACGCCTTTTGACTCCACCCCGACGTCGCTTCGCGCGGAACGACCCAAAGATTTGCTTCAGCGGCTGGAGTCCGTCGTCATTCACTGGACGCGGCAGGTGAAGGAGGTGGTGCACACGCGCGAGGATCTCAGCGGCACGGGCGGCGACGCCGGGCCGATGTCCGAGATCGAGTTCTGGCGCGCGCGGTCGATCGACCTCGGCGGCATTCGCGCGCAGGTGGCGGCGCCGGCGGTGGAAAAGATTGTGGAGATCCTCGCCGTCGCGAAGAGCGTGTACCTGGCGCCGTTCAGAGACCTCTCGGACGTGATCAACGCGGAGGCGGTCGCCGCGGAGGACAACGTCAAGTTTTTGAGCACGCTGGAGGGGCCGATCAGGGCGCTCGAGTCCGCGTCCGCGTCCGAGCTCGCGGGGGTGTTACCCGGCATACTCCACCGCGTGCGTTTGATTTGGAACACCGCAACGCACTACAACGTCCCGGAGCGCCTCGTCGGTTTACTGCGCAAAGTCACTAACGCGATCATCAACCGGTGCATCGCGGAGATAAAGATGGACGACATCTTGCACGGGAACGACATCGACGGCGCGGTGTCGTCGTTGAAGGACAGCATCGCCGCGGGGGGCGCGTGGAAGCGCGCGTTTGAAAACACAAAGGAGAAGGTCAACGCGCGGCACGAGGATAACCCGTCGATGCAGTGGACGTTCGACACGATATCCCTGTTCGCGCACCTGGACGCGTTCGTCGGGAGGTGCGAGGACTTGCTCGAGGTGTGCGAGGCGCAAGTGCAGTTCGCGCCGAAGAAGGCGCTGCCCGTGTTTGGCGGCACGAAGGGTCCGGAGGTGTCGAAATCTTTCGCGGACATTGAAGACGCGTTCGCGGTCAAAGTACACGGCCTGCGGACGTTGGATTACAAGATCCTGGACGTGAAAGCGACGCGCTGGCACGACGACTACAACGCGTTTAAGTCGTCCGTGAAGGATCTCGAGGTGATGACGCAGAACGTCATGGTCACCGCGATCGACGCCGTGAGCGACTTGAACGGTCTCGTGGAGTTGTTGAGGGCACTGCAGACGATGGCGAAACGCGACGGCGTCACGCGATGCGTCGAGCGCAAGTGCGTGGAGTGCTACGAAGCCTTCACGAAAGAGTTGAACACCGTGAAGAAACACTTCGACATGAACCGCGAGAAGCCGCCGATCGCGGAGGGGCAGCCGAAATACAGCGGCGCCGCGATGTGGGCGAAGGTGCAGCACAACCGCCTCAAGGGGCCGTACGAAAAGCTCGAAGAGGCGGCGATGACGCTGCCGCAGACGCCGGAGCTGGAGCAGCTGCGCGCGTCGTACGCGCTCGCGCTGCCGCAGATCCAGAAGTACATGGCGGACGTCCACGGCGAGTGGGTGGCGCACTTCGAGGGCAAGGTGGAGGCGCAGATCAAGCAGCGGCTGGAGAACCGGCTGCTGTCGTCGGACGAGGACGGATTCTTGTATCAAAACTTCGACAAGGAGCTGCTGCACTTGTTCACCGAGGTCAGGTTCTTCGAGCGGCTGCACTTCCAAATCCCGCACCGCGCGTTGGAGATTTGCTCGCACAAGGAGAAGTACCGACTCCTGCGCGAGGAGGTTCTGAACGTCGTGAGGGACTACAACAAGATTCTCGAGGCGCTGGACGACGAAGAGCGGCGACTGTTTTACGACCGCATCACGCACCTGGACAAACACATCTCCCCCGGGCTGTCCAAGGTGCACTGGACGTCGCCCTCGAAGCTTCAGGAGTACTTCATCGGCGAGGCGCGGAAGCACTGCAAGAACGCGTACGAGAGCGTCGTGCAGTACAAAGAGGCGATCGGGAAGGTGACGGCGAATTGCGCGGAGATCGCGTCTACGATTCTCGTCTCCGTCGTTCGAAAGAAGGTGTACGCCGAGGGCGAGTTCGAGGAGGCGCAAAAGACGCACAGGGAGAAGGTCACGAAGAAGTTCACCACCGCGCACGAGGAGATGCGCAAGGAGCTGTCGCGCACGTTCAAGCGCACGTTCGCGCACGACAGCGAGAACGTCCAACGAGAGTGGGCCGAGCTGCGGCGGAAGATCGACAAAAAACTCGAAGACGCGTTGCGAACCTCCGTGAAGCGGTCGTTACAAGAGCTCTCCAAGGCGCTCAACGGCGACAAGAAGCTCGACGTCGTCCCTCTCTTCAGCGTCATCACGATGCTCAAGAACAACCGCAGGGTGGAGCTCACGCCGAACGTGTCCGACCTCTTCGCGCTCATTCACGGCGCGTCGAGGGAGCTCATCGCGATCGTCAAGGTGGTGGACCGACTCGGCCCGGAGAGCGACGACGACGGCGAGCCGCTGCCTTCCTTCTTCGACGTCATCTCCAACGACGAGGATGCGACGCTGAAACAGATCGTCTCCATCGACAACGGGATCAACCTCATCGTGGAGAAGACGCAGAGCTTCATCGCGTACTACGAGAAGACGTACAAGCACCTGTGGGAGCAGGACATGGTGGCGCACGTCAAGCGATACGCCAAGGCGAAGAAGCCGTTGTCGTCGTTCGAGGCGGACATCACCAAGTACAAGGAGCTGTTCGTCGAGGTCGAGGGCGAGGACCAGATCACGAACATGGCGTTCCTGAGGATCGACGTCGGGCCTCTGAAGCAGACGCTCCTGAAGCGGTGCGAGGAGTGGAGGGACGGCTTCACGCGGCTGCTGAACGAGACGGCCATCGCGGAGCTGGACGCCGTATACGAGTATTGCGCGCGGAACGAAAAGATCCTGTCGCAGCCCGCGCGCGACTTGGATCACCTCGCGGAGCTCGTGAACCTTCACAAGAAGTGCGTCGCGGAGGAGGAGGAGACCGCGGCGCGGTTCGCGCCGCTGCGCGCGCAGTACGCCCTCCTCGCGCGCTTCGAGGTGGTCGTCCGAGACGCCGAGCTCGCGCGTCTGGACGGGTTGGAAAAAGTCTTCGACGCGCACGTCGCGACGCTCAAGCGCATGGACGAGACGCTCGTCGAGGCGAAGGAGTCGTTCCGGGAGAAGCTCATCAAGACCGTGGACGCGTTCACGCACGACGTCGACGAGCACCGAAGGGCGTTCACCGCGGACGCGCCGATCGACGTCGCGGACGCGGTCGGACGCGCGCCGCTCGCGAAGGCCAAGGCGTTTATCGAGAGCAACGCCGCCGCCGCCGCGGCGTTCCGACAGACGGAGCAGGACCTCAAGGCTGGTATGGAGATATTCGGGATGCCCGCGCCGCCGCTCAGCGGGCTCGTGGAGTGCGAGAAGGAGACGGCGCAGCTCTCGGGGGTGTGGAACGTCATCGAGGAGTGGATCACCGCGTACGACGGCTGGAAGGATGGCAAGTTTAAGGACATCGACGTCGAGGAATTAGAAAACGCGTCGCAGATTGTCGGGAAGAAGATTCAGAAGCTCGGAAGAGAGGTGAAGCACTGGAGCGCGTGGCAGGGCGTCAAAGACACCGTGGACGCGTTCAAGCGCACGCTGCCGCTGATCATCGACCTGCGGAACCCCGCGATTCGGCAGCGGCACTGGGAGCAGCTCATGGAACGGTGCGGGGAGAGGTTCGATCCGCACGGGGACGCGTTCACGCTCGGAAAGGTCAACGACCTCGGGCTCAGCGAGCACGCGGACTTCGTCGGGGAGCTCTCGACGAACGCGACGAAAGAACTCGCGATCGAGAACTCGCTCGCGGCGATCGAGGAGGGGTGGCAGGACCTGAACATGGACATGGTCAAACGCGAGGGCGGGCAAAAAGGCGGCAAGGTGGTTTACCGGCTTCGCAGCACGGACGACGTGTTCGCGGCGCTGGAGGACAACGTCGTCACGCTGTCGACGATGAAAGCGTCCAAGTTCTTCCTCGTGTTCGAGGCGACCATCACGAGCTGGGAGCAGAAGCTCTCGCTCGTGAGCGAGATGATGGATCTCGTGCAAAAGGTGCAGATGAGCTGGACCTACCTCGAGAACATCTTCGTCGGGTCGGAGGACATTCGGAAGCAGCTCCCGCAGGAGAGCAAAATGTTCGACGCCGTGAACGTCGCGTTCATCAAGAACATGGCGGAGATGACAGAGATCGAGAACGTCGTCAAGGCGTGCACGGGGTCGGACCCGAAGGCGGGGACGCCGGTCTCGAACGCGCGGCTGGACAAGTTCACGGACATGGAAGCCAAGCTCGAGAAGATTCAAAAGTCGCTGGAGGACTACCTCGAGAAGAAGCGCCAGCAGTTCCCGCGCTTCTACTTCATCTCTTCGGACGATCTTCTCGAGATTCTCGGTCAAGCGAAAGACCCGATGAACGTGCAGCCGCACTTCAAAGGCATGTTCGAGGGGATCAAAAAGCTCGAGATGCACGCGCCCGGGGAGGACGGCAGACGCGCGTACGGCGCCACCGCGATGCACTCCCCCGACGGCGAGACGATTCCGTTCAACGACGAGGTCACCACGGACGGCAGACCGGAGGAGTGGCTCAACTCGGTCGAGACCGCGATGTACGCGGCGACGAAAAAGTCCCTGTACGCGACGCTGGAGCACAGCAAAGGGATGAAGAAAGAAAAGTGGGTGAAGGAATACCCCGGGCAGTGCATCATCAGCGCCGGCTGCGTCGTCTGGACGACGGAGTGCGAAAAGGCGCTGTCGGATCCGGACGCGGCGAAGAAGGCGATTCGAACGCTGAAGAAGAAGTGGGTGTCGTACCTCTCGAAGCTCGTCACGATGACGCGGTCGAAGCTCGATAAGGTGAACCGCAAGAAGGTGGTGGCGTTGATCACGATCGAGGTGCACGCGCGAGATTCGATCGACAAGCTCGGGAAGGCGGGGTGCACGCAGGTCACCGATTTCGAGTGGGTCTCGCAGCTTCGGTTTTACTGGGACCAAACCGCGAACGACTGCGTCGTGAAGCAGGTGCTGTCCGTGTTCTCGTACGGGTACGAGTACCAAGGCAACAACGGACGTCTCGTCGTGACGCCGCTGACGGACAGATGTTACATGACCTTGGGCGCCGCCATGTTCACGCGTCGAGGCGGGAATCCGCTCGGACCCGCGGGCACGGGTAAGACGGAAACCGTGAAGGATTTCGGCAAAGCGCTCGCGCGGTACGTCATCGTCTTCAACTGCTCCGACGGCGTCGATTATAAGATGACCGCGAAGATGTTCAGCGGGTTGGCGCAGACGGGCGCGTGGGCGTGCCTCGACGAGTTTAACCGCATCTCCGTGGAGGTGCTCTCCGTCGTCGCGACGCAGATTTCCGTCATCATGGCCGCGGTGAAAGTCCGCGCGAAGACGTTCTTCTTCGAGGGCCAGGACATCCGTCTCATCCCGTCCTGCGGCGTGTTCGTGACGATGAACCCCGGGTACGCCGGTCGCGCGGAGCTGCCGGATAACCTCAAGGCGATCGTCCGACCGGTGTCGATGATGGTCCCCGACTTTAACCTCATCGCGGAGATCATGATGTTCGCGGAGGGCTTCTCCTCCGCGAAAGTCCTCGCGAAGAAGATGGTCGCGATCATGGAGCTGTCGCAGCAGCAGCTGTCGAAGCAGGACCACTACGATTACACGCTCCGTTCGTTCGTGATTCCAATCTCGCGCGCCGCGGGCGCGTTCAAGCGCATCGACCCGGAGGGCTCCGAGGAGGCGATTTTATACCGCACGATGCAAGACCTGATCATGCCCAAGCTCGTGTACTTGGACATCCCGCTGTTCAGGGCGTTGCTCGGGGACTTGTTCCCGGGCGTGGACCTCCCGCAGGAGGAGGACAGCGACCTGAAGAAGATGCTCGTGCGAAAGTGCGACGAGCTCGGTTTACAAGTCGTGGACGAGTGGATCGTGAAGATCATTCAGATTTTCGACTGCAAAGTCGCGCGGCACGGAAACATGATCGTCGGGAAAACCGGCGCCGGAAAAACCGCGGCGTGGACGGTGTTAAAAGAAGCCATGGCCGAGCTGTGCAAGGAAGGCAAGGGCGAGGGTGAGTTCCAAAAGGTCGAGGTGTACACGATCAACCCGCTCGCGCTGTCGAACGACGAGATCTACGGATGCTTCGACCCCTCGACGCACGAGTGGCAGGACGGCATCCTCGCGCGCGTGATGCGAAACATTTGCAAAGACGAGTCGCAGACGCAAAAGTGGACGCTGTTCGACGGCCCCGTGGACACGCTGTGGATCGAGTCCATGAACACGCTTCTGGACGACAACAAGCTGTTGACGTTGCTCTCCGGCGAGCGCATCATGATGTCCCCGCAAGTCTCGATTCTGTTCGAGGTTGAAGATCTCTCCCAAGCGTCCCCCGCGACGGTGTCGCGCGCGGGGATGATTTACCTCAACGTCGAGGACCTCGGGTGGTGCCGTACGTCACGTCGTGGATGAAAAAGTACGAATCAGATGAAGTCTTATCCACCACGCTCAAGACCATGATGGAGCGATGCATGGAAGACGCCCTGGAGCTCCGTCGGCTGCAGCTCAGGGAGCTCGTGCAGACGGACAAGCTGGCGGCGGTGCGGCAGTTCACCGCGCTGTTCGACGCGCACTGCGACCCCGAGCACGGCCTCGACCCGGACGACGAGTCGTACGTCAACACGATCGAGCTCACGTTCTTCTACTGCCTCATATGGTCCGTCGGCGCTTCCGTGGACGGGGAGTCTAGGAAGATTTTCGACTCGTTCCTGCGCGACGTCGACTCGCGGTTCCCGCCGCCGGAGACGGTGTACGAATACTTCGTGTGTCCGAAAAACCGAGAGTGGACGCCGTTCGCGAGCAAACTCGCGCAGTACCGCCCGCCGCCCGGGATGCCCTTCTTCAAGATCATGGTCCCGACGATCGACACGCTTCGCACGAAGACGGTCGCGCTCGCGCTCGCGGGCGTGCAGCGGCACGTGTTGATCATCGGCAACGTCGGCGTCGGGAAGACGATGGTGGCGCAGGTAGGAGTCGCGTCACACTGTTCCCCATACGACCGCGTTGGCGTGGTGAACGCCGATCCTTAAGGACTTTTGCCGTCATTTCTCTCCGCCCACCCCTTCCCTTCAATCCCCGCCCGCGACGCCTTTTAACTCCGCTTCTGACGCCTTTCAACTCCACCCCGCCCCGACTCCCGTGGCGCAGTCGTGCCTCGAGGCGCTCCCGGAGGGCAAGTCGTCGATGATGGTCAACTTCAGCGCGCAGACGTCGTCCAACTCGCTGCAGAACACGATCGAGGGCAAGCTCGAGAAGCGCTCAAAGGGGGTGTTCGCGCCCGCGGGCGGGAAGAAGATGCTCGTGTACATCGACGATTTCAACATGCCGCAAAAGTCGCAGTTTGGGTTCATGCCGCCGCTCGAACTGTTGAAGCTCTGGGCGGACAACGGCTTCTGGTACGACCGCGAGAAGTGCGAGGTCAAGAACATCAAGGACATCCAGCTCATGGCGTCGATGGCACCGCCCGGAGGCGGCCGCAACGCCTTCTCGCAGCGGATCATGTCCGTGTTTGCGACGCTCAACATGACGAACCCCTCGGACGCGCAGCTGCACCGCATTTACTCCACGCTCTTGAACGACAAACTGTCCACGTTTGACGATCAGCTGAAACCGTTGGGGGATCCCATCACGAAGGCGACGATCGAGCTGTACGCGTCCATCGCGGAGGAGTTGCTGCCCACGCCCGCGAAGTCGCACTACTTGTTCAACACGCGCGACCTCGCGAAGGTGATCCAAGGCGTCATGCAAGCGACGCGGCAGTACTACGACAGCAAAGAGAACCTGCTGCAGCTGTGGTGCCACGAGTGCTTCCGCATCTTCGGCGATCGCATGTGGGACCACGACGACAAGGCGTGGTTGCGCAACCAGCTCGACCAGAAGCTCTCGGGCAACCTGAACTCCTCGTGGGAGTCCCTGTTCGAGCCCTTCTACGGCGAGTGCCCGCCGTTCGTGTCGTTCATGCGCATGGACGTGGACGAACCGCCGTACGAAGCTGTGACGGAGATGAAAAAACTCAAAGACGTCCTCACGGAGAAGCTCGAGGACTACGCCCTGGAGCCCGGGTACAGCGCCATGGACTTGGTGCTGTTCAAAGACGCGCTGATGCACGTCTGCCGCGTGCACCGGGTGCTGATGCAACCGAGAGGAAACGCGCTGCTCGTCGGCGTGGGCGGCAGCGGGAGAAAATCCCTCGCTCGGCTCGCGACGTACGTCGCCGGGTTGAAGTGCTTCTCGATCGAGATCACGAAGAACTATCGCATCGTCGAGTTCCGCGAGGATCTGAAGACGCTGTTCCGTCAGGCTGGCGTCGCGGACAAGCCCACGGTGTTCTTATTCGACGAGACGCAGATCGTCGTGGAGACGTTCTTGGAGGACATCAACAACGTGTTGACGTCCGGGGAGGTACCCAACCTGTTCACCAAGGACGAGCTCGGGGGTTTGTGCGAAGAAGTGCGACCGGCGGCGAAAAAAGCCGGCGCGCCCGCGGACTTACAGGACGAACTCTACGCCTTCTTCTTATCGCGCGTGATCAACAACCTCCACATCGTCCTCTGCATGTCCCCGATCGGCGAGGGCTTCCGCGAGCGGTGCAGAATGTTCCCCGGGCTCGTGAACTGCTGCACGATCGATTGGTTCACCGAGTGGCCCGCGGACGCGCTGCAGGAGGTGGCGTCGAAGCAGATGTCCGCGGAGCAAGGGATGGAAGAAGAGGTGAAGGACGCGCTCTGCACCGTGTTCGCGACGTGTCACCGCTCGACCGCGGAGAAGTCCAAGGAGATGCTCGAGAAGTTGAAGCGTAAGAACTACGTCACGCCCACGAATTACCTCGAGTTTGTCAACGGCTACCGCAAGCTGTTGAACGAGAAGCGGTCGAAGATTGGCGGCAAGGCGACGAAGCTCCGCGGCGGCCTCGAGAAGCTCGAAGAGACCGGCGTGCAAGTCACCGAGATGTCCAAAATCGCGGAGGAGAAGCAAGTCGTCGTCGCCAAGGCGAAGATCGACTGCGAGGAGCTCCTCGTGACCATCGTCCAAGACAAACGCGTCGCGGACGAGCAAGAGAAGCACGTCACCGCCGAGGCGCAAAAAATTGAAAAAGAAGCCGAGGAAGCGAACGCGATCGCCGCGGAGTGCCAGGCTGGTCTCGACAAGGCCATGCCCGCGCTCGCGGCCGCCGAGGCGGCGCTGAACGTCCTCACGAAGAAGGACATGGCGGAGCTCAAGGCGTACGCGAAACCGCCGGCGCTCGTCGAGTTGTGCCTCAAGGGCGTGATGACGGTGTTGAAGAAGTCCCCGGCGTGGGACGCCGCGAAGAAAGAGCTCGGGGACTCGCAGTTCCTCACGCGCCTGGTCGAGTTCGACAAGGAGCTCCTCGTGGACTCGCTTCTGAACAAGATGAAGAAGTACGTCAACGACCCGGAGTACCAGCCCGACGTCATCGGAAAAGTGTCCGGCGCCGCGAAGGGTTTGTGCCAGTGGGTGCACGCGATGTTCATCTACGGAAACGTCGCCAAGGAGGTTGCGCCGAAGCGCGCCAAGCTGAAGGCGGCGCAAGAGGCGCTCGAGAAGAAGCAGGCCGCGCTGACCGAAGCGCGAGCGCAGCTCAAAGAAGTCCTCGACAAGGTACAGGCGCTGAAGGACACGTACGAGGCGTCCACGGCGAAGAAGCAAGCCCTGGAGGACGAGCTCGCGGATTTGGAGCAAAAGCTCGAGCGCGCCGAGAAGCTCGTCTCCGGACTCGCCGGAGAAAAAGACAGGTGGGAAAATTCGATCGTCCTGTACGAAGAACAGATCGGGTGCCTCCCCGGGGACGTCGTCATCGCCGCGGCGTTCATGTCGTACGCCGGCCCGTTCCCGAGCGAGTACCGAGACGATCTCGTCGCGAAGACGTGGCTGCCGCAGGTGAAGCAGCTCGGCATTCCGTCCTCCGCGGCGTTCGACTTCGCGCTGTTTTTAGCGGACCCCTCCGACGTTCGAGACTGGAACATTCAGGGCCTCCCCGCGGACTCGTTCAGCACGGAGAATGGCGTCGTCGTGACGCGAGGCTCGCGATGGCCGCTGCTCATCGACCCGCAAGGACAAGGGAACAAGTGGATCAAAAACATGGAGAAGCCGCACGGATTGAAGGTGATCACGTTGAACATGTCGGACATGGTGCGTCAGATGGAGAACGCGATCCAATTCGGCGACCCGGTGCTGATCCAAGACGTCGGCGAGGAGATCGACCCGATCTTAGAGCCCGTGCTCTCCAAGTCGTTCATCAAGAAGGGCAACCAGGTCATGATCAAGCTCGGGGATAAGGAGGTGGACTACTCCCCGGACTTTCGGTTGTACCTCACGTCCAAGCTGTTCAACCCGCACTACACCCCGGAGGTGAGCACGAAGGTGACCATCGTGAACTTCGCGGTGAAGGAGCAAGGCTTAGAGGCGCAGCTCCTGAACGTCGTCGTGCAAAAGGAACGACCGGACCTGGACAAGCAGAAGAACGAGCTCGTCGTCAAGGTTGCGAACGGGAAGCGAACGATCATCGAGCTCGAGGACACCTTACTCGACTTGCTCTCGAACGCGACGGGGTCGCTGCTCGACAACATCGAGCTCATCAACACCCTAAACGCCTCGAAGACAACCTCGGACGAAGTCACCGAGTCGCTCAAGATCGCGGAGACGACGTCCGTGCAGATCGAGGAGGCGTCGTCGCTGTACCGCCCGTGCTCCGTGCGCGCGGCGATCCTGTACTTTGTTCTGTACGACCTCGCCAACGTGGACCCGATGTACCAGTTCTCGCTCGACGCGTACATGGATTTATTTTTGCTCTCCATCGCCAAGGCGCCCAAGTCGCAGGAGCTCGAGAAGAGGATCGAGTACCTGAACGACTACCACACGTACGCGGTGTACAAGTACACTTCGAGGGGGTTGTTCGAGGCGCACAAGCTGCTGTTGTCGCTGCAGATGTGCGTGCGCATACTGCAGTCGTCGAATCAGGTGAACCTGGAGGAGTGGCAGTTTTTCCTCAAGGGCGGGATGGTGCTGGACCGCTCGTTGCAGTCGCCGAACCCCGCGCCGGATTGGATTTCCGAGCTCGCGTGGGATAACATCGTCGAACTGGATAACGTCGAGCACTTCCGCGGGATCATCACGTCGTTCGAGAAGGAGTTCGTGGAGTGGGAGGACTGGTACAGAAACGCGGAGCCGGAGTCGCCGCAAAAGAGTCAACTCCCGGGCGAGTGGGAGCAAAAGTGCAACGAGCTGCAGCGAATGATTTTCATTCGCTGCCTACGCATGGACCGCGTCGAAAAGGCGGCGACAAACTACGTCGCCAACTCGCTCGGGCGCAAGTACGTCGAGCCGCCGGTGCTCGACCTCAACGAAACCTACGGCGACTCCACGCCGAGCGCGCCGCTGATCTTCGTCTTATCCCCCGGCGTCGACCCGACGGCCAACTTGAAGCAGCTCGCGCAAGCCAAGGGGCTCGGCGAGAAGTTTTTCAGCGTCGCGCTCGGTCAGGGCCAAGCCCCGGTGGCGACGAAGCTCATCTCGACGGCGACGATCGAAGGGAACTGGGTGTTCCTCGCGAACTGTCACCTCATGCTGTCGTGGCTCCCGGACTTGCAGAAGATCATCGAGGCGTTCGACGAGAAGCAGCCGCACGAGAACTTCCGGCTGTGGCTGTCTTCCAACCCGACGCCGCACTTTCCGCTCGCGATTCTCCAACGCGGTCTGAAGATGACGACGGAGCCGCCGAAGGGTTTACGCGCGAATCTCGCGCGTCTGTACCAGACGTGCGTCACGGAGGAGACCTTCGACGCGTGCAAGACGAAGCACAAGTACGCGAAGCTCCTCTTCGCGCTGTCGTACTTCCACGCCGTCATGCTCGAGCGACGAAAGTTTCGAACGCTGGGCATCAACATCGCGTACGACTTCAACGACACGGACTTTTCCGTCTCCGACGACGTCTTAAAGGCGTACCTCGACGCGTACGAGAACACGCCGTGGGACGCGCTGAAGTATCTCATCTCCGAGGCCAACTACGGCGGCCGCGTCACGGACGAGATCGACCGCCGCGTGCTCTCCGGGTACCTGAACCAGTACTTTTGCGAGGACGCGCTCGAGGTGCCAAACTACAGGCTGTCGTCTCTGGACACGTACTTCGTGCCTCCGGAGGGGCCGCTGCAGTCGTACAAGGATTACATTCAGACGCTGCCGCAGAACGACCGCGCGGAGGCGTTCGGGCAGCACCCGAACGCGGACATCTCGTACATGATCACCGACTCCACGATCACGCTCGAGTCGTGCTTGAGTCTTCAGCCGAAGACGGACGGCGGCGGCGGCGGCGGCGTCACCGCGGAGGAGCGCGTCTTGGACATCATCGACGACATGCTCTCGCACGTGCCGCAGCCGTACAACCACGAGAAGCTGATGAAGGATAAAGAGGACGACTTATCCCCGCTTCACGTGACGCTGTTCCAGGAGGTCGAGCGGTATAACATTCTCATCAACAACATGCTCACGACGTTGCACTTGCTCAAGAAGGGGATCAAAGGTTTGGTCGTCATGTCCGCGGATTTGGATGAAATCTTCGACGCGCTCGCGGCGAATAAAGTCCCCGGGATTTACCTCAAAGCGTACCCGTCGATCAAACCGCTCGGGTCGTGGACGCGCGATCTGATGGCGCGCCTCGATCAGATCACGCGATGGATCAAGGAAGGCTACCCGAAAGTGTACTGGCTCGCCGGGTTCACGTACCCGTCGTGCTTCCTCACCGCGGTGTTGCAGACGACGGCGCGCAAAAACGCGATTCCGATCGACACGCTGAGCTTCGAGTACTCCATCGTGAACGCGGAGGAGAAAGAGGTGCACCAACCCCCGAAGGAAGGGGTGTACGTCAAAGACATGTACCTCGAAGGCGCGGGGTGGGACTTCGAGAACGGGAACTTGTGCGAACCCTCGCCCATGGAGCTCATCGTGGACATGCCCATCGTCCACTTCAAGCCGACGGATAACAAGAAGAAAAACGCCAAGGGGATTTACTCGTGTCCGCTGTACATGTACCCGGTGAGGACCGGGTCGCGCGAGCGGCCGTCGTTCATGACGTTCGTGGACCTGAAGGGCGGCGCGTGCGATTCGGATTTCTGGATCAAGCGAGGCACCGCGCTTCTCCTCGCGCTCGCGACGTGATGAGATCTGGCGTGAGTGAAACGAAAAAAGAATTTGGGAGGGACCAGGGGAAAAAACCTTATTAGGCCGCGGCGATGGTGGACACCAGCCGCGGCGTCCGTAGAGATATAGCAGGGCATATAGGATGTTATGTACTATCGTAAGGTATTCATCATCACAACAGCGTTGCGTCTCGTCTCGTCTCTCGCGCGCGTCGTCTTCTCGTCCTCTCACAGTTTATTTATGTAGCTCGACACGAGCTTTTCGCTGATGGCGTCGTATTGCTTCCGGGAGATCCATCCCTTCTCGAGCTTGGACTTCCACTCCCCGAGCGCGTCCGTCGCGTCCTTCGTGAGGTCCAGGTACTCGATCGTTCGCTGGCCGCCGCCGACGGCGGGGGCGACGCGCGCGCGCGGCGGCGGCGGCGGGTTTCGTTTCAAGCCGTCGGCGTCGTCGTCGATGTCCTCGTCGTCGTCGTCGTCGTCGTCGTCTGACGGAAACCCGCCGCCGCCGTCGTCGTCGCCGCCGCCGTCGTCGTCGCCGCGGCCGCCGTCGTCGCCGCCGCCGTCGTCGCCACCGCCGCCGCCGCCGCCGCCGTCGTCGTCGCCGTCGTCGTTCATTGGCGCGTCTGCGAGCGCGACGGCGGGCAACTCCTGGCGACCATCGTCCACGGTCAGCCCTTGCCTTCTCAGATCTTCCGTGATCTCCTCCGCCGTGAGGTCGTACGCGTCGCCGTCGATCAGCTGCACGACGTTGTACGGTATCGGAGGATTCCTTTTCAACAGGTGCTCGAACGGGTGGAACCCGGCGAGAATCACGTCGTCCTCCGCGCCGCTGTCGTGCCTGTGCTTGAAGATCGTGAACAGCGACGTCACCGGTCGCGCCTCGCTCGCGTCGTCGCCGGCGCCGAGACCGGCGAACTCGTCTTTGTGTTGCGCGACGTACAGCCGCAGCTTCGCCGCGCCGTCGAGCTTCGCCACGAGATCGTGTAAGAGCACCCACCGGGAGTGGTCCACGGCGGCCGTCTTGGCGGACTTCGGGGTCATGATGTGGTACGGCACGCGCACCTCCGCGCGGCGCCAGACGTTCTCCACGAACTGCTCCGTGACGCGGTGCCCCGCGAGCGGCATTTGGCCGGCGACAGAGGCTTTCAACCGCTCCATCAGCGCCGCGTCGTTCGCAGTGCCAATCGACGTCGCTAACTTTGACTCGTGCGGTTTCATCCCCGCCACCGCCTCAGGAGGGAAGTTCGTCGGCTTGCTGTGCGTCAGCCCGCGGCGGCGGACCTCGAAATCGTACGCTAGCGCCGCCTCGCGCTTGGTCTCGAACGACCCGAGCGAGATGTCCGTCGTCTTCCCGCACCCTGTGATGTTGATTTGCGCGTTCCACGGCTTCGCGGTCGGTCCGAGCGACGCGCCCCAGCGCACGCCGAAGTATCCTGAGATCCCGGTCCGTCGCCTCACGGGTTTCGCCCCAGACTGCTCGATGTTCGCCGTCTTGTACACCCACGACGGTCTTCCGGCCTCTTCCTTCGCCGTGGCGGTGATCTCAGTGCGCGCGCGCTTCTTCGCGGGACGCTCGGGAACTCCCTCTTCCTCGGACGCGGTCTCGTTGACGTCTTCTTCTTCTTCTTCTTCTTCTTCTTCTTCTTCTTCTTCTTCTTCTTCTTCTTCTTCCTCTTCTTCCTCTTCTTCCTCAGAAGCATCGATTTCCACCACGGTTTTGTGCGCGTGTCGCTGGTCGTACCCCGCCATCATGATCCCGATCAGGTCCGCGTGCGATAGCGTCGGCGGAAAGTTCGTTCGCTCGTCCTGAATCCCCGGTCCGTGCGCTTTGAGATGCCGCGACATGATATCGTACGCCGCCGCCGCGCCCCAGGTGGTCGGCGACGGCCACTTGAACGGGTGTTCCTCGCCTGTCGCGTCGACGATGAAGGGAGCGTACGCGTCGTTGCCGTTCACGTCGGTATCCTTTTTGAAGCGCCCGAATTGAATCCCGTATCCACAACCTTGCCTCGGGCGATCTCTCCATGCCATCGCCTCCGGAATGCGCGTGCGAAGCCTTTGAAATCCTGCTTCTTTCCCGAAACTCTTAGCGTTTCGCATGATGTGATCGCACATCATCCGCGCCGCGGCGGGGACGAGGCTCTTGTCTCGCAGCACGAGAATCAACTCCTCGAACAGAAGCGCGTCTTCGCCCGCCTCTTCCCCGTAGGCGACGCTGAGAAGCTCTCCAAAGTGCCTGTCTCTCTCCACGCCGACGACGACGCCTTCCATCTCCGTCGGCGCCTTCGTCTTCGCGTGCTCCACGATCGCGGCGAAGGACTTACCGATCAGGTCCGCGCGCGACCCGCTCGTCGGCGCGGCCGCGGCCTTCTCCGCCTCGCGCTTGACCGCCTTCGCGGTTCGCTTCGCCTCTCTCGCGCGCGCCTTGGCTTCCTCCGCGGCTTCTTCTGCCGCCGCGACGCGCGCGCGCGCGTCCTCGAGCTCGTCGCGCTCGCGCTCCGCGCACGTCCACGCGCGCGGCACTCTCGCGGCAAGCGTCTCGAAGTCGCACTCGGACGACGCGCTCGGCCGCGCGCCGGGTCGAGGCGACGGCTCCGGCGCGGGCGTCGGCGGCTCTCGCTTCGCGGGGCTCGCGGCGACGGCGACGTCGAGGTCGTCGCCGTCCGCGTCGGAGATGAGGTTGACGACGAACGGCGACGATGGCGGCGTCTCCTCCTCCTCCTCCTCCTCCTCCTCCTCCTCCTCCATCGAGTGCGTGGGCTCGACCTTCATCGGCGCGGGATGCGGCGAGGCGGCGTCCATGTTCTGTTTGACGCGCGCGAACGTCGTGTCGTCCTCTTCTGTCGTGTATCGTGGCTTTGGTTTTCTTGGCAGGGAAGATGAGAAGACGCTTTCCTTTCCCCGTATCCGAGGGCACTTATCCGCGCGCCGCCGCACCCTCTCCCAATCCCCGCCGCCGTCGCGTCATGCCCCGCCTCCTCCTCGCCGCCGCCGCGGTCGCGTGCGTCCTCTTCGCGACGCCACCGACCGCGCTCGCCGCGGAGCTCGAGTGCCCGACGATCGACGTGGACACGCAGAACTCGGTCGCGGTCGCGTGCCTCGGCGACGACGAGGGCCTCTGCGGAGAGCAGTGCTTCTCCGCGATACGCGACGCCGCGCTCGCGCGTTCCGACGACGTCGAGATCGCGTGCGGAGACGGCCTCGACGACGTCCTCGAGCAGGTCAAGGGATGCATGAAGCGAGAGGCTGGGCTCGACTGGGTCGACTGCGACGGGAGAAACGTCCAGAGGATCGTAGACTACGCGGACAAAATCAAGTGCGAAGGCGGCGGCACGCTCGCGGATAAGCTCGAGTGACGGAAGGGACGACGCGCGAGCGAAGCACGAGTACGACGGACGTACGCGCAGACGAGAAAAAACCGACTCTGAGAGTCCCGCGCGCGCCGACGCGCGACGCGCGATGCACGACGAACGAGAGAAGATGATACGATGATACGACGCCGCCGACCAAATAAAACCCGCGCGCGACGAACAACAGTCCCAAATCCTCGTCCCCGCCCCGCCGCCTCCGAACTCTCTACGTACCGCACTACTCGGGCACTAACCCGTCGAACGGCGTGAGCCCGTGCTTGTTCGCGACCGACGCGTCCGCGCCCTTCGCGAGGAGGTAATCCCCCAGCGCGTCGTGCCCGAACGCCAGGCAGTAATGCAACGCCGTCTGCCCGTCCGCGTTTTGCTTAGGGTCATTCCATACAAAGCGAAGTCGGGGTGGAGTTCAAAGGCGTCAGTTGAAGTTGAAAGGCGTCGAGGGCGGGGATTGAAAGCGAGGGCTGGGCGGAGAGATGCGCAGGGCAAAGTCCTTAAGGAATCGCGTTCACCGCGCCAACGGGGTCGTATGGGGACCAGTGTATAGAACGCACCTTATTCACCCCCGCGCCGCGCTTCATCAGACGCTTCGACAGCCGCTTGTGCCCTCTGGACGCCGCCGCCATGAACAGCGTGTTCCCGCGCGCGTCCGCGAGGTCGACGTCCACGGCGTCGGAGTCCACGAGGGCGACGACTTCCTCCCACGAGTTGCTCGCGACGAGCGCGAAGACCTCCGCGACGCGCTCGCTCCCTCGCTGCGGCGGCGACGGGCGTTGGTTTTGGTTTTGGTTTTGGTTTTGGTTTTGTCGCGACGGCGGCGACGGCGGCTGGCCGTGGTACGCCTGTTGCTGCGCAGGGTGCATCATCGACTGAAACTGCGGGTTGAACCCGCCCCCGCCGCCGGTCGCCGCGAAGTTCATCGCGTTGAACTGCTGCGACATCATCTGCGCCATCATCTGCTGCTGCTGCTGCTGCTGCTGCATCATCATCCCCGCCATCA
>Ga0181560_10000780_pt1 | contig 29390 bp, 21 predicted proteins | sample 011ome_20_FD_133751 | JGI IMG/M metagenome (GOLD analysis project Ga0181560, IMG submission 133751) | Coastal salt marsh microbial communities from the Groves Creek Marsh, Skidaway Island, Georgia - 011509CT metaG (megahit assembly) | ecosystem: Environmental > Aquatic > Marine > Intertidal...
CCCCAAACCACACCACATCACACGATGTACGACGGCGCGAGCTCCATCCCGATCGACACGTTGTCCCACTGCTCCGCCGTGAACGCCGCCTTCGTGTCCGCCCACGTGTCTTGGTGCGTCTTCTTGAACTCGGAAAACGTTCGACGCACCGTGTCCTTGACGTGCCGCGACGGATCCGACGACCAAGACGCGAGCGTCTCGAGCGTCCCGGGGAGCCACGACGGGACGTCGTACGGCACGGAGAGCACGCACGCGGAGAGCGCGAGCACCGCGCCGTGCCTCCGCGTCGAGACGTCGATCGACGTTCCGTCGTCTTCCGTCGCCGCCGGCGTCTCTCGCCGTCGCCGCCCGCCGCCGCCGCCGCCCGCGTCCGCGCCCGCTTTCAAACACCGCGCGCGAAGCGCCCTCTCCGCGCCGTTCACGACGCACACGCCGCGCATGAACCCGATGAGCGACTCCCCCGCGAGCAGCCGGACTTCGATCTGCGCGTCCGTCAGCGCAAGAAACACCGCGTCGCGCAGACCGTCGCGGTCCGCGTCTGAGGGCCGTTCCATACGAGCGAATGTCGGGGTGGAGTTGAAAGGCGTCAGTTGGGGTTGAAAGGCGCCGAGGGCGGGTATTGAAATCGAGGGCTGGGCGGACAGAAGAGCCGGGCAAAGTCCTTAAGGATCGGCGTTCACCACGCCAGCGCGGTCGTATGGGAACCAGTGTATAGAACGCACCTGACAACGCGAAGGCGTGACGAAAGGCGAAGGCTTGCGTGAACTTCAACGCGGCGGCGCGCGCGTGCCACTGCGCGTCGCTCAACCCCTCGTGAATCCCTCGCACGACGCCCGCGATCGCTTCGCCGGGGAACACGACGTACTTCAGATGCGTCAGCGCGCGCTTCGCGACGAGCGCGAAGTCGCGATCCGGAGCCTCTTGCGCGCGCAACGCCGACGGAAGCAACGACGCCAGCCGAGACGCGACGGCGACGGACCCGGCGTCGCCGCCCTTCGCGAGCTGTATCACCGTCAGGAAGACGCCCTCGAGCCAGGACTGCCCGCGACCGGGGGGCGCTCTCGCGTCCGCGGTCGTGGGCGTCGCCGCCGCGGGAGGGGGCGCGTCGAGATCCATGGGGACGCCGGCGTTAACGGCGGCGTTGGCGCGTTCAATCGCCGCCGCCGTCTCCGCCGGGTTCGCCGCGAGCGCCTCCCTCACCGCCCTCGGCGCGCGCGCCACGAACTCGTCCAGGAGCTCGTGCGCCAGCGCTCTGAGCTCCGCTCTGCCGACGCTCTCGTCGTCCGCGACGTGCGGCCCCGCGTGCGACGCGATCAGATGTGCGGCGACCTTCGCGGCTTCTTCGCGCGTCGGCCGCGCGTCGCTCGCGAGCGGCGACGCCTCGCCGGGCGCGAGCATCTCCCGCAGGAACCCGCCCTGGAACGACACGCCCGTCAGCGGCGAGGCGAGCTCTGCGATGGCTTGCGATGCGAGCTCGAACCGTCGCGATTGCCACGCGACCGTGGCGGTTCGCGCGTCGAGCGGCGCGGCGATCAGATCCAGCGTCGCCTGAGACGCCGCGGTCACGTAGTCGCCGTCCTCCTCCTCCCCCCCGAGTTCGTTCCCACCTCGGACGACGTATCTCACCGCGCGCAACCACTCCTCGGTGTCGTCCGCGGGCGCCTCCATCGCGCTCTTGTGTAACGTGGCGCTCGCCCAGCGTATGGTCTCCGGTGAAGGGTCGGTCGACGCGAGGATCCCCGCGAGCGCCTCCGCGGCGGCGCATCTCGCGCCTCGGTCGCCGTGCGTCGCGATCGCCTCCTTGATCGCGCGCTCGACCGCGCCGCCGATCAAAACCTCCGGCGCGACGCTGAAGAACAGCCGGAACGCGCGCGCGCACGCGGTCACGAAGCACCCGTGCGTCGCGATCTCCGCGCCCCTGCACTTCGGCCACGGCGCCCCCGACATGTCGCCGCCCGCGCCGTACAAATTCTCCGCCGCTTGCGTCAGCGCGTCCGCGCGGGAAGTCGCGGGAAGACCGCCGCCGTGGCCGCCGTGGTCGCCGCCGCCTAAACCCTCCACGTGATGACACAGCGCGATGTTCTTCAACACGATCTCCACCGCGCGCGGGGTCTTCGCGAGGACGTCGCGGACGACGGTCGACCCGGCGTCGTGGAACGCGTCGTAACGCGAGATCATCAGCAGCGCGCAAGCCGCGGGCAGCCGCAGCGTCTTCGACGGACCGAGCAGGCACGACATGGCGTATTTGGCCAGCCGCGCCATCTCGCGCGCGTCGATCTTCGGGTGCACGAGGAATAATAGGAGCGCGTTCGCCATGATGCTGTACGTCCAGTGGAGAACCGCGCCGGGGGAGGCGTCGTCGGCGCCGTCGGCGTCAGCGTCGGCGGCGTCGTCTTTCGCCGCCGCCGCCGCCGCCGGGTCCTTCTCCGCGGGCGACATCAAGTCGTAGACGCTCTGTGAGGGTCGTTCCATACAAAAAAAGGCTCGTCGGTCAGTTGAAAGGAGACACGATCAAATGTTGAAACCGTGCGATGGGTGAAAAACGTTTGTAAAGAACGCACCTCCCTCGCCGCGGCCAAATCCGGATGCAACTCGAAGTCGTCGTCCGCGCCGGGCCCGCTCGTGACGTTCCCTCGCAGCGTCGACCGCGAGAACCGGATCGCGATGGACAAAAACAGCTCGTTCACCGCCGCCTGCGCCTTGTCCGCGTCGTGATGCGACGACCGCAAGAGCGCGTCGCTCACCGCGCGAAAGTACGACGGGTCCACGCGCATGCGGTTGACGCTGTGCGTAGACTTAGGGTCGTTCCATACGAGCGAACGTCGGGGTGGAGTTGAAAGGCGTCAGTTGGAGTTGAAAGGCGTCGAGGGCGGGGATTGAAAGCGAGGGACCCTGGGCGGAGAGATGCGCCGGGAGAGAAAGTCCTTAAGGATCGGCGTTCACCACGCGAACGGGGTCGTATGGGGACCAGTGTATAGAACGCACCTTAAGAAGCGCGCACGCGGCGACCGCGCGGTCCTCGTCCGCGGGGCGCTCGAGCAGCGCGTCCCTCGCGAGCGAGCACATCGTCGCCGTGCACGGCGGGAACCGTTTCACGCACCCCTCGACGATCTGCCGCGCGTGCGATCGCACGCCGCGGTATTTGTGCAACGCCGTCCTTCTCGCGGCGTCCATCAGTCGGACGTACCCGGCCGCCGTCGGCGGCGAAGACCCGGGCCCGCCCGCGTGGTACGCCGCCTGGGACGACCGCCAGAGGAACCGCAAGAACATGTGCTCGCCGACGAGCCACCGCGGTCGCGTCTTATCCCCGTCCGGGCGCGTCTGCGGAGCCGTCAGCGCGGTCGCGTCCGAGTGCCACGTGCGAAGCGCCGCCTTGACGCCGTGGTAGTCTCGGTGGAACGGCGACAGGACGTCCTCCGCGACGGACAACGCCATCCCGAGCGTGTCCACGTCGTCCGCGGAGACGCGGTTCAAGACCGCGGCGACCGCGCGGCCGGCGAGGTCGCGCGTCTCGACGCCCACGAACGGCGCGTGGACGTCCTGGACGCCGACGACGGTGAACCCACCGTCGCGGCCGGCGGAGGCCTCGTCGGGCGACGGCGTCGGCGCGAAGTCTCGCATGCGCGTGCGAAAGCCGCTCGCGACGCCGCCGATCGCCGCGAGCGCGGCGCGCGTTTCCTCTTTGCTCATCGCGCGAGCGGGGTCGCCGTCGCCGTCGCCGTCGCCGTCGCCGCCGTGCGCGTCCAGGAGCGCGCGGCACGGCGTCTCGAGAAACTCGGCGCACAACGCCCGGGCGATCTCGAGCTCTCTCTCCGACGGTTTTCGCCACAAAAACGGCCTCGGCATGGACGCGTCGTCCTCGCCCTCTCTCACCTTGCTCACGACCCACGCGCTCGGAAATGCGCCCCTCGCCTCGTCTCCTCCCTCCGCCTCCGCCGCGAAGAGGTCGTTGACGTACGTCCCCGTCATCGCGCCGCACAGTAACGACGTGAGGTGCGCGCCCATCTCCGCGAGCGGGAGCGATTTCGCGAGCACGGATGTTGCGAACATGTCGCGCGCCGCCGCCGCGATCTCGTCCGCGATGACCGCCGTCCTCTCGCCGCCGTAGTGCAGACCCGCGCCGAGGAGGCCGTTCAACCACCGGAGCTTCGCCTCTCGCGTCGGCGAGATGATGGACTCCGGGCGCGCGTCGCCGTCGGACGTCGCCGCGCGCCGCGCGTCGGAGAGTTCCTCGGCGAGCGCGCGCAAGATTGGCCGCACCAGTTTCGGGGACGCCTCCTCGGGCGCTTCCGTCGTCGCGGCCATGACCATCTGCCCAACCTCCGCGGTGAGCCCCGCGTGCGTGCTCCCCAACACGAACCGCGCGATCTTTTCGACCGCCCTCGCGCGCGTGGAGGTGTGCATCCGCGCGAAGAGAAGCCGCATTAAGGGCGAGTACATCGACGACGAGCCCATGAGATAGGACGCGCCGCCGTCGCCGCCGGCGCCGCCGCGGTGTTTGTCCGACCCGCTCGCGTTCGACGCGCCGCCGGAGTCGACGTTTTCGAAGAACACGAAGAAGCGATCGAACAGCGCGTCGATCCAGGAGGACCACTCGAATGAAAACGGCGGTTCGAAGTCCGTTAACACGCCGAGGTTACTCACCACGGACGCGTAGAGCTTAATCGTCCCGAGCGTCTTCGAAGGGTCGTTCGCGTCGATCCCCGGCAGCGTCTCGTTGAGCGTCACCGCGAGATATTCCGTCGCGGAAACGCCACCGTCGATGATAACGCTCGCGTCTTGGCCGTCATCACCCTCGCTCGACGCGACGAGGAGCATCGGCCGGACGCACGACGTCAGCGCGCTCAGCGCCGCGGCGAGCTGATGCGTCGCCGTGTGATGCGAAATCGCCTCGCCGAACCGAGACGTCACCAGCGGCAACACGACGCTCGGCGCGAGGTACGCCAACGTCCCCGCCGCGGACGACGACACGTACCGCATCGTGCTGTTCTTACTGTACATCCCTTTGTCGATGATTCGAGTCATCGCGACCGCGAACCGCGTCTTTATCGCGTCCGACAGCGGAAACGCTTTGAGTTTTTTCGACGCCACGCGTTTGCGGAAATACTTCACGCCGTCCTTCAAGAACAACGCGATGACGGACGTGTACCGGCCGTTGTTCGACGGGTGCGCGTAGTTCTCGACGAGATCCACGATCGCGTCGACGACGTCCATCGCCGGGTCAGCAACGGCACCCCCCTCGGCATCCCCCCCGGTCCCGGTCCCGGTCCCGGTCCCGGTCCCGGTCGGAACGCGGCCCAGGCGGTGACACAGCGCCTTCATCGCGTACTTCATCCTCGCGTCCGCGTCGTTGACGGTCCGATTGAACACGTACGCGGTCCGCGACGGCGTGCGGCGACCGAACGGGCAGCCCCCCTCGCCGCCGCCCACGGGAATCTCGGTAAACCACAGCGTCGTCGTGGACAGCCGCGCGAGATGTTTCGCCCAGTCGATGCGGTCGTGGACGTCGTGCTTCGCCAGCTGCGCGAAGACGGCGTGAAACGCGGCGAGCCAGAACCGCGACGACGGCTGCCATCCCGCCATCTCCATCCACTCCTCGCACCACTCCCGCCACGGGTGCTTCGCGTCCTCCTCCGCGACGCGCATGCACGGCATCAGGAGGTGGAACAGCGCGACGCCCTCGAAGCAGTCGCTGGAATCGAGCGAGCGAAGGAGCGGGCGGCAGTACTCCCAGATCTCTCTCGGCGCGTCGGACGAGAAGAAGCGTCGCGCTTTGTGCGCGCATCGCGTCGCGACGGACTGATGCACCGCGAGCGGCACCGCGCCGTTGTATCCCGTCGCGTTGCCGTCCAGGTACGTCCGCACGAGGTCCTTGAGCGGCCGCCAGTCCACGGATAATCTCAGCTTGGCGCCGTGGCGCTCGATGACGCGCGTCGCGGCGCCGAGCCATCGCACCTGCGCGCTGACGTCGCCGACGACGGCGTGCGAAATCTCGAACGCGAGCGACGCGAGCGCCGCGACGTCGTCGCGCCGGAGCTTCGAGCGTCCGGCGAGGAACGTCATCGTGGGGCTGTACTGCGCGTGGACGACGCTGAAGTCGCCGTCCTCGCGCGCGGCCGCGAGCGCGTCCTCGAGCCGCCGCACCGCGGACGCGAACCGATCGGGCTCCCGCGACTCGACCGCGTCCGCGACGTCGCGCTCCAACATGCTCGTGGACGCCCATCGCGTGTCCTTCCACTCGTCCACCCCGTCCCCGTTCCCGTTCCCATCGTCGAGGGAGGCCCCGTTCCCGTCCTCCATCGCGTCGTGCATTCGGGCCCCTCGGGGCGTCTGAACTATGAGCGTCAGATCTCAGATCCTGCCAGTCCTCTTCAGATCTGACCTAACAACAGATTTTGCGCGCGGTGCCCAGTCGTCTCGGTAGTAGTAGTAGTAGTTTTCGTTCACGTATTACAATCGAATCGTCGCGCCCTCACACCCTCCCCGCCTTGCCGCCCTTCACGTCGCGTCGGATCGTCCCCACGACGAGCGGCCTCAACACCGCCGTCTGCAACGCGAGCAAGATCGGCACCAGCCACCGCCTCTTCTTGTTCGGATCCGCGGCTGAGCTGTACACCTTCTCCGGGTCGTACGCCATCGGTTTCTCGTGGCTCTTCGCGACGTCGACGAGCGTGGAGACGAACTTCGTGAGCCACACGGTTCGGTCGGCGTCCGGGAGAACCTTTTCGCCGCCGCCGTTGGTGGCGCACCGCGAGCCGTTTTCGACGACGCAATGCGGCAGCGCCAACCCGGGCGATCGAAGCTCGTCGCGGATGGCGGCGCGAAGCGCGGCCGCGCGCTTCGCGACGAAGTCGTCGTACGGCATCCCGTTCGGCGGCGACAGCTGTCCGTGCGATAACCCGATCACGGTCCTCTCCCACATCTCGGCGCCGAACGCGTCGGCGAGCGCGCGAAACGCCGCGCGGTCGCCGTTGGTCACGCGCCACTCGTCCAGACGGTCCATGTACACGATCGCGTGCACCTCGCGGTCCTTCATCGCGAGCTTCACGCTCGCGACGCCGCGCGCGGAGACCGCGTCGCCCTCGAGAAGGCCCGGGGTGTCGAGGAGGTTGAGCGTGAAACCCGCGGCGGCGCGACCGGCGAGCAGCGGCCGCAGCGACTCGGGCTGGAACGGCGCGCTGACGGCGACGCGCTCGTTCAGGACGCTGTTCAGCGTGCTGCTCTTCCCCATGCCCTGCTTGCCGACGAAGACGACGGTCATCTCGTTCTGGTTCTTCTCGCGGAGGGAGTTTAGGACGTCCACGAGGGATTTCTGCGTCGCCTGGGGCATGGACGCCAGGCCGGTCCACTCTTTCGGGCCCGTCGGGGGCGTCGCGGCCGCGGCGGTCGCGGCCGCGGGCGGCGCCGCCGCGGCCGCGGCGGCGGCGGCCGGGGTCATCACCGCGGCCGGCTCATCGTCGCCGTCCTCGTCCTCGTACTCCTCCTCGTCCTCGGAGACCTCCTCGTACTCCTGCGCGGCGCGACGCGAATCGGGAGGGCGGGGATTAGGGTTTTTTTTCGTTAGGTTCGAGAGGGAGGGAGGAGGATGGGGATCGGAGGAGGAGGAGGAGGACGCCGGGAGACGCGGCGACGGCGGCGACCGCGCGGACGACGCGACGGCGGGGAGACGCGCCTCGTCTTCGTCGAAATCATCTTGCGGCTCCGCCATAGTTCCCGTGTCGCCTTGTGAGCGTGCCGGGCGCGCGCGTGGAATGCGTCGACGCGAGCGGAGATAAAGCGCTCCGGTCAGTGACTCGGCTTGAGCGAGCGGAGTCGGCGCTGCTGTGGGAACGATAGTGCACTGGGAACGATGCGATGCCCGCTCGCGCGACGGGTGAACGTTCTGACTATGCGTTCACGTCTACTACCTAAGATGTCTACGTCGCGCTGCGCGTCTCGTCCGTCCTCGATTCGCGCGGCTCTCCCTCGCGTCGCCCCCGCGCGACGTCCCTCGAGATCGACTCGATCGATCGAATCCGCGGAATAATAACGAAGCGAAGAACGAACGAATCCGCGCGCCGTCCGTCGCGTCCTCATCCCTCCCTCCACTGGTTCCCGCACTTCACGCACTTGAAGAACGTGCTCATCGGCTCGTCCGCGCTTCGTATCTGTATCTGCATGAAGTACGCCTGCCCGTGGTCGCACTTCGGGCACGTCGCCGCGGTCTTGTCGACGTTTTTCCACGCGTCGTCGCCGCCGAGGACGTCGTCCACCTCTTTCCGCGTCACCGGCACGTCGTCGCGCAGCGTCTTCGTGACGTCGTAGGCGTACGGGCACGTCTGGCAGATGAGCTTGAGGCACGGGGAGGCGTCGGCCCCGGCGGCGTTCGTGGTCACGAGGAGCATGTTCGCGCACGAGGGGCAGAAGGTGAGCATCGCGCTCCCCCGCCGCGCCGCCGCGAATGGAGACGAGCGTTCAGCGGGAGAGTCGTCTGCTGTTGGAGGACGAAACCGATGCGATGAGCGCGAAAGTTGACGATCGGACGGGCATAAGCGCCATCGCACGGACCCACGTCTGTCGCCGCGAGGACGTCGTCGTCATGCGCGCGCGCGCGGGACCGCGCGCGTGAAGGATAGGAAACGCGCGCGGCCGCGCGTCGACGACGCGTCCGACGTGAGGTCGCGGAGAGGGAGAGGAGGATCCCGGGGTAGTAGGCACCGGGCGTCCTCCGTCGGATCTCCCCCGCCCGTCGTCGTCGTCGTCGTCGTTCGATCGAGAGCGTCATGGCGGACGCGATAGCGCTCCCGCCCGCGCCGAACTGGTACGGCTCCGCGCTCGCGTCTTGGGGCGGCGAGGACGGCGACGTGTACGCGTACGCCGCGAAGAACGCGGTGATCCTCCTCAAGCCCGCGGCGTCATCATCCCCGGACGACGACGCGTCGGCCGCCGTCGAGCGCGGCGTCTTCCTCAACGACGACGACGATCGACCCCCCGCCGACCGAGGACGTCGTCCTTCATCGCCTTTTAGCCCGCATCCCTCGCGCGTCGTCGGCGCGCTCGTCGGCCACGCCAACCGCGTCACCGCGCTCGCGTTCGCGACGCTCCCGGGCGCGCGCCACCTCCTCGTCACCGGCGGCGCGGACAAGCACGTGCGCGTGTGGGACGTCGAGACGCGACGATGCGTGCGGACGATGCGCGGGCATCACGCGGCGGAGGTTTCGGCCGTCGCGACGTCGCGCGCGAGCGCGTCCATCGCCGCGTCCGGCGACCGCGCCGGTAAGGTGTTCATCTGGCGGTTTCGCGAGTGCGGCGGGTACGGCGGCGGCGGCGATCGCCCGTGGCGCGCGTTGACGCCGTTGGACGCGTCGCCGGTGTTGGCCCTCGCGTTCAAATTCGCCGACGCCGACGCCGACACCGCCGCCGCCGCTGACGCGGACGCCGACGCGGACGCCGCCGCCGACTCCGGCGGCGCGCTCGCGATCGGGCACCAGAGCGGCGCGCTCGCGGTCGCGGACGTCGACGACGGGAGCGTCCGGAAGCTCCCGGCGAGAGCCGCGGAGGTCCAATCCCTCGCGTGGGCGCCGCCGAGAGCTTCCGGAGGACGCGGGGACGAGAAGAGTAAAGACACAGCTGTGCTCGCCGTCGGCGGACGCGGCGAGCGCGCGGTGACGCTGTGGTCGTGGGACACGAAACGCGCGCGCGCGTCCCTGCGCGGGACGCTGCCGCTGCCCAAGTGCCCCTCGCACTTGTCCGAGGCGCAGCGCGGGAGGCTGTGGCTGTGCGTCGCGTGGGCAGGGCGCACGACGATCGACGCGCCGTCTTCTTCCTCCTCGGAGGCGGCGGCGGCGCGCGCGAACGCGAACGCGAACGAGAAAAAGAGCGACGAGCGCTGGTTGCTCACGTCGTCGCACGGCGGCGACGTCTTGCGTTGGCGAATCGATCTCGACGCGGACGAGGGACGGCTGTGCGTCGCGCCGCCGGAGACGTTCGGTCCGCCGGAGTCCGCGCACGCGCGCACGGTGTTCAGCCTCGCCGTGCGAGAGTCCGCCGGCGGCGGCGGCGGCGCGATCGCGACGACGACGTCGCTGGATAAGTCGATATCGTCTTGGAGCGTCGACGCGGCGACCAGGGCGTGGAGTGCGTGCGGGCTCGGCGGGTTCGCGTACGACATGGACGTGAACCCCGAGCGCGCGTCGCAGGTCGCGATCGCGTGCGGGGACGGCACCGTGCGGTGTTTAGACGTGGAGGACCACGCGTCCCGCGGACGCGGCGTCGTCGGCGACGGCGGCGCCGTCTTATTTCGCGGGCTCCCGCGAACGAAAGCGACGTGCGTTCGGTTTCGTCCGATCGACGACGACGACGGATTCGGATTCGACGACGCGTCGGGGTCGAGAGCGAGCGCGAATTCGATCGCCGCGGTCGGGTTAGAGGACGGCCGGATCGTCCTCGTCGACGCGATGAGCGGGCGGTACGCGATACAGAGAGACTGCCACGCCGGCGCTGTGTCGGACGTTCGGTGGATAACGTCTCCGCGCGGGGACGTCGTCTTGGTGTCGTTAGGGAACGGGAGCGTGTGGCGATGGACGTCGCTCGCGGTGCCGGAAGACCGCCGACGCGGCGGCGGCGGCGGCGGCGGCGGAGGAGGAGGTGGTGGCGGTGATTTCGTGGACGTGAGCGAGATGTTCGATCGCCCGCCTTCGGAGGCGGGCGGCGGCGCGGAAATCGCCGCGTTCGATTGGCTCCGCGTTCGAATTCGAACCCCGAAGGTAGACGACGACGACGAAGACGGCCACGACGCGGGCGACGCGGGCGAAGACGCGGACGCGTTCACGACCAAGGTCGCGATCGGATGGAGCGACGGGTGCGTGACCGCGCACGCGATGAAAAAAACAGTCGACGACGCCGCCGGCGGCGGAATGTCGTTCACGCGCGAGTGGTGCGCTTTCGAACACGCGCGACGGGTGACGCGCGTGAGATGGCGCGCGCGCGGTGGCGGTGGCGCCGCGCCGCGCGCGAACGCGAAGAGAGGAGACGCCGGCGACGAGACGACGCGCGCGTGGCTCGGCTCCGTCGGCGCGGACGGCGCGTTCCTCGTCTACGACGGCGACACCGGCGAGGTCGTCAGGTCCGCGCCGCCGTGCCGCCAGGCGCTCTTGGATTTAGACTGGGCGCCGCGCGGCCGCGGCGGCGGCGGCGGCGTGGCCGCCGCCGTGGCGGGCGCGGACGGCGTCGTTCGCGTCTACGACCTCTCCGGCGCGCCCGTCCTCGCCGCGGTGTCGCGAGGGCACGTCCCCGGGAAGGCGTTGTGCGTCAAGTGGGCGCGCGTCGATGGCGACGCCGCGATGCTCGTGACCGGGGGCGACGATCAGACCGCGCGCGCGTTCGATCCGAGGGATCCGCGGGCGGCGCCCTCGGCGGCGACGGGCGGCGGCGCGTCGAGCGCGGCGGAGACCGCGGAGGGCGACGAGAAGCGCGTCGCCGCGGCGGACGCCGGCGACGGCGAGCGGACGGCGGAGAAGGAGGACGACGACGAGCGCGATGAGGAGAAATCCGCGCGCGCGCCCGCGCCCGACGGCGGCGGCGGCGGCGGCGCGGCGACGAAGAAGAAGCGCAAGGGCGGGTCCGCCGGTCGCGGGTTACTGAAACCGACGTCGTTCGAAGCCACCGCGGAGGGCGTCGCGCAGAGCCGAGCGGCGGTCGTCGCGCTCGCGCGGAGGATACACGGGGGAGGAGGCGTGGGATCGATCGACGACGCGGAATCGACGGAATGCGGCTACGGCCCGCGCGGTTTGGGTCTGTTCACCGGACAGGAGAACGCGATGCGAACGTTGCTCGCGGAGGAACGCGCCGCGCTCGACGCGGACGCGCAGACGCGCGGCGGCGGCGGCGGCGGCGGCGGCGGCGGCGGCGACGCGGACGACGACGACGCGTTTTCCTCCCGAACCGCCGCCTCCGTCGGCGCGTTCAAACCCGCGGAACGCGCGGCGTACGCGGCGATCCTCCGCGGCGACTTCCACGCCGCGGCGGACGTCGTCTTCTCGCGTCACGACGGCCCGATCCCCTCCGATTTCCTCGCCTCGCTCGTCGGCGGCGGCCACGCGTTTTACGCCACGTGCGTCGCGAAACAGATCGAGCGCCTGGAGCGACGCGGCGAGCACCAGCGCGCGTGCGTCCTCGCGCTGTCGCTGCACGACGTCCACGGCGCGCTCGGGTCGTTACGACGCGGCGGGCTCCCGCGCGACGCCGCCGCGTTGGCCGCCGCGCGTTTGCTTCCGACGGATCCCGCGTTGAAGGAGGCGCTGAGGGAGCTCGCCGTCGCGGAGGAGAACCGCGGCGGGATGGAGGCCGCCGCGAAGGCGCACCTCGCGTCCAGGCGGCCCTCCGCGGCGGTGCGCGCGATGCTGCGGCCGCGCGACGCGCTCGGGTCGGTCGCCGCCGCGGAGGTGGCGCTCATAGCGCGGGTCAGGACGGAGCCGGATAAGCAGACGGTGTTGCGCGCGGCGCGGGAGTTGAGCGACGCGGGGCGGCGGGACGACGCGGAGGGGATGCTGCGTCGGTGGGTCGAAGGCGGCGACGCCGACGGCGACGGCGACGCCGACGTCGAGGAGGTTCGAAGAGCGATCGTCGCGGCGAGGCGAGGGGCGTCGGGCGCGGTCGAGGGAACCGAGCCGCGAGCCGCCGAATCGTAGGGACGTTTGGTAGTAGATCGATCGTCGGTACAACTCCTCGCTCGCTCTTCTTCGTAGATTCCTCTTCTGTGTTCGCGATGCAGACTGAAAGGTCACTCTCTGGATGTGATTCGTGCCAGCATAGTGCGATCCTACTCTATATTCTTAATGAATCTTAATGGCTCGAAGGCCCACCGACCCCCATACCTAGTCCAGCCAGGGCACTGATTATCGAACGCGTATTGAAGCACGTCCGAAATGTTCTTCTTCGCGTTGTCGCCGTACCCGTGCTCGGGCTGGTTCTCGAGGGTTTGAATAAAAACGTTCTCGTCCCACGGGTCGCCGTGTACTTCGCGAAGCCACCTCAGGGCTTCGAGTTGGCCGTTACGGGCGGCTGATGCGCATCTCCACTCAGGGTCTTCACAAGGACACGTTCGGTCTTGAAGCAACCACTTCAACGTTTCGATTTGACCGCCGCACGCGGCAGCCGCACATGGGCAACTACACGAACTGGGCCATATTTCCTCCCCCCACTGCAAGATGTCAAGGTGTCCCTTTATGGCGGCAGATTGCCAGACGAGCGAATCCCACTCGCCCCAGTCCGAGTTCTCTCGCGCCCACCTCAAAACGTCGAGGCGTCCGGCCTTCGCGGCGTGGAAACAAAAGTTATCGAAGTTGTCTTTGTCCGTGCGCGGTGTCGTACCTTCGTAGATAATGAGGGGCAACGTCGCCGTGTCCGCGACGGTCAAGCGCACAAGCTCCATGACGCGCTCTCTGGGGAGGTCGAACGCGCCGTCGTGGTCGAAGACGTGCGCGATCAAGTCTTCGAAGTCGCCTCTGAGCACGGGTCCGTTGCCCGTTCCTGTCACGGGGACGTTGTGGTCGAGCGCGACCGGCAGCGACTCGACGCGACGCGACGCGCGCCTGAACGTCGCGTTCACGGCCGCGAGCGCGCGGCGGTCGCGGACGTTCGTGACTTGCGTGAACACGAGACACGCGAGGTCCTCCGTGAAGTGCTCCATGGTCGAACGGAGGCGCGGCGGGGGCGGCGCGGTGGGAAGTGTTCGAACGCTCCAAGAAGTCACTCCAAAGAAATTCAAATAATGAAAAAAAAACTCGAGGCTACGGGCGCGCTCCCACGGTGACTAAGTACTCATTCGCCTTCGCTCCACGCCCACCGCCAGAACCCGCTCCGGCCCATCCGCTGCACGTCCACGCGCACGATCTTGGACACCGGCCACATGATCGCGGTGAGCAACGGTCGCAAGACGACGTTTTTCTTTTGCTTCGTCCCCCACGGACTCGCGACGACGCTCTCACCATCCTCCAACGTCGACAGCGCCTCCACGTCGCTCGCGTCCAACTCGAACCCCCACAGATCCGCGTTCGCCTCGATCCGGCTCGGCGTGACGCTCTTCGGGACGACGACGACGCCCCTCTGGACGCTCCACCGCAGCAAAACCTGCGCCGGCGCGACGGAATGTTTTTCCGCGATGTCCGACACGACGGGATTCGCGAACAGCGCGCCGCCGCGCGCGAGCGGCGAGTACGCGGTCACGACGATCCCGCGCTCTTGGCAATACCGAACGAGCGCGTCCTGCGGGAGTTTCGGGTGCCGCTCGATCTGGTTCACCGCGGGCGCGATCCGCGCCGTTCGCATCAGCTCCTCGAGCTGCGCCTCGTCGAAATTCGAGACGCCGATTGAGCGAATCTTCCCCTCGTCCACGAGCGCCTCGAGCGCGCGCCAGCACTCCGCGATCGACGCGTCGCCGTCGCGCTGCATCAGCGTCCCTCGGCGCCACACCACGGGCCAGTGGATCAAGTACAGGTCGAGGTAGTCGAGCTTCAGGTCGCGCAGCGTCTGCTCCAGCCCCGCGCGGACGTCGCGCGGACGCCGGCGGTCGTTCCACAGCTTCGACGTGACGAACAGGCTCTCGCGCGCGATGGCGCCCGACGCCATCGCGTCGCGGAGCGCGTCGCCCACCTCTTCCTCGTTCGCGTACGCCGCCGCGCAGTCCACGTGCGCGTATCCGCGCCGCGATATCGCGTCCGCGACCGCGGCGCCGACGACCCCGACCGGGGCTTGCCACGTCCCGAGGCCGACCAGCGGCATCTCGTGAGTCGAGTTGAGCGTCACGGTCGGGACGGGGGCGCGGCGACGCGCGGGGGGGGTCGACGAGGGCGCGGCGGGCGCGGACGACGCCATCGCTCGCGCGCGCGAGGCGGCGCGCGTCGTCGACGTCGTCGTCGTCGTCGACGACGACGACGCGGCGGCGGAGAGAGCCGCGCGCATGGGAGTGCGTCGGAGGCGCGCGCGCGCGGAGATGGAGAGACGAACGACGCCACTTGGCGCGCGAAATCCGTGGCTCTCGTGCGTCCTCGCGAGAACGGTCGAGCCTCATGACGTCGACGCCGCTCGGCACTCCTCGCCGCGCGCCGTCTCGCGCACCGCCCGGAACGATGCGAGCTTCCGCCACGTCGCCGCCGTCGCGCTTCGCCGCGCCCGGCGCGGCGCGCCTTCGCGCGCGCGCGCCGCGCCGCGCCGCCGCCGCCGCCGCCTCCCGCGGCGTCGCGCGCGCGGCCATCGAACCGCCAGCCGCGAAGAAAGAAGAGAAAGCGTCGTCGACGTCGCGCGCGTCGTCCGTCGTCCCGAAGTGGGGGCTCCCGCGCGACCCGCTCCCGGCGGGGCCATCGCCGCCGCCGTCCGGCACGTGGGGGCCGTCCGCGCAGACGATCGACGACTGGCGCTCCATCTACCGCAACACGTCGCTGAGCACGACGGACGGCTCCGCGCCGCGATCGATCGACGTCGCGAACGTCGTCGGCGAGATCCCGACGGACCTGAACGGCACGCTCTTCCGCAACGGGCCGGGGCTTCTCGAGATCTTCGGGAAGAAGCTCAACCAGTTCTTCGACGGCGACGGGCTGGTGTATTCCATCGCGTTCGAGGACGGGAAGCCGCTGACGTTCAAGCACAACTTCGTGGGCACGAGGGGCTTCGTGGACGAGCAAGCCGCGCGAAAGATGCTCTACAAGGGCGCGTTCGCGATCGGCAACCCGAAGGGCGACGCGTTCTACAACCCGTTCGACTTCGACGTGAAGAACGTCGCGAACACCGGCGTCGTGGACTGGGCCGGGGAGCTGTACGCGCTGTGGGAGGGAGGGAAACCGCACAAGATGGACCCGACGACGCTGCGGACGACGGCGACGGAGGTGGACGCCGTGCTCGGCGCGGCGCTCGAGGTGCCGCAGATGGCGGCGCACTACCGCGTGACGGACGCGGACGACGAGTCGAAGAAGCGACTGATCGCGTTCTCGATCGAATCGCAGGCTGAGTTCATGCAGCCGAACAAGTGCGCGTTCTACGAGTGGGACGCGAGCGGGAAGCAGGCGAAGCGAGAGACGTTTGGGGTCCCCGACGCGACGTTCGGGATGTTCCACGATTGCCTCGTGACCGAAAACTGGTACATGCTGCTTCAGAACCCCACCGCGCTGGACCCGAAGAAGCTGCTCACGGAGTACATGTTCGCAAAGTGCGCGCTCGCGGAGGTGATCGCGTTCCAGGACGGGAAGAGCGCGACGCTTCACATGCTTCCGAGAACGGAGGCGGCGCGGAAGATTGGCCAAAAAGCCATCCCGGTGGACAACCAATTCTTCTTTCACCACGTCAACGCGTTCGAGCCGAGCGACGGCGACGCCTCGAAGGTCGTCTTCGACTCCGCGCCGTGGTCGTTCATGGACTTCTCCATGAACCTGGACTCCGTCACGCCGGCGTTTTACAACGGCGGGTCCCGGGTCGAGTACACGCGCTTCGAGGTGGACGTCCGGATGGAGACGTCGTCGCAGGCGAGTCTGAGCAACCGCGTGATGGAGTTTCCGCAGGCGCGTTCTATCTTACACTGGTTCCCATACGACCGCGTCGGCGTGGTGAACGCCGATCCTTAAGGACTTTTGCCGGCGTCTCTCTCCGCCCACGCCTCGCTTTCAATCCCGACACACCTTGACGCCTTTCAACTTCAACCGACGCCTTTCAACTCCACCTCGACGTTCGCAGGTGAATCACGCGTACACGGGGAAGAAGTACAACTACGTCTACGCCGCGGGCGCGGCGGTGAAGGACGACGTCATGTGGGGCCCGAACCAGTGCCTCGTGAAGTTTAACACCGCTCCCGAGGTGGGCGCCAAAGCGGAAGAGAGCGTGTGGTACTTCGGCGAGCGGTGTTTCATGCAAGAGCCGATTTTCGCGCGCAAGCCCACGGGCGTCGACGAGGACGACGGATACGTGCTCGTGGTCGTAAACGACGCGGGGAGGGACAAATCGGATCTGCACGTGTTCGACGCGAAGAAGATAGAAGATGGTCCGGTCGCGACGGTCACGCTGGAAGATCATCTACCCCCCGGGCTGCACGGGTACTGGAGCGACGTCGTGCACGCGTGATTCGTTGTCTTTGTTTTCGCCGCAGCCGCTGTAATAATACCGTACGCGTACCCTTACCCTTAATGAAGAAGCGATACGAGTAACGACGACACGTTATGATAAGCGCGCTCTTCTCCTTCTCCTAACAATTATTCACCGCGTTCACGGCGCACCCGTCCTTGTTCACGCCGTCGTCGTCGTGCGCGACGTCCGCGCCGCCGCCCCACTTCACCTCCTCCTCGCTCAGACTCAGCGCGCGTTCCCAATTCTTCTCCGGCGTCACCATCCTGAGGGTCGTTCCATACAAAGCGATGGCGGGGTGGAGTTGAAAGGCGTCAGTTGGAGTTGAAAGGCAACGCGGGCGGGGATCGAAAGCGAGAGGTGGGCGGAGAGACGCGCCGGGCAAAGTCCTTAAGGAACGGCGTTCACCACGCGAACGGGGTTGTATGGGGACCAGTGTATAGAACGCACCTCGCCATGACGTCGGAGATCCCTCTCAACCCTTTCATGCTCTCCGCTGACAGTCGGTACAGCTCCTTCGTGTGAAACGTCCCCTTGTTCACCGTCGGGTCGTCGATCCTCTCGAGGATGATCGGCGTCGAGTTCGCCGGGTTCGCGATGCGTTCGTACTCCGCGACGGTCCAGTGGAACCAACGCATGAGAAACAGCCGCAACGTCAACCCGTGCGTGCACAGCACCATGTTCGTGTTCTCGTCGAACCGTCCCGCGTCGATGTCCCGAACCATGTGATCTTCGAATATCGTTATCCTATCGAACACGTCCGCGCCGCTCTCGCCGTCGGGGAACCGGTAGAAAAAACGGCCAAAGTACTGCCGTTCGCGCTTCTCGAGCTTCTTCCTCGACGCGTCCTGAAAGTTCCCGAAATCTTGCTCGCGGAGCTGCGGCTCCTCGCGGACGCCGCTGATGGCGTCGTCGTCGAACGCGCGCGCGATCCCGAGCGCGGTCTCCTTCGACCTCCTGTACGGCGAGATGTAGAAGAACACTCTGTACGGATGAAGACTCTTGGCGGAGTCGGCGGCGGAGACTCCGTCGTCGTCGTCGACTACGAAGTCTTCGTCGAAGAGCTTCCGAAGCTGCTTCCCCGTCTCCGTCGCCTGCGCGTGCCCGTTCGTCGTCAGCCGAATCTGCGAGTCCGGCGTTCGCGTGTACTCGCTCTCGTCCACGTTCCCGTAGCTCTCGCCGTGTCGCACGAGGACGATGCGCTTCGGGAGCTTCCGCGCGCTCTGCCCGTAGGAGTACGCGAACGAGTCGGACGAGACGCGCGTGAGCCGCTCGAGGTCTTCCGCGTCCATGCACACGGCGTTGTCCATGTTCCACGCCGTGTCCTCGTCCTCGTCCTCGTCCTCGTCCACGCTGCCGTTCTCTTCGCGCGTCGTGACCGCGGGACCGACGGTCGCGCGAGGAAGAACGCGAACGACGCGCGGAGGCGGGCGGCGGCGACGAGACGAGGCGCGCGCGGCGGCGGCGGCGTCGGCGTCGGGGTATTCGCTTTTTATTATTCTCCTCCTCCTCGCGATCGCGCTCGTGCTCGCGACGGGCCCGGGGTTCGAGCGCGACGGACGTCGCGCGCCGGACGCGCATCGCGCCGCCGCGAAGGCGGAGGACGCCGTCGAGATCGAGGCCGCCATGCCGGGCGTGGACGCGCGAGGAAGCGCGAGCGCGCGGTCCCGGAGTGACGAGCCGCGGCGCGGAAGCCCTCGCGCGGAACCTCGGATAAAGCGCGTCGAGCGTGCACAGCTGTGTGTCATCGACGAACTGCCGAAAACGTGAGAGTCGCGCGAGCGGCCGACGACGCCACACATCATCGTCGCGCGCGTTAGCACGCTCGCCGGACGCGTTCGAACCCCGGGTTCGAGACGAGACCGAGTCGCCCGCGCGTCGTTCGCCCGACGCGGACGCGAGCCCCGGCGCGCGCTCGCCGCGGGTCGTCGACGCGTCGGATCCCGCGCGCGGTTCGTCCTGTCGTCGTGCCGAATTTGGAGGCGTCCGCGATCGATCCCCTCGGAATTCATTCATTCGTTCGTTCGTTCAATCTTCCGCGGAGAAGATAGATAGATGGGCGTCGAGGACGACGCGTCGACGTCCGGCGGCGTGACGTACGCGAACGGCCACATCTACGGCGCGCCCGAGACGCTCGACCCCGCGGACAAGCACGGCGAGCGCGCGACGGTCTTCTTCCCCGGAGGCGCCAAGTACAAAGGGCAGTGGGCGAAAAACCGAAAGCACGGAAAAGGATCCTACACCTTCGCCAACGGTGACGTCTACGAGGGCGAGTGGGCGGACGACCGACGGACCGGGTTCGGGACGTACTGGCGGCTCGACGAGGGCCGCTACCGCGTCGAGTACAACGGCACGTGGGTGGAGAACAAGAAGCACGGATTCGGAGTCTTTTTCAACGCGAAGGGCGAGCGATACGAGGGCGAGTGGTTCGAGGGGAAGCGACACGGGAAGGGGAAACAGACGTACGGGGGGCGTTTCGACGGCCTCGGCGCGGACGTCTACGACGGCGAGTGGGTCCACGGGAAGCGCACGGGGCGCGGCGTGATGTCGTGGGCGAACGGCGACGCGTACGAGGGGCAGTGGGAGGACGACCAGAAGCACGGCGCGGGGACGCATTATTACGAAGAGAAGCGCGCCAGGTACGACGGGGTGTGGGAGAGGGACACGCCGAGGTGCGGGGAGTATCGCGCGATGGACGACGATATCGCGCCGGTGATACCGCTTCCGGACGTGAAGCTGATGGACGCGGACGAGGTGGCGCGCAGGGCGAAGGAGGTGGCGATCGACGCGTTGCGGTGACGGGCGCTTGAACGGGAGAAGACCGACGGAGCGGCGTCCGCGTCCTCGCCATCCACCCGTGCGTCTACCTGACTACCATCTTCATCACGAGTCGAAGCGCTTCAGCCATCAGCTCGTCACTCGTCACTCTCCCATGACGCTCCTCCGCGCCGCCGCGCTCGCGCTCGCGCGCCGGGGCCTGTCCTCCTCCTCCTCCTCCTCCTCCGCGGCCGCCGCCGCCGCCCCCGCGCGCGCCGCGGACCTCCTCGCCTCGCGCGCCGCGGACGCGACGGACGCGATCGCGCTGATCGAGCCCTCGACGTCGACGCGGTGGAGCTACGGCGAGCTCAACGATCGCGCGCTCGCCTTCGCGCGCGGGCTGGACGAGATGGGGTACGTCCCCGGCGCGAAGCTTGGGGTCAGGCTCGACAACTGCAACGAGCTCCTCGTCGCGATGCTCGGCGCGAGCGCGCGCGGGATCGACGTGGAGACGGCGAAGACGATGGACGCGCTGGCGCGCGACGTCCGATGCCGCGGCACGCTGGTTCATCATCTCGACGCGGCCGCCGCGGGGGCGATGCCGGGCGCGCACGAGCCGATCGCGATCCGCGGCGGCGCGGTGTCGGACCCGATCGTGCACTGGGACATCATGATCGACGCGTTCAGGGGATGGGACGCGCCGATGCCTCCGGTGCGCGAGCGCGAGGGAGGAGGAGGAGGAGGAGGAGGATCCGGAGGCGACGGCGACGATGGGCGGACGACGAGCTCATCTTTTTTCTTCAACGCGCCGGGGAAGCCGACGCGCGAGGCGGCGCTTCTCGCGCACGGCGTCGCCGCCGCCGACGCGCTCTCCATGACGCGCGACGACCGCGTGTGCGTCGCCGTGCCGCTGTCGCACGCGATGGGGTTCGGGTTCGGCGTCCTCGCCGCGATGCGCGTCGGCGCGGCGGTGGTGTTGCCGTCGCCGGCTGGCGGCGGCGACGCGATTTCGGCGGCGATGGTCTCCGAGCGCTGCACGCTGATGCTCGCGGATTCGCACGCGACCAGGGCGCTTCCGGGCGACGCGGGTGGCGCGACGACGGCGCCGAAGGGGTGGGACGCGTTCAGGGGGGGGCTCACGAAAGTGGGCAGCGGCGACGGCGTCGGCGACGCGCCCTCCGTGAGATGTTTCGGCGTCGCGTTGACCGCCGTCGGGAAAGCGCCGCAACCGGCGTGAAGACGACGCGAGGCAGAGTCCGTTCCCTGCGCCTTCGCATGCTGCCTATAGTCTACCGTAGTCTAACTAATAGTACCTCGCTACGCGTCGTCGTCGGACCTATTCGCATCCCCTTCTATGAGTAACGCGTCTAAATCGAGCGTTATCCCCGTCATCGCGAGCGCCATCGCGGCGGTGTGCTCGCGGCAGCCGTTCTCGCGCAGCCGCAACGACGCGTCGTACGTCGACTGAAACGCCCTCGCGACCGCGTCCACGCCCGCCGCGCCGCCGCCGCCGAGCCCCGGAGTCGTGTCGCCCACGCGCCAGCACCTCCGCGACGGCACGCGCGAGAGCGCGCGAACGCGCCGGTCGCCTCTGACGGCGCCGCCGGACAGCAAGGTCGCCGCGGTCGCCGGGCTGGTCGGTTCGATCGGGAGAAAGTCGTACGCGACGCACGCCGTCTCGCCGCGATGGCGCACGAGGAGCATCGTGTGCTCGAGGCGCGCCGGGTACGCGTCCTCGAGCGCGTCCGCGAGGGGCTCCATGCCGACGAGGGGGATCGCGCACACGAAGACCTCCGACGAGGAGGAGGAGGAGGAGGAGGAGGAGGAGGGGGACTCGGCGACGCGTTCTCCGCCGCTCGTCGCCGTGGGCACCCTAATGGTACATCGCGATGATGCGCTCGCGCTTCTCCGCGAGCGTCGCGCCCCCCGCGGTGACGACGGCGCCGCCGCCGGCGCGGCCGCGGCCGTGGCGAGCATCGTCGCGCGAGCGCGCGCGCGCTCGGCGGCGTCGCGGCGTCCGCGGGCGCGCGCGCGAAACAGTGCGAGCGACCGGGTGTTTGTTTTCGTCGGCGCCGAGAGCACTCCTACTGATGCTCCGATCGCGTCGAGTTTCGAGACGCGATCGTTCGCGGCCGCTCGCGCACACGCCGACGCGCACGCCGCCGTCGCGCATCGCGCCCCCCGCCGGCTTCCCCCAGATGCCGACCCCGGCGGAAGAAGCCGCCGACGCCGCGTCCGCCGCCGCGGCGTTCCTCGCCGCGCTCGCCGACGTCGGCGTCCCGACGCACCTCGTCGCCAAAGTCCGCGCCGCTGCCGACGGCGCCCGCGGCGCGGTCTTCTTCGAGGCCCCGCTCGCGGCGGTCAAGTCACTCGTGAACGTCTTGGGGATGAGCGGAGAGCGCCCCGCGGAGCAGAGGTACAGGCCGTTCGTCGCCAAGTCGCGCCTGCTGACGCGCGCGGACGTCGTGAACGCGGTCGGCGTGGGGCTCCCGGACGAGCACTACGGCGTCGTCCATCGCTTGTGCGACGGCGCGAACGGCGGCGGCGGCGGCGACGACGACGACGGCGCGGACGGCGCGGACGACGCGGACGCGACGTATGCGGTGATCGTATCCGTCGCGCTGTCGTGCGGCACGAACGTCGTCCGCGGCGCGTCGTACGCCGCGACGCGCGACGAGGACGCCGCCGCCGGCTTCGCATCCGTCGTCGCAACCGTCGATCCGATCGTAATCGACCCCGCGGCGCCGTCCACGTGGGCGATGACGCCCAAGTCCACGCCGGAGAGCCCCACGAAGGACGAGCCGTGGATGTGGTGCCTCGCGCGAGGGCAAAAGCGCGCGGACGCGCTCCCGCCGTTCGCGTATAAAGAGCTCAAGCCGCACCCGATCATGACGCCGAGAAACGCGTTGCATCTCCGAGACGTCCCCGCGGGGGTGAAGAAGGCGCGTTCGCGTTCACACTGGTCCCCGTACGACCCCGTTGGCGTGGTGAACGCCGTTCCTTAAGGAATTTCGCCGTCGTCTATCTCCGCCCACCCCTCGCTCACAATCCCCGCCCTCGACGCCTTTCGACTCCGCTTCTGACGCCTTTCGACTCCGCCCCGGCGTCGCCTCGCGCGGAACGACCCGCAGCCCGACTACGCCGAGACCGCGGAGCCCATCTCCGAGCAAGAGTCAAAGCTCCAGCAGATTTGCGTGCAGTACTCCCCGGAGCAGATCAACGTCCTGCGCGAGACGTGCGTCGTCGCGCGCGGGGCGTTGGACGCGGTCGTGCGCGCGGCGCGCGTCGGCGTGACGACGGAGGAGCTCGATAAGATTTGTCACGCGTACATCACCGCGCACGGAGGCTACCCGTCGCCGTTGAACTACTACAACTTCCCCAAGTCGTGCTGCACGAGCGTGAACGAGGTCATCTGCCACGGGATACCGGACGCGCGGCCGCTGCAGGACGGCGACGTGTTGAACGTCGACGTCACGGCGTACCTTCGCGGCTACCACGGCGACTTGAACGAGACGGTGTGCGTAGGGAACTGCGACGAAAAGTCGAAGAAGCTCCTGATGACGGCGTACAAGTGCCTCTTCAGGGCGATCGAGGGCGTGAAGCCCGGGGCGCGGTATCGCGACATCGGCGAGGAGGTCACTCGAGTCGCGCACAGGAGGGACGCGAGCGTCGTGAAGAGCTACTGCGGGCACGGGATCGGGACGTTGTTTCACTGCGCGCCGAACGTGCCGCACTACGCGAAGAACAAAGCCGTCGGCGCGATGAAAACCGGCCACGTGTTTACGATCGAGCCGATGATAAACGCGGGCGATTGGAAGGATGCGACGTGGCCGGACGGGTGGACGGCGGTGACGAAGGACGGGAGCAGGAGCGCGCAGTACGAGCACACGATGGTCGTGACGGACGACGGCGTGGACGTGCTGACGGCGAGGAACGAGAAGAGTCCGCGGGTGTTTCCGTGGACGGATCCGGATCATCTGAGCACGGAGCCGTAGCCGCGACGACGACGCGAACGCTTTGCTTTTTTTATCAAGTTGTAGAAGTTGCATCTCATCGATGATAAGATGCAGCTGGCTCTTCGGCCCAGCGCTCGAGCGCCGCGCGCGCGCGCGGAATGAAGTTAAACGTGACCATTTTTCGTTGACTTTCAGCCAGCTGTGTCGTCAATAGATTCCAGGCGTCATCACGTCGTCCGAGAGACGCGACGTCGTCGGCGCGCCACACGTCATGGCGCAAGTGACGCCTCGAGTCGCGGTCATCGGCGCCGGGATCGCCGGTCTCAGCGCGGCCGCCAAGCTCAGCGAGCGATGCGTCGTCGAGCTCTTCGACATGGGCGGCCGCGGCGTCGGCGGTCGCGCGTCGAGCAGCCGCCCGGCCGGCGAGACGACGCCTCCGCTGACGTTCGACCACGGCTGCCAGCTTCTGACGGCGACGGACGCGAGCTTCCGCGCGCGATGCGCGACGCTCGAGCGCGCGGGCGCGATCGCGCGATGGGACGCGCGGTTCGGCGTCTTGCGCGCGCGCGACGGCGCGTTCATCGCCAAGGCTGACCTCCCGACGAAGACGTCGTCCGATGATCGCCCCCCGGACTTTTTCGGAGTGCTCTCCTCGGAGGACGTCTTCGTCGGAACGCCCACGATGGTCGGCGCGAGCGACGGCCTCCTGAGCGCGTGCTCGATCGCGCGGACGACGCAGCGGCAGCGCGTGTGCGTCACGTCGCTGACGCGGTCTGCGAAGACGCGATCCTGGCGCGTCATGGGCGTGGACGTGGGACGAAAGCGCGTCGACGCTAAGGAAGCCGCGGCGAAGATGGGCGAGCGCGACCTCGGGAGCTTCGACGCGGTCGTCGTCACGGACGTAATGTGCGCGACGAGCGGCACCCCGGGCTCGTGCGCGCTGACGTTCGAAGGCGAGGATGGCGATGGCGACGGTTCGGATTCCGACGGTTCGGATTCCGTCGCGGCGGCGTGTTGGCGAGAGATGTCGGCGCTTCCGCCCCAGTCGCTCTTCTCGCTGATGATCGCGTTCCCGACGCCGCTGACGGGCCCGCCGTTCGACGCCGCCGTCGTCGAGGACTCGGACGTCGTGCAGTTCCTGTCGCGGGACTCGAGCAAGCCGGGGCGCGGCCGGGACGACGGCGTCGAGTGCTGGACCGCGGTGAGCACCGAGGCGTTCGCGAGAGAGATGGTGGCGCGAGCGCCGCTGAGCGTCGACGGGAAGTATAACCCTCAGACCGCGGAGTACCTCGCGCAGATCACGCCGACGATGCGGGACGAGGTCTTGCGGCTGTTGCGTGGAAGCTGCGGGGGCGGGACCCATGGGATTGGTGCCGGTTCGGTTCCCGCGCCGGTTCACGTCGCGAGTCAGCGGTGGGGGAACGCGTTTCCCTCGACGCCCATCGCGAGCGGCGGCGGAGGAAGCGGCCCCGGGTTCGCGCACGACGCGACGCGAGCGTTCGCCGCGTGCGGTGACTTCGTCGGCGGCGCGGGGGTCGAGCGCGCGTGGCTGAGCGGGACGCGGGCCGGGGAGGCGGTGTCCGAGGCGTTGCTCGCGCGAGGCGGGCGGCGCGCGAGTTTGTGATGGACAGCGGCCGGCGGCGGCGGTCGCGTAGAGACGTTCGAGTGACTTGAGTTGAGACATGAAATATCGCAGCTTTTCGCGTCTCGAAAAAGCGCACCACGCGTCGATCGAAATGCGGCGGGGCCTGACACCGCACGTCGCGCGCGCACGCTCCGCGTGAACCACCCGACCCGACACTCGTCGCCGGCGACCGAATATGGCTTCCGCTGGCGCGCTCTCCTCTCGGCCGCGCCTCGCCGGCCGCGCGCTGCGCGCCGACGCGCGCCGCGCCCATCGTGCGATCGCGTCGCGAAATGCCGCGCGCCTGATGCCGGCGAGAGCGGCGCATCAGCCCGGGGTGAACATGCCCGAGGGTTCCGCGGACGACCTGAACAAGTGGTCGCGCAAGATCACGCAGCCGAAGTCGCAGGGCGCGTCGCAGGCGCGTCGACAGTTAGCGCGCCCTCCCGTTCCTGGCGTCGCGGTCGTCCCGCGCCGCCGCCGCCGCCGTCGTCGTCGCTCGCGTCGATGGCGCCGAAACCCTCGCCGGCGAAAACCTCGAACTTCTATACACTGGTCCCCATACGACCGCGTTCGCGTGGTGAACGCCGTTTCTTAAGGACTTTTGCCGTCGTCTCTCTCCGCCCAGCTCTCGCTTTCAATACCCGCCCTCGACGCCTTTCAACTCGCGCCGCGATCGATCCCGAGCCGACCTCACCCGCCCCCGACTGATCGCTCCGTCTCTCTCTCTCTCTCGCTCTCCTTCAGGCGATGCTCTACGCGACCGGGATGGAACCCGAGGACATGAACAAACCCCAGGTTGGGATCTCGTCCGTGTGGTGGGAGGGGAACCCGTGCAACAAGCACCTCATGGACCTCGCGGCGCGCGTCAAAGAGGGCGTCGCCGCGGAGGACATGGTCGGATTCAGATTCAACACCATCGGCGTCTCAGGTGCGTTCTATACAAAAGTTTTTCACCCATCGCCCGGTTTCAACACTTGATCGCGTCCCCTTTCAACTGACCGGTGAACCTTTTTTTGTACGGAACGACCCTCAGACGGCATCTCCATGGGCACGCCCGGCATGAGCTTCTCTCTGCAATCCCGCGACATCATCGCGGACAGCATCGAGACCGTCATGGGCGGGCAGTGGTACGACGCGAACGTCTCCCTCCCGGGCTGCGACAAGAACATGCCCGGGTGCATCATCGCGATGGGGCGTCTCAATCGCCCGGGTCTCATGGTCTACGGCGGAACGATCAAGCCCGGGTACTCCTCGAGCGGCGAGCCGCTGGACATCGTCTCCGCGTTCCAATCATACGGGCAGTTCGTCACCGGCGCGATCGAAGAGGAGGAGCGCGCGGACATCGTGCGGAACTCGTGCCCGGGCGCGGGCGCGTGCGGCGGCATGTGCGTCTCGTTTTTTTTTCCCCTTTTTTCTCTTCTCCCCCGACGGCTGGCTTCCCGCGCGTACACACGACCTTTCGCCACTCTTCGCGACGACTTCCTTTCCTTTCCTTTCCTTTCCTTTCGACGCACTGTGTGTTTCACCGGCGAGACGCGCGACTGACCGATAGAAAACGAAACGAACGTCGACCCTGTTCGACCCCGACTATCATACCTATAAACCTCTCAGGTACACCGCCAACACGATGGCGTCCGCGATCGAGGCGCTGGGCATGTCGCTTCCGTACTCGTCGTCCATCCCCGCGGAGGATCCGCTGAAGATGGACGAGTGCTTCATGGCGGGCAAGGCGATCAAGCACATGCTCGAGATCGATCTGAAACCGCGGGATATCATGACCAGGGCGGCGTTTGAGAATGCCATGACGGTCGTCATCGCGCTCGGCGGGTCCACCAACGCGGTGTTGCACCTCATCGCGATGGCGCACTCGGTCGGGATCGAGCTCACGCTGGACGATTTCCAGGCGGTGTCGGATAAGACGCCGTTCATCGCGGATTTGAAACCGTCGGGGAAGTACGTCATGGAGGACGTGCACAAGATCGGCGGCACCCCCGGCGTGCTCAAGGTGCGGCGCGCGCCCTCGACTCGTTTTCCGTCTCTTCTTCCAGTTTTTCGACGCGTCCCCGGTTCGAGCGCGTGATGAAACTTATGGATTCCCCTTCATTAGCCCTCGGGCGGTGACGATAAATCCGATTAACAGTCCTGACGCTCGCGCCGCGCTCTCGTCGTTTCGGTTTCGCGGACGCCGAATCGAGCCGATAGATCGATCGATCGCCCGCTGACCTCTCCTCCCCGCTCTCTCGCGCGCCTCGAATCGCAGTACCTCATGAAAGAAGGCTTCATCGACGGCAGCTGCATGACGTGCACGGGGAAGACGCTCGCGGAGAATCTCGAATCGTGCCCGGACCTCAGCGAAGGCCAGCAAGTCATCATGCCGATCGATAAACCGATCAAAGAAACGGGCCACCTCCAGACGTTATACGGTAACATCGCCCCCGACGGCTCCGTGGCGAAGATCACCGGCAAAGAAGGCCTCTACTTCAAAGGCTTCGCGAAGGTGTACGACTCCGAAGAAGAGATGCTCGACGCGCTCGCCGAGGACGCGGACTCGTTCAAAGGCTCCGTGATCGTGATTCGATACGAAGGACCGAAAGGCGGACCCGGGATGCCCGAGATGTTGACCCCGACGTCCGCGATCATGGGCGCCGGCCTCGGGCAAGACTGCGCGCTCATCACCGACGGCCGCTTCAGCGGCGGCTCTCACGGGTTCGTCATCGGCCACGTCTGCCCGGAGGCGCAAACCGGCGGCCCGATCGGCTTGATTGAGGACGGCGACATCATCGAGATCGACGCGGAGAAGCGGACGATGAACGCGCTCGACATCGACGACGCGGAGTGGGAGGCGCGGAAGAAGAAGTGGACGGGAAAGCCGCTCGAGGCGACGAGAGGGACGCTGTACAAGTACATCAAGTGCGTCGGCACCGCGTCGCAGGGGTGCATCACGGATCTGTGATGAGACCTCGCCGCGGTGGCGTTGGGATGTACATACTAAACGTATCATCATAGCCGTTTCTTCTAATATTACGCACCATCACGTTCACGACGACCTGCTATCTAAATAAGCTTACTGTATCCTACGCATCGTGAGGCGTCTCGCGACGCCTTCACGCGTCGACGCCGAAGGTGTACACGTCGTAGTGATGATTCAACGTCCGCTCCTTTTGCAACGAGTACGCGCCGCCGCCGAGCGCGCCGTGCCTCGCGCTCGGGATCGCGTATATCACCCTCCGAACGCGCGAGTGCGTCAGCGCCATCGCGCACATCACGCACGGCTCTCGCGCGCAGTAGACGTCGTATCCGGTGCATAAATACCCCCGACCGATTTCGGCGGTCATCTCCGCGAGCGACGCCGTCGGCGCCCTCCGCCGCTTCTCTCCGACGCCGCCGAAATCGTCGTCGTCGTCCGGCGGCGGCGGCGGCGGCGGCGGGAGAGGCGAGGACGAGGGCGGGTCGCGCGCGAGGTCGGCGCTGGCCGCGGCGTCGATCGCGTCGAGAACGGCGTGTCGAAGCGGATGCCGTCGCGCGTCTTCTTCGTCTTCGTCTTCGCCGTCCCGCCGCCGTATACGCCACCCCCCGGTCGCGTCGCGCCCCCGCGCGACGACGCGGCCGCTCGCCGGATCCACGATCACCACCGCGTTCGCGATGACACACCCGCCGCCTCCCCCGCGGCGCGCGTCGTCGATCGCCTCGCGCGTCCACCGACGCATGGTCTCCGCGTCGGCGGCGGACGGCGACTCCGCGGGCTCCGCGAGATGCGACATCGGCTTCTTCCACGAGATGGGCCAGCGCGCGTTCCACGCCTCCCACTGCTCTCTCGTGCGCGGGGCGTGCGCGGGGACGGTATCGCGCTCGAGCGGGGGCAGCGCGTGGCGCGTCACGAGCGCGCGCGCCGCGTCCGGGACGTCTCGGTCGTCGTCGAAGGAGGAGGAGGAGGAGGAGGAGGACGCGATGCACACGACGAGGCG
>Ga0181560_10000783_pt1 | contig 29319 bp, 12 predicted proteins | sample 011ome_20_FD_133751 | JGI IMG/M metagenome (GOLD analysis project Ga0181560, IMG submission 133751) | Coastal salt marsh microbial communities from the Groves Creek Marsh, Skidaway Island, Georgia - 011509CT metaG (megahit assembly) | ecosystem: Environmental > Aquatic > Marine > Intertidal...
CTCGTTACATCGTCATCCTACTTTCGGCGCGGGGACGGCGCCCTTCGCTCGCGGTGGGTGCTTATGCTTCTTGTTCCCACCGCCGCCGCCGCCGCCGGGTTTCGGCGCGGGGACGCCGCCCTTCTCTCCGCCGCCGCCGCCGCCGCCGCCGCCGCCGCCGCCGTCGCCTTTGCGCGCGCCCGGCGCGACATATATCTGCACGTCCGGCCTCGCCTTCTTCTTCGAGGGTTTACTCGCGCCCACCCCGCCGCCGCCGCCGTTCGCGGGCGCGGGCGCGGTCGAGGTCGTCTGCGGCCGCGCGAGGATCTTCGGCGTTTTCATCGCCGCCGGCGTTTGCGCGGCGTCGCCGCCGTCGCCGCCCTTTCCTCCCCCGCCCGCCCTCTTCCCGCTGCCGCTCTTCGGCTTCGGGACCCCGCCGGCGGTTCGATCCCCGCCGCCGCCGTCGTTTACCGTCATGCGTCGCATGAGCTTCTGCGTCTGCTTCTCGGACGCGTCGGGTCGCTTCCCCTTCCCTCCTCCGCCGGCGGCGTTCGCGTTCGATTTCCCACCCGCCGCCGCCGCCGCCGCCGCCGCCTCCGCCTCCTTAGCCTTCTTCCTCGCCCACTTCTTCGCCTTCTTCCCTAACGTCCGTTCGTCCTCCGCGGTGCCCCCCGCGCCGCCGCCGGTTCGATCCCCGCCGCCGCCCGCGGCCGCCTTCTCTTTCCTCGCCTTCGCCTTCTTCTTCTTCCGCTCGAGCTTGCTCCGCTCGGCTTCGCGTTTCGCGATGAGATGCTTCATCAGCGCGCTCATTCGCACCGGCGCCTTCCCTCCGTTCGCGCGCTCCAGCGCCTTCTTCTCGCGCTCCCTCCGGTCCAGCAACACCTCCGCGCTCTGCATCGCGACCGGGTCCTCCGCGAGCTTTTCGACGAACTTTTTATAGTCCGCGTCGCGCTCGATCGTGCCCTCGCGCTTGTCAAGGCGCGGCTTGAGTCGCGGGATCTTTTGGTACGGCGCGTACTCCACCCTCGCGCGCCATTCCCCGCCGAACGCGTCGTCGTACGCCCTCGCGTCGAACGCGGCGGCGAAGTCGAACAGCGCGCGCTCGGTGTCGAACCCGACGTGCGCGACGGACGGGATCACCACGCGCGTCTTGCGCTTCCCTTGGACGAAGTCGCGATACGCGCACGTGGTTCCGTCGAACCCGCTCGCGTCGACGGAGGCGAAGAACGACGACGCGTCTTGGTCGGGGGGGAGGTTCCGGACGACCGCCTTGGTGCGCGGCATCGCGTCGCGCGCGGTGCGGCGTCGCGACCGCGACCGCGCGCCTCCTCGGGGGTGGACGCGGTCGCGAGCCGCTCGCCGCGCGGCCGCGCCTCTCGCACTGACGCGACGCGACGCGACGCGACGCGACGAGATTATATTACCTGGTATTCGGGGAAAAAATATGCGCGCGATTTCGCGCGATCAGACCACACGTTTTTCACCCACCACTCGGTTTCAATATTTGATCGCGCCCTCTTTCAACTTACCGATGAACTTGTTTGCATCCTGGACCTCGATCAGTTATCTTCTCATCGAGCCGCACGAGCTCGACGCCGCCTTTTGCCGATCGGCCTCTTCCGCCGCGCGCGCGAACGCATCGCACGGCCGGCATGGTATTCACGGTCCCGCAGTGCGCGGACACGGACATGTGGGGCCCTCCCACGGAGTCCGCGGACCCGGACAAGGCGCTGACGTACGCGCCGTTCACGCGATCGGACAAGCTCGGCCGCGGTGCGCCTCGCGTCTCGCCCTCTCTCTCCCTCCGTCGCTCGCGCTCGCCGCCAACCCTAGATCGATCGGATCGGTCGATCTTCTTCCCTCTCTCCTCGTCGCCGATCGCGGCCGCGAAACGTCGCGCTGACCCCGCCCGCCCCCCCTCGTCGACCTACCTACCCCCCCCCTTCCTCGACCTTCTTCCTCGCAGCCGCGGACTGGAACCAGACCGGGTACGGCAAGTACAGCGGCACGAGGCACGGCTCCTCGCAGGGCGTGAGCACCGTGTTCAACTTTTTCGCCAACGACGACGACGCCGAGTTTTCCCTCGTGGACAACAAGCCCGCGCCGCGGACGCGCTTCGGCGGGCGCGGTCGGTTCCAGGGCGGCCGCGGCGGGTTCATGCGGCGGAACCAGACCGAGTTCGTCGGCGGCGACGTCGGCCAGGGCGCGTCGCGCGAGCGCGCGCGTCAGCAACGCATGCAGTCGAAGAAATCGCAGCAGTGGAACACGTGGGCGCACAACCGCCAGCAGTGGGGGCGGGACCAGCAGACGTACTCCTCGAGCGTGGACATCCGCCCGGACTGGGCGGTGCTCGAGCAGATCCAGCTCGCGGGTCTCACGAAGATGCAGCACGTCAATGGCGAGAAGGGGGCGACGCTCGAGGCGGAGACGCTCGCGGAGCACGGGTCGTTGCGTTGGTTCGACAAATCGTTCGATCGCCTCACGCCGAAACTTCCCGCGGAGCTTCAGAAGACGAAGCTGATGCACCACCGCGTCACCACGAGCGAGGACCCGACGCTGTGCGAGCTCGCGGAGAAGAACGCCGGGAACGTGTTCGCGACCGGGGACATCGTCGCGGCGATCATGTGCGCCGCGCGGAGCGTCTACGGGTGGGACCTCGTCGTCACGAAAAAAGACGGCAAGCTCTTCTTCGACAAGCGCGACGAGGGCAACTTCGACATGCTCACGGTCAGCGAGACTGGCCAGGAGCTCATCACGGACGAGAAGGACAACATCAACGGCGTTCCTCAGCTGAGCGCGGAGTCCACCGCGGCGGATCACGATTACTCGCAGCAGGCGTTGGACCTCTCGGAGAAGCCGCTCTCGTTTGGCTCGCCGTCGCCGCTAGCGGGGGACGACGCCGCGCCGGTGGGGTACCGCTACCGGAAGTGGGCGGTCGCGCCGGGCATCACGCTCGTCGCGCGGTGCGAGTTCAACGGCGTCGTCGAGAGCAAAGGCTCGCGCGCGCTGCTTCAGATTCGAGCGCTCACGGAGTACGATTCGAAAATCACGGGCGTGGACTGGCGGCAAAAGATCGAGACGCAACGCGGCGCGGTGATCGCCACGGAGCTGAAGAACAACGCGAACAAGCTCGCGAAGTGGACGTGCCACGCGTTACTCGCGGGCGCGGACCAGATGAAGCTCGGGTTCGTGACCAGGACGCATCCGAAGGACCCGGGGCATCACGAGATCGTCAACACGCAGACGTACAAGCCGAAGGATTTCGCGCAGCAGATCAACCTCACGGAGGGGAACATGTGGGGCGTGTTCAAGAGCATCGTGGAGTCGTGCATGAAGATGGAGGACGGGAAGTATTTGCTCGTGAAGGACCCGAACAAGCCGATCATCCGGACGTACGAGGTGCCCTCGGACGCGTTCGAGGACGACTACGCGGACGAGCCGCTGCAGTGATGACGAGACGAGGGGACGGACGCGAACGGGGCGGGGGAGGACGAGAGAGGCGCGCGGGGGGATCGGGGCGCGGCGGCGCGCGTTCGTTCGATCCGTTGTAAACAAACGAGAGAATGCATTTTACCCTCGAACGATGCGGCATCTACCAAACTACAGTATTAATTTTAACTACGAAACCTTCGCGACGCGACCGATCGACGACGCGCGCGGAGACGGCGCGCCCGCCGCCTACTCGTCGTATCCCAAATCTTTGAACCAATTCCCCCACCGCGCGCGAACCACCTCCTTTGCCTCCTCGCTCAGACGCGCGTGCGCGTTCATCTTGAAATCCCTCAGCGACCCGGCGTACGACTCGATCGCGGGGCGGATGCTCGCGAAGTTCGCGCTCCACCCTAACGCGTCGTACAGCGCCCGCAGCGTCCCGAGAGGGTCTTTATTCAGTTCGTCGAACCGCACTTCGTGCTTGTTCCCTTTCTTCACCTTTCGAATGTCCCTCTCGTACGCGTCGTGCAGATACTCGCCCTGATACAGGATGAACTCCTGCACGTCCTCCGCGCTCGGGACCTGGAAGTAACACTGCCAGTAGTACGCGTCCGCCATGTGCACCGCGCTCTGAAACACCTCGTACGGGTTCCGATGGATAAAGACGAACTGCGCCTTGGGAAACATCTCGCGCAGGACGTCGACGCGCGCGGTGTGCACGGGCGACTTCAACAGCAGCCTCTTGCGCTTCCCCCCCGCGGCGTACTGCGTCTTTCGCAGGAAATACAGAAACGACTCCTTCCACCGCGCGATCTCCGCGCTCGACGCGCCGTCCCTCATGCTGTACCACCGCCGAAACAGCGCCTCGCGTTTGGGAAACATCAGCGGCATGTACGGCGACGCGCCGCCGCTGAGCTGATTCGTCGCCACCTCGTCCTCCTGCGGGGTGTCGTGCGATAACGCCATGTTGTCCATCGGCCGCGTGTCGTCCATGATCGCGCCCATGAACGGCGCGAGCCAACGGCAGGAGAGGAAACCCGAGGGGAACCCCACGCTGAACGTGGTCGCGAACGCGAAGGACGGATCGCGAGAGAGCAGGTTGTGCAGATGCGTCGTCCCCGTGCGCGGGTGGCCGAGGATAAACACGGGCTCGTCGTTCAGCTCCTGCGACGCGATCGCGCGGCCGTAGAGCACAGAGTCCGCGATCGCGCCGATCGTGTTGACGAGCGACATGATCGTGAGGAAGATCAGGCGCGGGAAGTACGTCGCGATCTCGACGTGCGACCCGTGGTCGCGCATGAGACGGATCCACTGCGGCGTCGTCACGCCGGAGAGCGGGTGGTTCTTCACGCTGAAGAAGTGGCGCGGGCGGTGCGGGATCACGACCGGCGACGACATCGCGCGGGCGCTGCTGCTAGGGCTGATGACGCGCGCGCGGCGCCGCGCGCGATCGAAGTGCGGAAGATCGTCACGATCGCGATCACGGCCATGACTTCTTCAGCAGCTTCGGACGCATCGCGCCCAGCTCCTTCTGGTAGAAGACCGCGCAGTCGCTCACGCAGCGCTCGAACTGCGACTGGTTCTGCGTCGTCGCCTGCTTGTCCTGGCACTGCTGCACGCATCGCTGCACGCGGTGTTGAAACTCCTGGAGCTCGCTCATGACCGCGGCCTCGTGGCGCTGCAGCGGCGCGCTGCACTGGGAGAGGCAATCGTGGAACTCCGCCTGCGTCGTCGCTCGCGCCTCCGTGCACTTGATCGAGCACTGGAACACCTGCTTCTGCGACGGACGGAACACCTTGTGATCGAGCTCGTCCATGAGCGACGAGAGCTTCGTCTGGAGGTTCTGGACCTCCTTGATCTCGATCCCGTTGGCCATGGCGTCGGAGTCGTGTCGCGCGATTAAATGTGACGACACGTTGGAGAGAACGGCCGGGTCGTCGTCGACGCGTTTCTGCCTCCGTGGTCAGTCGGGCGCCGCGCGCGGCACGCGACTCGAGGGGACGTCATGGGGCGACGGCGCGGCCGCCGGCGCCCCGCGGCGGCGGCGGCGGCGGCGGCGTCTCCGCCATCCGGTCCGCGCGAGGACGACGACCTCGAAGCGCCGCTGCTGCGCGCGGAGGAGGAGGAGGAGGAGGAGGAGAGGGACGAGATCCGCTCGAGAGAGACGAAGCGCGTCTCGTTCGAGGAGACGCGCGCGGACGACGACGACGGCGAGGACGACGAAGCCGCGGCGCTCACCGCGCCGCTGCTCGGGGTCTCGAGAGACGCGGACGTCGTCGACGTCGACGACGACGCCGCCGCCGCCGACGACGACGACGACGACGCGGAGAACGTGCCGTACGACGACGACGACGACGACGACGACGCGGAGAACGTGCCGTACGACGACGCGCGAGAGCTCCGCGCGATATGGACGCTCGGGTGGCCCATGTTCGTGAGCTACTTCTGCCGCATGGCCATGGCGTCCACGGACGCGATCATGGTCGGTCACTACAAAGGAGGGAAACACTCGCCCGGCGACTACCTCGCCGCGGCGGCGCTGAGCGACATGCTCACGACGCTCCTCGTCGTCCCTCCGCTGGCGTTCAACCAGGTCTTGAACGCGTTGTGTGGGCAAGCCGCGGGCGCGGGCGCGAAGCGCGTCGCGGGCGTCTGGCTGCAGCAGAGCGTCTTCTGGCTCGCGGTGATGATGACGCCGACGCTCGTCGGGTTCTTCTTCGTGAAGGACGCGCTCCTCGGGCTCGGGTTCGACCCCGCAATCAGCGCGCTCGCGGGCGAGTACGCACGGTGGAACGTGTTCTGGCCCGTGCCGAACGGCTGGTATCAGTGCATGCGGTTTTATTTCCAAGCCGTCGGGCGCCCGAGGCCGGCGATGTACAACGGCGTCGCGTTTCTATTCGTCAACGCGCTGCTGAACTGGGTCTTCGTCTTCGGAGGGCCGTTTCGGTACCTGCGCGAGAGCCGCGGGCGGTGGGAGGGGTTCGGTTTCGTCGGCGCCGCGATGTCGCTGTCGTGTTCGCGGTGCGCGCAGCCGCTGGCGTACTGGTACTACATGTTCGTCAGGAGGAGGGCGCACGAGAGGTATTGGCCGCGCGGGGGGTGGTCTTTTCGACACCACACGCGCGCGCGCACGGTCGAGTTTTTACGGCAAGCCGCGCCGCTCGTCGGGACGCTCGTCTTCGGCGTCGTCGTAGGCCAGGCGACGACGCTTCTCGTGTCGAAGCTCGGCACGGACGCGGTCGCGGCGACGAGCGCCATCTCCGCGGCGACCGTCGTGTGGTCCGGCGCGATCAACGCGATGTTTTCCATGGTCATCGCGGTCCGCGTCGGATATCATCTCGGCCGCGGCGACGGCGACGCCGCGCGGCGCTCGTTTTGGTTGTCCACCGCGGTCGTGTCCGCGACGCTCGTCGCCGTCGTAATATTCGTCGCGCCGTTCGCGGAGCCGGTGCTGTCGCTCGCGACGAGCGATCGCGTCGTCGCGAGGGACGCCGCGAAGGTGCTCCCCGTCGCGCTACTCGCGACGACGTTGGGGGTGTTGAACAGTCTGTGCACCGGAGGCGTCTTCTCGGGGCAAGGGAGGCAGACGCTGGTGACCGTGCTGTCGTTCTTCGTAGACATACCGCTGAGCGTCGGCGGCGTCGCGGCGATGATCTTGGTCTTCAAGACGAACTTGCGCGGCGTGTACGCGTACGGCTGCGCCGCCGCGGCGTTGGAGCTGCTCATAGCGTACGGGTTCGTGTGGTCGTCGGATTGGAAAAAGTACGCCTCGGACGCGAAGGCGAGGCAGGCGGCGGCGGCGCCCGGGGAAGACCCGCCGCGGGAAGAGAGCCGGGAAGAGCGCGGGCGCGGCGAGTCGTCGCGTCGATCGATCGCATAGTTAGTAGTGAGTAGTATAACAATGACACGCGTACAGTACAGTACGTCGTTTATGCGCGCGCGTCCGTCTAAAACGCCGCCTGCCACGTCGGCTCCATGCGGCACAAGTTCCGCGGGTTGATCGCGGCTTCGACGAGGTGAATGACCCCCTTTTGCACGCTCGAGAGCTGCTCGCCGCCGCCCATCCGCGGCGGCGTCGGCGCGATGCACGGCAGCCGCTTCAACACCTCGTCCACGTTCGCCCTCGCCATCGCGCGCACGTCCGCGGGCGCAGGCCCGAGCGGCGTCGCGTTCGACCCCGCCGCCGGGGTCATCCGTCGCCACGGCCAGCACATGAGCTGATCGCGGAAAAACAAGAGAAGCCGCGTCTCGAGGCTCGTCCCGGGCGCGGCGCACGCCTGCGCGGCGGCGGCCATCGACGCGACGAAGTCGCCCTTCACCCCGAACGGCGTGAAGAACGTGTGCAGGTTCCGCGTCAGGCGGAACGGCACCGGCTCCACGAACTCGGTCATCCCTTTGCTGTCGAACGCGGGGTGGAAATCGAGCATGAAAACCTTCCCGGTGTTCTTCGCGAAGAGAATCTTTTGCGGCGTGCGACCGCCGATCCGCAGCAACGCGGATATGAAACACGACAGCGCCATCTGCTGACACATCTGCCGCTTGAACGTCCACAAGTGCGACCCGGTCGGGAGCGTCTTGTACATGAACTGCGAGAAGATGTTCTCCGTGACGTGCTGCTGGCACACGTCCGAGAACGCCTTGAGTCTCAGGTTCAAGACGTTCTCCGCGCCCGTAACCTTGCCCGTCACCGCGTCGTCCAACGCGGCTTTAAACGCGCTGATCGGCGCGTCCGGCTCGCGGCCGTACCTCGCGCAGTTGATCTCGTACACCTCACCGTACGTCCCGTGCGCCGCGTCGTCCTCCATCAGACGCACCTGCGGCCAGACCGGGACCACCGCGGGGGTGTAGTAGCACAGCCCGCGGCGTCGCGTCTCGACATGGTGCGCGAGCGAGTGATTCAGCGAACGCAAGAGTTGGAGCATCCGCTCCTCGCCTCTCGCCGCGGGCGTGAGCGAGGTCTGCACGAGGAACCGTCGCTCGTTCCCGTCCGCGCCGAGGAACGTGAGGCACCGGTACGACGACCCGTGTCTGCGAACGACGTGCACGTCCGCGCCGATGCGTTCGAGCTTCACGAAGCGATCGACGGAGGGAAGCTCCGCGTCGCCGTTGTGCTGCCCGGGGACCTCAACCTCCGCGAATCGCATCCCGCGCAGCGCGGGGGACTCGTCCTCGAGCCTGAGCGTCGTCGGGAGTCGGTCCTCGACGTCGCTCTGGAGCTGTCGTTTCCAGCGCTTCAAGCGCTCGATGAGCTCGTGCAGCGCGGTGGGGAACGTCGGCTGCTCCGGGTCCAGGTCGCGTTCGTAATCCGCCTTGTACTCCGCGACGAACTCGGTGTGTTTCGTGCTCGTGTCCGCGCTGAAGCACGCGCGGCACACCCCCGTGAGCTCCTTCTTGAAGCTCGCGGGGACCTCCGCGGTCGTCGCGGTCGGGTACTTGTAACACCGATGAAGGAGCGTGTACACGACGACGAGGAGCCTCTCCTCGGGGGAAGACGCGAAACGCGCGCCGAGTTCGGAGAGAAGCACTTCCAGCTCCGCGACGAGGTGCGAGTGCTTGTGCCTCAGGCGTTCCATGACCTCCTTCGCGCCGTCGAACGCGGTGCCCGCCTCGTTCGCCGCCTGCGCGGCCGCCTGCGCGGCGGTCTTGTCCGCCTTGGCGAGCGAGAACGCGGCGACGGCTTCCTCGCTCGCGTCGTTTTCGTTAAACTTTTGCGCCGCCGCGGAGGACTCTTGCGCCTTTTGCGCGAGCGCGCGCGCGGTTTGCGTCACGCGCGTCGCCGCCTCTCTTCGCTCTAAGAGGAACGTCCGAAGCGGGCAGTACATCGCCTGCGGGTGTGCCTGCGCGAGTCGCAAGAGCAGCGCCTTCGCGTGCGGGGCTTCGCGATTCAAAAGCGAGAGCAACAGCTGCGGGACGTACGGGATCCACACCCAACGTTGAATCGCGTCGAGGTGCTTCGCGAGCGCTCGCCCCACCGCGGCGGTGTGATCGGAGAACGCGAGCTGATGCAACACGTTCACGAGCTCGTGGCGGTACCGCTGCGGCCCGTGCTTCGCGGCTTGTAAGTAACACGTCGCGGCGTACTTGGCCCACCGCGCGGCTTCCTCCGCGTTCCCGGGGCCGGAGCCGCTCGCCGTGGGCGCGACGCCGGACCCGGCGGCGCCGGAGCTCGACGCCGCCGCGGTAGCCTGGCGCGAGCAAAACTCGCCCCAGGAGATCCACGCCTTGCTGAGCTGCTTGCACAGGGACAACGACGTCGCGTACGACGCGTGCGCGCCGTCGCCGTCGCCCATCCTCTCTTGAAACAGCGCCTTCAGACGGAACAGCTCAGCCTTGTGATGCGCGTGGAAAAAGTCCAAAGACGTCCCCTCCAACGCGTTCAGCCCCGTAACCGTCTCGCCCTCCATCTCTAGGCACGCCTTGCTCTGCTCTCGCAGCTTCGAGAACGCCTCCTGGACTTCGATGTGCCCCTGCTGCTGCGTGAGGATCGCGTTCGCAGCCTCGCCCATGCGATGCCGCCGCGCGGTCCCCGCGAGCTTGTTGATGCCCCACGCGCGGTCGCGCAACCCGAGCTGATCCAGCTGGTGCCCCTGATGCACGAGCTGCGGGTGCGCCTCCACGAGCCCCTTCGCGGCCGCGGCGATGACGCCGTACATGTACCCGCGCCACGTCAGCACTTCGTTCCACTGCGGCAGCGGGTCCCAGCGGTTCGGCGTGCGCAGTCGCCACGTCTCCATCGTGTCTTGGATCAGCGTGCGCGCGTGGCCGGGGTTCGGATGCTGCGGCCGCCTCGCGTTGGCGAGCTCGACCAAGATGCGCGTGGACTCTTGCAGCTCCACGATGGCGTGGAACGAGTGCAGGACCGGGACGTGCGCGCTCGCGCCCGTCTCCGGGAGCTTCCACCACCGGTCGAGAAGCAGCTTGACCGCTTGTTTGCAGTACTGCTCCGCGTCGTTGACCCGTCCGCTGTCGAGCGCGTTGTACACGCGCACGATGTTGATCTCCGCGGTTTCCTCAACTTCGGACGTCGCCGCCGACGCGGGGAGGAGGTCTCGGACCGTGTTCCAGTCGTTCATTCGCCACGCGCTGTGCAGCTGCAGCTCGGTGTGCTCCACCGCGCGAGAGAAGTCGGAGATGAGCTCCCACTGGTTCAGCTGCTTCGCGCTGTTCAGCCAGTTCGTCTCCCACAGGCACAGCTCCGTCTTCGTCACCCCGGAGACTTGCCCCGCGCTCGCGCGTTGCATCCCGCGGAAAAAGACGTCCTGCGCCTCTTGCCAGTGCCCGTGCTGCGTCAACGCGAGCCCCGCGCGGGTGATGTCCGACGTGCACCGCTGCCGCCACAGACCGACAAGGACGTCTTGTTCGCCGAGGAGGCGATACAGCTCCGCGAGCGCGTCGAAGCACCGCGCCTCTTGCGGGTACCGAACGACGTGGTTCTCGAGAAGCGCGATTGCGATGTGCCACGCGTTGTACGTCTTTCCGAGGTACTTGATGAGCTCGCTCGGTATCTTCGGCTGCGGTTGCGACAACGATATGCCCTCGAGGATGGCCTGGACGACGTTCGGCCGCACCGCGGCCTGTCTCTGGTGGTACTCCTTGGAGAGCAGCGCGATCATCGGCTTGGCGAGCGTCATCTGTTCCTCGCGTTGGAGCGTCGCCCACACGATGGGAAACACGAGAACCCAGAGGTAGTACGCCACGTGCGCGTTTCTGGTCGCCACCTCGCGCAGCGGCGCGACGAGGTCGCTCACTCGCAGCGTCTCGATCTTCGTCAGGAACGCGGCGTGACGGTCCAGCAGCGCGGCGGTCTTCTCCAGCGGCGCCGGGCCGGCGTTCTTCGGCCGCGGCGGGCACTCGGGCGGCGGCGTCGTCTTCGGGTCGTCCCCGGCGGGGAGCAGCGACGGGATCTGCGCGCTGTTCGGCGCGAGCGTGATCTTCTCCTCCTCCGCGAGGATGGAGAGGATCAGATCGAGGCCTTGCTTCAGCCAGAACGTGTCCGCCATCGCGTCCCACTCCTGCCCGGCGAGGATGTACTGCAGACGGTGGAACAGCGTCTTTCCGACGGCGGCGTGGTAGAGCTCGAAAAATTTCGCGCGGAGCTTCGGGTGCCGCGTCCGCAACCCGAGGAGGTGGTTCCTCTCCACCTTGACGAAGACTTCCTGTCGCAGCGCCATCGCGTGCGCGCCGCCGGACGCGCACAGCGCGTGGAGCGTTCCGAGAAGTTTCTCCTCCCACTCCGCCGTCTGCGTGACTTCGCGCCCGAGACGCGTGAGGTGCGCGAGCTTGCTGAGAAACAGCACGGTTTCCTTCGCGCTGAGCGACCCGGGTCGGTTCGGATCGGGCGCGTCCGGGTCCGGGACGGCGGGTTTCGCGTCTGAATCCGGCGCGTCCGCCGCCCGGGAGGCCTTTCCGCTCGCGTCGCCGCCAGTGCCGGTGGATTTCGATTTTTCCGCGGCGGAGTCGTCCTTAGGTTCCGCCGACGCGTCGTTCGCGTCGTTCGCGTCGCCGTCGCCGCCCTTCTCCTCCCCGGGCTTGACCTTCCCGCCCGCGCCGCCAGGTTTCTCCTTCCCGCCCTTGGGCTTGTCCGCTTCGCCGTCGCCGTCGTCCTTCTCGTCGACGTCCATCGCGTCCGCACCGCCGCCGTCGCCGCCCGCGCCCGCCGCCGCCGCATCCGCGGCGTTCGACGCCTCCGCGTCCTGGGTCTCCGCCTTGAGCGCGACGACTCCGACGTCCGTCGGAATCGCCGCGGCGGCGCCCGTCGCGCCGGGCGTCGCGCCGAGGACGGTGTCCCCGGCCCACCCTTTCAGCGCGTCGAGCGTCGCCATCAACACCGCGCCGTGCGTCGCCTGGTCGTTGATGAGCTGCAGGAGCATCCTCAAGAACAGCTGCTTGTGCTCGCCCCCCGCGGGGATGACCCGAGACGCGATCAGCCGCACGCACGCCGCCATGCAGTGCGCGACGGAGCCGTACTCCGGCGTCGGCACCTGAGGCTGCTCCCCCGGCGCGAGCCTCTGCGCCGGGTGTGGCGGCGGCACCTGCCCGGCCGCGCTCGCGGTGTTCAGCTCGTGCGTCAAGCGGCTCAGAAGCTTAATCAAGTGCGGGAGGTAGCGATCCGCGACGCGGCGTTGCCGCTCCGCCAGCGCTGCGACGCACGCGAGCACGCACGCGAGGCTCGGGTTGGGCGCGCTGACGTTCGGCAACGCCGGGTTGCCGGAGATGGCCGCCGCGACGTGCTTAGCGCAGAGTTCGTCCATGCGGTGCTGCAGCACCTTCGTCTCCGGCGCGGGGACGCCCTTCTCCCCGGGCGCGGCGCCCTTCGGCGGCGGCGGGAACATCGCGCGGCCCAACGCCTTGGCGAGCGTGTCGTGCGTGTTTTTCCGCGTCGACGCGAAGCACGGCTCGAGCATGGACGCGACCTGCGGGGCGTTGCCGCGGATGAACTCGTCCCCGCAGCCGCACTCGAGCGCGATGTTGAACACCGCGAGGCCGGTGGACAGGGTGCTCGTCGCGTCGCCGCCGCTCGCGGTGGAGCTCGCGAGGAGGCGTTCGATGAAGCCGAACTTGATGTTCGCCTTCGGCCACGCCGTCAGCGCTTTGCGAAGGAGGGAGACGGCGCGCGCGTGCAACGCGATCATCTCCTTGTCCTTGCTCTCGCCCGTGAGGAACGCCATGCGGACGAGGAAGTTGACGAGGATCTCGCACATCGCCGGCGCGGGCTGGAACTCGTCCGCGTCCGGGGACATCGACACCGCGGGCGCGGCGACGGACTTGTCGCTCTTGCCGGCGGTCTTGTCGTCCCCGAGCTCGATGTCGTCCGCGTTGGCCATGACGGCGTCTTCGTCGTCTTCGTCGTCGTCGTCCGTCGCGGCGGATCGGCCGCGGCGGCGGGACGCGCGGCCGCCTTCGCCCTTGGATTTCTTGTCGCCCTTGGCGGCGGCGTCTTTTTTGTCCGTTCCCGAGGCGTCGCGGCCGCGTTTCTTGCCCGCCTTCTCGGGTGGCTCCTCCTCCTCTTCCTCGTCGTCCTCCTCCTCCTCCTCCTCGGGCTTGTCCTCGAGCGCCGCCGCGGCGGTGCGCTCGACGCGCTGCTCTTCCCACTGCAGGATGAGCTCGACGAGGGAGATGGACAACACTCGGTTCTCCGGCGGCGACGACGACGGCAACCCGAGCCTCGAGAGCGAGTTTACCATCTGCGGCACGAACTGCGCGCGGGACGCGTAAAAGTGCTTCTCGTGCGTGTGAATCAAGTTCCAGACGTGAATCAAGTGCGGCAGCGAGTGCCCTTCCTCGACGAGAATCTTCTTCGTGTATCGAATCCAGATCGGGTACTTGTGGTCGCCCTGCGGCAGCCGCTTCGGGAGCGCGGGCGTGAGCGCGCCGAGCGCCTGCCGCACGAGTTCCTTCGCCTCGGGCTGGCACGCGCGCAAGAGCGCGACGAAAACCTGCAGCACGATCTTCTCCGGGGCTTGGTACGCCTCGAGGAAGTGGCAGACGTTCACGAACGCCCACTGCTTGCTGCCGCTGTCCTCGCTCTTGAGGTGGTTCCACCCGAACTTGATGAGCTCCTTGCGATGCGACACGAGCTCGTCCGGGAGGTTGCGAATCAGCAGCGTCGTCATCCGCAAGAGTTGGATTCGAAGCGGCTCGCTGTGCGCCGGGGAGGACTCCTCGTCCGCCGTCTCGAGGAGGTCGACGACGATCATGTTCACCGCGTCTTCGGTGATTACCTTCTTCGCGTCCTCCATCGCGTTCGCGTCCGTCGCGACGTTCTTCAGCGTGTGCTCGAGCATCGGCATGATGACGAGTCTCAACGCGGAGACGAGCTCCGGGGCGGTGAGCGACTGCTCTTTGAACGCGTTCAGGAAGTGTATCAGGACGTCGTGTTTCTCCTCCGGGGTGTACGCCGCGGCGACTTCTTTCTTGTAAAACTCCTCGAGAAACGTAAAGTCCACGCGCGTTTTCGTGTCGAAGATGGATAAGACGTCGAACAGCGCGCCGACTAGCGCGCGGTCGCTCCGCGCGACGTTCACGAAGCACTTCGCGAGCCTCTTGGACTCGAGCAGCTCCGGGAGCGCGAGCATTTCTTCGCTCTTGAGCCGCTCCGCTCGCGCTTCGGACCGCCACCGACCCCAGAGCACCGAGACGAGCTCGGGCTGCGTGTGCAGCCACTCCGGCATGTGCTTCGCGAGGACGTTGATGAGCTTCAAGCCGTTGTACGCGTTCAGGTCGCCGCCGCCGCCGACGCCGCTGAGGCCTTCGCTCGCGGCGGCGTCCGCGGCGGCGTTCGCGCCCGCGTTGGGGCGCGGCCACGTGAACGCGGCGGCGATGATCTTGTTCGCGCTCTTCGCGAGCTCCTCCCGCAGGGGCTTCCCTTCCTTCTCCATGCGGATCATGTCCAAGAGACGGAAGAAAAAAGCCGGCTGCGAGAGCCGCGCGAGGAAAAAGTCCACCGTCGCGGGGGCGTACCGCGACAAAAACTTCGCGAGCGGCTTCCGGTACAGCGAGTTTACCTCCGAGTGCACGCCGCTCTGCGGCAGCGCTTGCTCGAGCTGAATCGTCAGCATCACGAGCGGCTCTAAGAATTTCCCCGCGGCTTGCGGCAACAAGTGGAACAGGTTGATCATCGCCGCGGCGATCTTGAAGTCCTTCGGCGGCGGTCGCGCCTGCGTCTGTTGCCCCCCGGGCGCCACGGCTTTGTTATCCGGCTCGAGCCACCTTCGGAGGTGCTCGAGGAGCTTCTCCCCGAGCGTCGGGTTGAACCAGTTGGACAAGAGCTCCAACAGTCGCTCGAGGCCGACGAGCAGCGGCATCGTAAGGTTCTTATAGTGCGCGAGGTTCACGAGAATCGGCCGCAGGCTCGACTGAAGCAGCTCCTTCGACAGCGACTGCTGTTGAATCACGCGTTTCAAACCCTCTTTCGCGATGTTCACCACCTCCGCGCTCCGCGACGTGAGCGACTTGAAGAACATCGTGATGATCCGCTGTCTGAGCTGCGCGAGCTGCTCCTGCCCCGGCGGCGGGGTCTTGAGCTCTTGAAGCGCCATGACGCTGCACATGAGGCGAATGCACGCCGCGCGCAACGCGTGGAGCTTCTCCGACGCGCCCGGCTCCGTCTTCAGCGTCGAGGAGCACCAAGCGAATGTCGGGGTGGAGTTGAAAGGCGTCAGGTGGAGTTGAAAGGCGTCGAGGGCGGGGATTGAAGCGAGGGGTGGGCGGAGAGACACGCCGGGAAAAGTCCTTAAGGATCGGCGTTCACCACGCGAACGCGGTCGTATGGGGACCAGTGTATAGAACGCGCCTTCAGCGTGCTCGGGTCGTCGTTCTCCGCCACCGCGAGCGCCTCTTGAAGGACGCTCACGAAGTTCGCCTGCGCGCTGATCTTGATGAGCGGCTCCGGGGTCGCGGAGACGCAAAAGTTCAGGATGTGCACCACCTGCGTCTGCACGTGCACGTGCCGCGAGTGCAGCGGCCGCGACAGCAACGACGCGACGTGCGTCGTCTTGACGTCCAAAACCTTCCCCACGTCGAGCCCGCTCCGCGCGGCGAGCCCGCGAATCGCGCGCTCCACGACCGGACGCACCGTGGGCGACGACGACGTGCTGAAAAGCTCCTCGCTCAGGACGCCGATCGCAGCCTCGAGCCCGGCGGGGGCGTCGTCGCCGCGGAGGATCACGCCCTCGGGCGTCGCCGCCTCCAAGACGCGGTGAAAGGCGTCCGTCGCCGCGCGCACTTCGCTCACCGCGTGCGGCGGCAGCGATCGCATCGCGCGCAGGAGCGCCTGCAGCACCCTCGGGAGCTGCGGCGTCAGCGCGGAGATGGGGAGGACGCGCGAGAGCGCGTCGATCCCGCCGACGCCGCCGACGGTCGCCTGCCAGCTCTTCTTGAAGCAGCAGTGCATGAGACGAGGGAGGAGCTCGGTGACGAGCGATCGGAGCGCGGGGGGGATCGGGGCGTTGAGCGCCGCCGCCGCCGCGGCGTCCGCGTCGGCGTCGCGGTCGTCCTTCTCGTTCGCCGCCGCCGCGTCTTTCGCCGCCTTGTCTTCGGCCGCGGCGTCCTTTGCTTTTTCCTTGTCCTCGTCCTTATCCTCGTCGTCGGCGTCGTCGTCTTCGTCGTCGTCGTCGCCCTTTTTGCTCTTTTTCCCGCCCTTTTTCGCTGGGGACTTGTCCGTCGCCTTGTCCCCATTCTTCTTCGCGTCGTCGTCCTTGACGTCCGCGTCGCCGCCGTCCGCCGCGCCCTTCGCGTCCGCGTCGTCGTCGCCCGAGTTCGAGCTCTTCGCCCCCCGAAGCGCGCCCTCTTTCTTCGCCTTCTCGCGCGCGGCTTTCGCCTCGGCTTCCCTCTTCGCCGCCGCCTCGGCCGTCTCCACCGCCTCCCTCGCCTGCGCCGCGTCCTCCTCCGTCACGCCGACGACCGCGGGGTCGCACGCGAGCGTCATGACCGCGTCGATGAAAATCTTCACCGCGCGCATCGCGGCGTCGACGTGCGGGCGCTTGCCGGACTCGAGCGCGTCCATGAGGGCGTCGAGGAAGAGGCACGCGTCGAGCTCTTTCAGCGCCGCCGCCGCCGGTCGTTTCTTCGCCGGCGTCGCGTCGTCCGCGTCCGCCGCGGTCTCGTCGTCGTCCTCCTCCTCCTCGGACTCCGGCTCGTCTTTCTTTTTGGCGCTGCTGCGACCGCGGCGACCGCCGCGCTTGGACGCGGACGCCTTCTTCCCTTCCTCCTCCTCCTCCTTCTCCGCGTCTTGTTTCTTCTTCTTCGCCGCGGCGGCGGCGGCGGCTTTGCGTTCCTTGGCGACGGCGGCGCCGCTTCGTCCGCTCCCGCCGGGCTGCAACGGCGCCATCCCGGACACGAACAGCATCGCGAAGTGCTCCGCGACGGCGTCGACGAACCCGTCGTTCGCCTTCTTCAGCGTCGGGTCCGCCTCCGCGGCGACGACGGTCGTGAGCAGCTGCTTGAAGACGTTCTGTTCAGCCATGAGCTGCGTTTTCGTCTTGTTCCCGAGCTGCGCGGCTCTTGATCCCGCGGCGGCGTCCGCGTCCGCGCCGTCGCCGCCCTTCCCGTCGCCGTTCGCGTCGTCCTTGTCTCTCCCGGCGTCGTCCGTGAACCACCCGGCGACGACGCCCTCGAGCGCGTTCTTGATCTCGGTCTGGCCGGGCGCGGTCTTCACCGCGCCGCCGCTGAGGTTCAACACGCTCGCCAGGCACGCGCGTAAAAACGACAGCGCCTGACGACGATGCTCCACGAGCGCCTCCGCGCCTTTCAAGTTTGGCACCGGCGGCGCGGCGAGGATCGTCTTCATCAGCGCGATGCACCGATCGAGCGGGACTAAGAACGACGTCTCCGGTTTGAACGTCAGGATCAACCGCAGGCCGTGTTCCGGATTCGGCTTCGCCTCCAGCTCCAACGGCTCGCGAAGGAAACACCGCGACCGACCGCCGAGCTTACCGAGCATCTGCAACGCCTTGGCGCCGAACGGCGCGCCGGACTGCTGCGGCTTGAGCAGCGCCCACAGCGCGAGCATGAGCTGCGGCTCCACCTCCGCGATGCACGGATCCAGGAAATCCGGATTCAGCGAGTCGACCCAAAACTCCAACGTGCGAAGGCCGAGGAGCTGCAGCTCGCTGCTCGTCGACTTCAACGCGCGAAGCAACGGGTGCGCCAGCCGCGGGAGATGCGGCAGTATGCTCGACAGCCGCGCCGGCAACGTCAAACACAGCTCCACCACCGTGTCCGAGAGCTCGTGCGTGTCCGGGCCGTGTAGCATCGCGAGCAGCGTGTCGAGACACGGCTGTAACACGGGCACGACCTCTCGGTACAGCAGATCGAATTTCGCCTGCGCGAGCGCGCGAAACAGGTAGCGCAGCAGACGCACGTACGCGGACGGATCCTCCACCTCTTTCAGCGCCTTCAGACACGCCTCCACGAGCGGGACGACGTGCGGAGACAGCACCGCCTCGCAGCTGCTGTACTTGGACACCGCGTGCATGAGCAGCGAGAAGAGTTTCAAGACGAGCTGAGACTGCGCCGTCGACGGCTCGGCGAGCGCGTCGAGGCGATCGCGAACGAGGTGCGTCGCTAACGCGTCCGCGAAGGACCGGCCCAACGCGGTGGACTGCAGGAGCAAGTGCGGGAGCTGGACCATCGGCGCGAGCTCGTACGGCTCGCCGCCGCCGAGGAGCGCGTCGAGCCTGAGGCAGATGACGTCGAGGAAGTTGCGCGGGTCCAGCACCGCGAGCGCCTCGGCGAAGTGCGTGCACATCTCCGCGCACTCGGTGCCCTGGTACAACGCGAGGCACCGCACGCCGTTCGCGACGAACCCGGACGCGCGTCGGAGCTCGCCCTCTCTGAACCCTTTCGCGATCGAGGACCCGGACGCGTTCTGCTGCTGCGCGCTGCCGCTGTGGAAGTTCGTGATGGACCACAGGAGGGTCTTCATCCCGATCACCAGCGTCTTGACGAGCGCCTTGGTGTCCGCGAGGCGCTTGATGGCCTCCGCGGGGGTGTGCACCTTGCCTCCGTACCCGATGAGCTCGGGGTACTTTGGTTTCGCTGCGGCGCCGTCGCCGTCGCCGTCGCCGCCTTTCTTCTTACCGTCGGCGTCGTCCGCGTCGTTCGCGTCCTTGCTGTCCTTGTCGTCGTCGTCGTCGTCGGACTCGCTCTCCTCGCGGGCTCGGCCTTTTCTCGCCGCCGCGCGGCCGCCTCGCGTCGGTTTTTTCTTCGGCTTTTCCTTTTCCTTTTCCTTTTCCTTCTCTTTGGGCTTCTCCGCCGGCTCGGATTTCACGGCCGCCTCCGCGGCCGTCGAGGTCGCCGTGCCCGTCCCCGGCGGCGTCTTCGTCGTGATGCCGAGCGCGAGCGCGTCTTGCGCGGCTTTCGTCTCCTTCGCGATCGCGGCTTCGATGAGCTCCGCGCGCTTGGCGTTTTCGAGCAAGCCGTACACCTGCGGCCGGACCGTGCGAAATTTGCTCACGGTCGCGTCTTGTATCCGTATCAGGTTCGCGCGCGCCTCCGCAGCCTGCGTCGGGTCGTTCCGTCGTCGGAAGATGCTCTCGACGAGGTGGTGCATCAGACGCACGCACGTCATCTGGATCGACAGCGGAAGAGACGCGTCGTGGACGTTACGGCTGAACATGTACACCGCGCGTCGTATCTGCACGAGCGAGAGCTCCAGACGCATGTGGTGCACGAGCTCGGCGAGGAAGGAGTACGCCAGCGGTCGCAGCGCGTCGTAGCACGCCCTGCCGGTCCCGACGAGAACTTCGTCGTCCAGGAGCGTGTCGAGGTGCGCGTAAAATCCTCTTCTGAAATCCTGCGCGCTGAGGACGTGCCGCGTCGCGACGAGGAGCTCCTTTCGCACCGCGACGTTGTCCGGGCACGACTTTAAGAGCTCCACGATGCTGCTGCTAATCGCCTCTTGGTGCGGGAGAATGGCCTCCGCGTACCCGCGAAGGAGGTAGGTCACGAACGACACCATCTTCACTTGCGAGCCTTTCATGTCGCCGAACGCTTGGCGTAAGTGCGACGGCACCGCGCTCGGCGCCGGGCCTTTCAGCGCGATCGTCTGGACCATGAGCGGCAGTAACATCTGGATGTTCGGCGGGATGAGCCGCGCGTACAGCTGGAACAGGAGCATGATGATGAGCGGGCACTCGGTCATGACTTTGAACGATCGCGTCGAGAGCGTCTGCACGCCCGTGGGGACGGCGTCGGCGGCTAACGGTTTTACCCCGGCCGTTTCATCCCCGAACGTCGTCGTCACCGTCTCGTTCACGCCCTTGTACACCTCGCACACGAACTGCAGGAACGGCTCCACCTCGGACTCTAGGCTCGGGCGGAAGTTCCGATGAAGGTCGAAGATGATTCGAAGGCAGATGAGCGCGTTGTCCTCGTTCTCCTTCCTCAACGCGTCCATCGCGAGCTTCAGGAGCGCCTTGTCGTGCGGCCGCAGCGTCTCGTTGTGCGGCAGCCGGTTCATCATCTCGAGGATGACGTTGCGGAGTTTATGCTCCGGCCCGTCCGACGTCGTGGGCGGGACGGACTCGAGCAAGGACGTGAACGCGGGGAGGTACGCGTCTAAGAATTTCGGGTACTCGCTCCCGACGTTCACGATCTCGATCGCGTCTCGAATCTCCGTCGCGAGCGCGAGCTTATCCTTCGCGGTCTTCGCGTCCACGAGCTTCTTCGCGTGCTCCGCGAATTGACTGCGCGTCGTGAAGGGATGGGGGAGGGCGGATCAGAGCTCGACCTAACCTCCGGAGCGTGGGCGGCGGGAAAAAGTAATCCGAAAAACCGCGGCGGGCGACCGATCGATCGACGACGCGCGCGCGGCGGAGGGTTCATCGGACGATCGAGCGGGGCGCGCGCGCGCACCTCGACGTCAACATCGCGGAGCGTCCTCCACCACCGCCGGAGGCCGCCATCGCGAACGACGCGGGCCTCTCGCGCGCGAGCGGAAGTGGGCGGCGGGATGCAAAAATCGACTTTGGAAGCAGTTCCCGTACCCTAATATACGCTCGAACGATTGGCGCTGTGGCCAATTGCTGCGAAATGCGACCAATCTTTACCCGTATGGGTAAAGAGTCTGTCGATATTTCGCGTACTGTACGTACGCGACTCGTACTCGTCGACCGAAAAGAGGAGCGCGTGATGAGTCAACAATACACTCGCCCGCGCGCCACGGCGTCGTCGCGATGGACGACGCCGTCGGCGACGTCGTCGACGACGACGCCGACCGAACGGTCGTCGACGCGGTCGTCGACGCGGTCGTCGACGACGCCGTGACTCGCGCGTCGTCGCGTCCTTCGACTTCGACGTCATCAACGCCGGAACCGGCTCGGAAGAATTTCGACGCGAGCTTCCGCGAGTTCGTCGTCACGAAGCTCCAAGCGCGCGCTCGGGGGAAGTCGAAGCGCGACGCGTACGCGCGCGTACAGCGCGCCGTGCGGTGCATTCAAGCTCGGTGGCGCGAGTCCGAGCGTCGCGCCGCGGTGCGTCGGCCGCGTCGTCGTCGCCGATCCTCGTCGTCGTCCCGAATTGTCTGTCGTGCCGACTACGACCGCGTCTCATCACCCCGCGGTCCTTCCTCCGCCGCCCGCTCACCGCCTCCCGCGCCCGTCGATCGATCGCGCGTCCCCACCGCGCAGGCTCGCCCGGACTACCACGCGATGGCCTCGCGCATCGCCCGCGCGTGGCGCCGGCACCTCCGAATCCGCGTCTTCAGACGCCTCCGCGACCTCGTCGCGTCTAATAACGAAAAGAGCGACCCGGCGTCGGCGCTACGGCGCGTCAACCCCGCGGAAGCCGCCGTCGCCGGGGACCCGTCGTGCGGCACGCACGTGCGCTTCCGGCTCGGCGGCGAAACGTTCCCGCCGGAGGTGGTTTACAAGATATACACGCACCGACCGGTGACGGACGTGTGCGCGTTCGCGCCGAGGGATTACGCCGCCAGCCGAGCGGCGGCGGCCGGGTCGCGCGATCGATCATCAGGTGCGTTCTATACACTGGTTCCCATACGACCGCGTTGGCGTGGTGAACGCCGATCCTTAAGGACTTTTGCCGTCGTCTCTCTCCGCCCAGCCCCCGCTTTCAGTCCCCGCCATCGACGCCTTTCAGCGCCAACTGACGCCTTTGAACTCCACCCCGACATTCGCTCGTATAGAACGGCCCTCACGCCGCGGATGGTACGCGCGCGTCGAGAACAACGCGTGGCGGCCGGTCCGCGACGTCGGCGCGCTGGAAGAGCGCGAGAACGAGACGACGGCGAGCGCGCGGCGCGAGTCGATCCGAGACGCGTACACGTTCCACCTGAGCCCGAGCGCGCGGCGGGACGCGACGGAGAGGCGGCGGCGCGAACGGAGGGTGGAGTGGATGCGGAAACTGTACGGGTTTCAAGCGATGCGCCGCGGCGGGGGCGGCGGGAGCGACGCCGGCGCCGGCGCGCCTCGAGGGTCGGGGTCGCCGCGCGTGGACGCGGACGGGGTCGATCTTGATCTTGATGTCGACGCGACGTTCGCGCAGACGGACGAGGAGAGGGCGTTACTGAGCTGGTCTTCGGCGCTCGACTTCGACGCGTATCAGCGGATGTGGTCGACGCTGTCGTGCGGCGCGCCGTCTGAGTCGACCGCGCCGAGGGGGATCGGCGAGACCGCGATCGAGGCGTCGGCGCGGTTGGGGTTATCGGACGCGAACGCGTTCGGCGGGTATTTCGAATGAAAGTAGCGCGTGTCATAGTTCCATCGCAGGCGTCTCGCCCGACCCAGCAGGATGTCCCAAAAATGCACGACTGATGTCGGAAAAAAAAAAGAGACGTTGCGCGCCCATCGGACGTGACAACACCCCGCGCACATGGCGCGTCCCGCGTCCGCCGCGGCGCCCCCGCCCGGCGCGTCCAAGGCTGACCTCGGCGGCTGGAGCGACCGACTCGCGTCGATACGCAACAACATGGAGAGCAGCATCGAGCAGATGCGGTGCGAGCTGTCGAGCGAGCTGTTCGAGGACGACGACGACGACGAGGTGCCGTCCGACGAGCCCAAGCTGATCGCGTCGAGCGCGGACGCCGCGATGGCGACGCGGTGCGACGACGCGAGGCGCGAGCTCGCGACGATGCTCGAGGACGTTAAGACGTCCGTCGCGGCGTACCGGAAGGAGGTCGAGAGCGCGCGCGCGAGCGGCGCCGGCGCGATCGCCGCGGCGCGTTCGAACGCCGCGTCGTCGTCGTCGTCGTCGAACGCGAAGGCGAACGACGACGACGCGCTCGCGCGCGTCGTCCTCGCGAACGCGTCGCTGAAGCGCGAGGTCGAGCGCTTGACCGCGCGCGCGAACGCGTCCGAGACGGAGCTCGCGACGAGGCTCGCCGCGCTCGAAGAATCGGTCGAGACGAGGGTGCGCGACGCGATGCGACGCGTCGAGACCGCGGTCGCGAGGGACGTGACCGAGAGCGTCGACCGACGCGTGGACGTCCGTCTGCGAGAGTCCGAGCGCGCGGTGATCGAGCGCGCGGAAAAGATGATGCGGAAGATGATGGACGAGCAGACGAGTAGTACGAATAATAACGCTCCGGCAGTGGCGGTTATGCCGCCGCCGGCGACGACGACGACGACGAAGACGTCTGCCGCGTTTTCGCCGGCGATTCCGCCGACGCGACCGGCGGTCGTCGAGAAGAAGGACGAGCCCGCGCCCGCGCCCGTCGCGGGCGGCGGGCGACCGGGGCGACGCGCGGTTCCCGTGGAGAGACAGCCGTCGCCGACGCCGTTGGGCGCGGATTTCGATGACTCCAGCGACGAAGAGTTCGCGTTCGCGGACGGAGGAAAAAACGCCGCCCTGGCCCCGGCCCCGGCGCCGGCGACGACGACCGGCCTCGCGGACGCGCTCCTCGCGCCGGTCGCGCGCTCGAACCCGAGACCGAGGCCGTTGCCGATCGACGCGAGCGGCTCGAGTCTCGACGACGACGAGGTGTTAGAGTTTGGGTCGCGGCGCGCGTCGGGCGGCGGCGGGACGGGGTCGTCGTCCGCGGCGGCGTCGACGTCGGCGTCGACGTCGCGGCCGCCGACGCGGGTATCCCCGCGCGCGTCCCCGGCCGCGTCCCCGCGCGCGTCCCCGGCGGCGTCGCCTCGCGCGAAACCCGTCCAAGTGTTCGGCGGCGTGTTCGGGAACGTCCTCGGCGGAGGCGCGCGGAACCGTCAGCCGAGAGGGGGCAACGAAGACGCGCCCGCAGCGTCGGCGTCGACGACGGGCGGCGGCGGCGGCGGCGGCGCGTTCCTCCCGGGCGTCCTCGGCGGCGATTTACCCGGTGCGTCCGCCGATCCCTTCGCCGCGCGGACGGTCTCGACGCCGCGGACGACGCCGCGACGCGCGGCCGCGGACATGACGGGCGCGAACTCGCCGGAGTTATTATCGGAGATCCCGTCGCTCGGCGCCGGCGCCGGCGCGGGCGTCGGATTCGACGACGACGACGACGACGACGACGAGTTCGCTTTCGAAGCCGCGGGGGAGGAGCCGGAGCTGGATCCGGAGCCCGCGGCGGCGTCGACGCCGGTCGCGGCGCCGGCAGGTAACGCCGCGGCGAGAACGCCGAGCGCGAGTCCGTTCGCGGGCGCGGCGGCGAGACGGTTCGGGGGCGCGTCGCCGTTTACGAAACGACGCGCGCCGCTCCCCGCGCCCGCGGATCTCGGCGTGATCGACGACGAGGACTTGGAAGACATCGTGATGTGATCGAGTCGCGATCGCGACGCAACGTGCTCTGCGCGACGCGTGATGACGATGCGATGGGATGTTTGTTGTTCGTGTTACAGATAGTATACTGTGCGTGCGACGCGCGAGTCCGAAACGACGGGGGCGTCCTCCGTCCATCCGTCCGCGTCACCCTCGGAGGAGGTCGCACGTTTCGTTCGCGCGCTCCGGCGGGTTCTTCTCCGCCATGGGACCCACGACGCCGTCCACCCACGCCTGCGGGTCCGGGAACGTCCCCGCCCGCGCCGCGGCCTCACTCGCGGCCGCCTCCGCCTCCGCCGCGGCGCTCATCGCCGCCATCGCGTCCCCCCGCGCGCACCCCTCGAGACACGACGCTTTGATCGCGGGATCGATGCTCTCCGGCAGAGGCTCCTGACCGAAAAACATCCGGCACGAGCAGTCGTTAAAGTTGGGCTGCATGTACACCGGCGTCCCGAACTCGCTGCGCATGACGTCCTGCGCCGGGAGCTTGCACTGGTTCACGCACACGCTCGCGCATCCGCTCGCCTCGAGGTAGCGACATTTCTTCACGTTGACGACGGTGACTCGCTTCCCGCCTTGACCCGCGAGCGTCTCGCGCGTCGTCGGGCCGAACATCCACTCCGCCGCCTCGCTCGCGACGGTCGCGTTCATCTCCCTCAAGATCTCCGAAGGGACGAGCGCTTGCATCGCGCCGAGCGCGAACGGCGGCATCCCGGACGTTATCTGCTTCCGCATCAGATTTCCAATATCCGATCGAAGCTTCTCCGGCGGCGTCGCGTCGCGCAATATGAGCGCCGCCTCCACGAGCGCGTCGTACGACGTCGGGTCCCCGCGCGGTTTCACGCGCGCGAGCTCGGAGAGCATCCGGACGTTCATCTCGATCGCGAGCTTGTCCGCGGGGGAGTCGACGTACGTCGCCTTCGCCTCCGGGGTGCCGTGCACGGCGGCGGGATAGCGCACGGTGGACTGTCCGAGGAAGGAGTAGCTCATCGTCTCCGCGCGCTGCGTCGATCGCGCGTCGGTCTTGTGCGCGGCCCATCGCGGCGTCGAGTTCGCGCCCGGCTCGGCGGTTCCGCCCGCGCCCGCGCCCCCGCGCGCGTCGTCGTCGCCGTCGTCGCTTCGGAGCGTCCTCGGCAAGGCCCGCGCGTTCTCTTCCTTCCATCGCTTCAGGCGCTCCGGGTTGCTGTTCGGAACGTTCTCCTCCGATCCCTTCGATTCCTTGATGTGCGGGACGATGCGTCGCCGCGGACCGCGGTTCTTCCGTCCGACGCCCTTCGGGCCGTCGTTCTTGAAGTCGCCCAAGCGTTCCTGCCACGTCGGCTCCCTCGGCGGCTCCGGCGGCTGCTGCACGAGTATCGCGCGCGTCGTCGTCGTCGCGCGACGACGTCGACCGGATTTATCCGTCGCCACGTTTTTTTTTTTGGGTTTCGACGACGACGACGACGACGACGCGCGGAGGCCTTCGCCGAGCGCGAACGCGCACGAGCGCGCGTGGAGCGCGGTGGACGCCATCGGATGCGACGCCGCGCGCGATGTCGCGGTCGCGGGCGTTCGCTTCGGGACGTCGCGAGCACCCCGCGGCTGCGTTTGTGAGACGCGCGCGACGCGCGCGATCGAGACGGTTAACGTGAGCCGCGCGAACGCGCCGATCGAAAGATCCACGATCGCGCTCGCGACGACGAGTCACAGACGGTCGAATCGCTCCGACTCCCTTCCCGCGATCTCGAGAGAGATCTCCGCGCGTCCACCGACCGACTTCGAACCGGCGGAAACCAAACGAGGCGAAGTGCCGAAAAACCAAAATGCATTAAATTCAGTTTCGCCCGCGCCCCCGTCGTCCCCGCGCGCGCCCGATGGGGCGGCGCGCCCCCCTCGCCGCGGCGGTCGCGCTCCTCTCCGTCATCTGCGCGACGTCCGCCCAGGAGACGCCGCTCGTGGGCGCGCCGTACGAGGGCCTCTCCGGCGTCGTCGGCGACGTCGAGATCGTCACCGGAGACAACGCGACGTACGTGTTCAACGGGACCCACCGATGCGTGGACTGCGCGAACTACACGCTCCCGAGCTCGTGTTCGAACTGCACGGCCGCGGAGTTCCCCGCGTTCAACGACACGCACTACTGCTTCACGTGCGGTAACCGCGAGCACATCGAGACGTGCGACGGGCCGTGCGCGCGGTACGTCTTCAACGGAACGCACTCGTGCATCGCGTGCTCAAACTACACGGACGCGAGCACGTGCGGGGACTGCCAGGAGATACACACGCTGCAGACGGGCGAGGTGGGCGCGTCGCCGTACGACGCCCCGCCCGGGGAGTACCTGTGCCAGCCGGACATCTTGGAGAAGTCGGACACGTGCGTCGCGGTGGCGTGGAACGACTCGTACGTCGCGCGGCCGCATCCGGTGATCGCGTCTCGCGCGCTCGCGCGCGACGGCAGACGACGCGTCGTCGACGAGGGCGGACACCCGATCACGCTTCCGATGAAGTGGTTCAACGGCGATCGATTAGCGCCGTTGGGGCCGGACGAGCCGGACCTCGAAGGGAGCGACAGGGATTACGTCCTCGCGTTCGAGATGTTCGCGCAGATGCGAAACTGGGCGTTTTTCGACGCCGGGATGATCACGAACGAGATCTGGGATAAGCTCCACGCGCCGCTGGAGGACTGCGGGCTCGAGACCGAGGCGGCCCTGAACGCGTCGTTCTCGTGGGCCACCGGGCGGCAGCTCGGGCGCGTCGGGATTTTGAACATGCTGCGGAGTCCGTGGTGGCACGGCGGCGACATCGCGGATCAGACGCGGCACTACATCGACGCCGCGCAGGCGGATTTTCTGTGCGTCGTCGCGCCCGAGCTCGCGACGGACGCGAAGTACGAGACGTGGTTGTACAGGAACCAGTGCGCGGATATTCGCGCGGCTCTGAACCTCGCGCCCGGGTACTCGCCGCCGTGCTGGTACGGCGCGTACCGGCGGTTCTACGACGACGGCGGACGCGACTACCCCGCGGATTACGACTTTACCATTCAGCAGCCGTGGAGCCAAGGCGGGCACTGGGACGAGCACGCGAAGCGGCGAGGTCTGGGGTACACCCCCGTGGGACACAAGACGCCGCCAGAGGTGACGAACCCGAACGCGGCGACGGAGACTCGACCGCTGGGGGATCACACGCCGACCGGCGACAGAGGAACGACGCAGAGGAACGACGCGACGACGCCGACGCCGACGCCGACGCCGCCGCCGCCGTCCGTCGCGGGCGTCCCCGTGACCGACGCGCTCTCGACGCGGTACCCCTCGATGCCGGCGCGGAGCGCGTACGCGCTGTGGCGCGACGCCACGAGCGCGGACGGCGCGCCGGCGCACGCGAACGACGACGAGCGCATGGAGTACCTGAAGCGCGCGTGCGACGACGTGAAGTACGCGGCTGAGACGTACGCGCTCGGCGGGTCGTGCGTCGTGACGGCGAGTTGGACGGTGGAGGGGTTCGTGGAGGGGGCCGCGCGCGGGGTGTTTTTGATCGCGGAGTGGATGCGTCGGGCGTTTCACAGCGTCGAGTTGGGGGACGGGCCGGTGTTTTTGGACCCGGGGGACGTGCCGTCGTCGACGTTCGCGTGGTCGCCGGACGCCGCGTGAGTAGCGAGACGAAGTGAGTTTGCGACGTAGTACCTAAACCTAGTAGCGGCTCGAGTATTCTCTATTAGCTAGACGATCTCCTCGTCCGTTTTCTTCCTCGCGAGGTCGGCCTCAAACTTCGCCGCGATGTCCAGGTAATCCACGCGGTCCTTCGTCGCCTCCTCCGCCATAAACTCCGCCATGACCTTCTCCATGTGCCTCTGCGACAGCTCGAAACACCCCAACGACGCCGCCGTCTCGCCGTCGTCGTCCGGTATGCCAACCTCCGCGCCCTTCGACAGCAGAAGCGCGCACATCCCCGGGAGCTCGACGACGCACGCGTAGTGCAGCGGCGTCGCGCCGTCGTCGTCGCGCGCGTTGATATTCGCGCCGGCGTCGATGAGCGCCTCCGCGATGTCGATCTTATCGCCGTCCGCGGCGTGGTGCAACGCCGTGCAACCTCGCGCGTCGACGCGGTTCACGACGTCGACGACGCTCTCGTCTTCGTCGGCGTCCGCGGACGCGCGCGCGAACCCGAGCATGAGCTGTACGGAGTCCAGATCGCCGTTCTTGACGTGGCGGATGAGCGGCGACGGCGCGGACGCCGCCGACGCGTCGTCGTCGTCCGCGTCCGGGGCGTCGACGACCGCCGCCGGGCGCGAGAACACCGGTCCGCCGAACCCGCCGTCGTCGGCGTCGTCCTCGGTCCCGCCTCCGCCGCGTTCGTCGCCCGCCGCCTCCTCCTCCTCGCCCAACAGCGCGTCGACGAGCTCGACGTACGCGCCCTTGGCCTCGTCCGAGGGCATGTCCCCGAGCTTCTCCCACGCGCACCACTTGGCGTGTTTCGTCGTCCCGTCCGTCAGCACGCGCGGCTTCGCGCCGACGCATCGCCCGCGCGTCGCCTGCTTGTACAGCGCGTACGCGCGGAGCTTGTCGTCCTTCGGGACGCGCTTGAGGTTCGCGCGGCCGAAGCGATCGGACGCGGCCGCGAACGCGGCGTCGAGGTCCGCGTCGAACGCGGAGAGGAGCGCCGCCTGCGCGCGAGATCTCGCGGTCGCGTACGCGGATCCGAAGGCGGCGTCCGTCTCGCCGCCGCCGTCGCCGCCGTCGC
>Ga0181560_10000787_pt1 | contig 29261 bp, 16 predicted proteins | sample 011ome_20_FD_133751 | JGI IMG/M metagenome (GOLD analysis project Ga0181560, IMG submission 133751) | Coastal salt marsh microbial communities from the Groves Creek Marsh, Skidaway Island, Georgia - 011509CT metaG (megahit assembly) | ecosystem: Environmental > Aquatic > Marine > Intertidal...
AAAATGGGTCCTCCGCGTTCGTCGAAAAAGAAGAACAGGGATGGTGGAGGTAAAAAAGAAGCGTGGATGGACGATGAAATCGAAATGGCGAACAAAACGGTGCGAACGACGTCGGGGAAGGCGTACGTGAAATTGGACGAGAGTTCTTCGTCGGACGAGGAAGAGGGCGAGAGCGACGAGGAAGAGGAAGAAGCCTTGATGGATTTATCGTCTTCGGATGATGATGACGATGATGATGACAGCGATGATGATGACAGCGACGACGACGAGGACGAGTTAGACTCGGACGACGACGAGGCTGGTTTGTTACGAGCGATGAAGGCGCAGAAGAAAAAATTGGAATACACGAGACTGCGAAATCGCGCGGAACACTCGGACGACGACGACGAGGCGGATGGATCCGATGAAGACGACTTGGAGGAGAATATTGGCGTGAGAGGGAAGAGGAAGCAGGATTTTTACGGCGACGAGGAGATTGATCACGAAGACGTGGAAGAGGAGGAGGATAGGAAAGACGAGGAAGCCGCCGCGAGGGCGGCGCAGAAGCAAAGAGCCGGGAAGATGCGTCTGGGAGATTTCGGGTTGGACGACGAAGAAGAAGATTCGGAGGAGGAGGAAGAAGCGTCGTCGAGTTCGGAAGAAGACGATGAATCTGAAGAAGATTCGGAGGAGCTAACGTTGCAACAGAAAGCGCAGAGGAGCAAGTTGGGCGCCAAGAAGACGCCGATGGAGGAAGAGGAAGAAAAAGAAAAAGGAAAGAAAAAGAAAAAGAAAACAAAGACAAGCGATGGAGGTAGTGGCGGCGTGGTCGTCGAAGCGTTAGACGACGACGAGAAGCGCGCTAAACGCGAGCAGTTGGAAAATGCATCGGCGAATGCCGACGAGGCTGAGGAAGTGAGAGCCCTGGCGCTAGAGTTGCAAAAAACGCTCGTCGAAGTCCAAACCAACGTCGAACCGATCGTGAAATCCGCGAAAAGAGGCGAGTACTTGACAGAAGAAGGCATCTCGTACTTAGATACTAAGTACATTCTTCTATTGAGTTATTGCGTAAATCTCGTATTTTATTTGTTGATGAAATCGGAAGGAAAATCGATCAAAGACCACCCGGTGGTGATGCGTTTGGTCGAGATTCGTTCGTACATCGAAAAACTTCGACCGATCGATAAGAAGTTGCAGTATCAGGTATGTTTTTTATGTTTCCGACACTGTTTGTTTATATTCGCTCGTTTGGATGTGTGATTCTCGCGTGCGCAAAAGAAATACCCACACTATGTTGTCGCGGTGATGAAAAATGCTTCACAGCATGTCCTGAAAACGTTCCGCTTACCGCGGCACGCCCATGAAGGCTTTTTATTGAACATCTAAGGGACTGAGCGATATTGCATATGTGCTGCCGAACGCGCGACTGATTGCTATTTTTTTATCTTCCAAAAATAACTATTACTAACGAACTCCGTTTTTTCTTCTCTCCCCGATACTCGACAGATTGAAAAACTCCTCAAAGTTGTCAACGAAAGTGGCGCCACAGGCGGCGATAATCTTCAGTTCAAACCGAATCCAGCGGCTTTGGTCGGACGCGGCGAGGGTGCAGAAGGCGAAGACGAGGAAGGCGATGGCAAATATCGTCCGCCGAAGATGTTACCGACTACGATGGAACAAGACGAAGATGCAAAGGAGAAATCAAACAAGGAAAAAAGACGAGAGAAGGAACAAAGGCGCCGCGCGCAAAGATCTTCGCTCATCAAGGTGCGTAAATTTTCTTTTACTATTCGAGCATGCGATTATATTTTGTCTTCGTTGCGATCTTTTTACTCTCGCACTTTTGCCCCCGGGACCTGCTTTTTATCAGGTGTTCTCGGGCTTCCTAAAGATGCGTATAACCAAACGTACTAAGTCTTGGGCAGTGGTATCGCCGTGTCCGTGGCGATACTTCAATCAAGAAGTGGACATCTTTCCTCCTGTTATCCGATGCTTTCATTTATCGTTTTCCCGGGCGTTTATACTCACGTTTAATGTATTTTTTTATCAATACAGGAACTCGCACACGAACTTGGCGAAGACCCAGAAGAAATCCAAGATGGCGAAGCGAACGACCGCAACGCGTTTGTCAAGAGAGAACACGCTCGCATGGAAGCTCGCGCGAGAATCGAAGAAGATTTGTTTACGCGCGTTCCATTGACGAAACAAGAACGCAAGCGACAAGCTGCAACGACGAGAAACATCAGCTCTATCGCGGCTATTGGTGACTTTGGCGACGATGTTGCAGATTTAGTAGAACGCGCGCAGGAGCTGGACGAATTACCGTCGAACGATAGGAAACGAAGATTAGTAGATGTCGTCCAAGATGGCAACAGGTCTATGCCAATTGGCATCAAGTCCGGCAGAAGAGATACCGGAGAAGAAGACGTTCCGTTACGAGACACGCTCGGGGTACGTTTATTTTCTTCCTTTTTGTTTCTGGCATTTTTCTCTCCTTTTATTTTTTCGGCATCATCATATCGAAGCTTCGATATCTCCTTCCTGTGATTTATCGTTGTCAAATTTGATGCTAAAATAATCACCGAATGAGGTATTTATACTTCACGGGGTGCAACTTGACCGTTTCGATGTTTACTTTGTCTTCTTTTCGGTCTCGCCGCGCTGGACATTCACCATTTTTCTTCGCTTCCTTTCCACGCGCAATAATTATTTTGCGAATGCCTCGAACCAATCGCTAACGTTTACATTTATTTCTTACACCATACAGGAACGTCGACAAAAATACGAAAAAGGTGCACTTCGCCACCACGAGCGACACGAACGAGCCATGCGAGAGCTCGAAGACGCTATGCGTGCACAACCGAACGAGTCTCGAAGAGATTTGGGTGCAAACGAGGAGTACGACTTGGCGCTTTCGCATCGCGACCGCAAGCGTTTGGAGAAACAGCAAAAATATACGCGAGAACAACGCATGGCGGTGGCACCCGAGGACGACGCCGAAGGAAGGCGCGAAATCGGTGGCAAAATTATGTCTAATAGAGGTTTGACCCCGCACAGATCGAAAGATATGAAGAACCCGAGAGTGCGATTAAAGAACAAGTTTGCCAAGGCAGTAGTCAGAAGAAAAGGCAAGGTGAGAGACATGAAAGTTGGGGCGACCACCTATGGTGGCGAAGAGACTGGCGTCAAAACGTCCGTCATCAAATCCAGAAAGCTTTAACGATTGTGTTTTTATTATTAATACTGCTATTACAAAATGTATTACTCACTTATTGTCCTAAAATAATCCCCTCGCTTCTCTTTTGGAGCTTCTCAACGACTTGGGTCATATTTCCGATTGTCTCTAAAGTAGCCTTATACATCGTCTCTGGCGGTTGCTCGTCAAACACCACCAGACACCCGCTTCCTTGATCTAAAATACCTTCGAATTTCCCGTCCAAAATCATTTGACTCAACTTGCTCTCCACCGCCAACGTTGGCAACTCGATCAACTCGGCTATTCTAGCGATTTCAACTCTCGAATACGGCTCAATTAACCGAAACAAGTTTTGTTCCATCAAATCGTCCTTCAACTTTCCCAAATGGTTCGCCACGATTGGATCGTTATCCAAAAACTCTCTATAATCCCTCAACACTCTCTCCAAATCTTTCAAACTCCTCGAAATGTACGCCTCAGCTACCGCTTTCATGGCATCCAACGACTCCTCGCCCGCGAATTTCAACCCGCTTTTACTCGCCACTAATGTCTTCACGTCCCCGGCATTCCCGCTCATAATTTTACACATCAACATGTATTTCAACGCCACGACGGTTTCTTTTTTATACGTCGCGTCGTCTAAATTCGTCAATTGCTCGAAAGCTTCGAAAAAATAGGAATAACCCGTCTTGTAATCCTTCTCTTCGGCATGCAAAATGCCGCTCTGCAAATCGATGCCGCACTGCGCGCTCGGCGGCACGTAAATGGACCCAGCGTTTGTCCTACTCGCAGTCAAAGCCGCTTTCGCTTTCGCCAAATCGTTCAAAGCGTAATGAATCTTCGACTCTAACAAGTGAATATCCACCAACAAAAGCTTATCGTCCAACTTCTTCACTTCTCTGGCTAAACTCGAGATCATCTTCAGCGAATCCGTGTACCGCCGACTCTTCAAATACAACGCCGCTAAGCGCAACTCCACCCTGTGCCTCAAAAACGTCCGCTTCTCCTTTTTACTCCACGCGATTTGTTCTTTACACAAGTCCACTTGCAACTCGTCGAATCCTTCCAACGACGCGAACACGTCGATCAAATTCCTCACGATTTTCGCCGTCTTCGCTTTCGGCATTTGCTCAAACAAAGGTTTCAACTCATCCACTAAAAGTTTAATCGCGTTCGCGTCGTTGTTTTTCGCGTACACGTGCGACAAACGGTCGATGGCGCTTTCCTTTATCTTCGTCTCCTCGTTGATTTCCGTGGCCGTCTTCTTCCTCTTCTTTTCGTCGTCATCCTCCGCGGCGCCGCTCGACGAAAATATCACCGCGCGGTACGTTTCGATCGCTTCTTGAAGAGACGTCTTCTTCTCCAGATCTTTCCCGAGTTGCAACTTTGCTTTCGCGTCTTCTAAGAAAGATGAACTCACCACCATTTTGGTCGTTTTATGAGAATACACACACACACACACGCAAAGACGTGAGATGTAGACTCGAGCGACAGATGGAGAGGAAAAAAAACGTTCGTTCCAAAGAGAGAGGGCGGTGGGGAGGTACGAGAGCAGAGATGCAAGTGCGTCTCGAAAGACGAAACCGACGTTTTTTTTTTTTTGAAACGAAGAAAAACTCAAAACTGCATTTAATTTAGGGTTTCAAACCGTCTTCAAAAGTTTGGGCCTTGGGGGGAGTTTGACTTCATTTCTCGCGAGCGTGACCACGAACGCGTGGCGGCGTCGTCGGTGCGTGCGCGCTTTGACATCGTCGTCGTCAGAATCTTCTTCTTCGCTCGTTTCTTTTTCTTTATCGTGCTTTCTTACTTTCTTACTTTCTCTCTCTCTCGCTCACTCGCGCGTTATTCTCTCTCTCTCTTTTGACGCAAACAACAACAACAACATCAACAGACAAACCGTAACGACGACGACGATGAGTGCCGCTAAGAAGAAAGTCGTCCCGGTGCGACAATACCTGGACGAATCCGTCGTCCCCACGCTGCGAGAGGCGATGAAAGAGCTGGTGAAAGTTCGACCGGAGGATCCGCACGAGTTTTTAGCCAAGTATTTGATGAAGCACAGTCCAAATCAGACGACGACGACGACGACGAGTAAAAGTAGCAGCGGCGTGGGTAATAATAGTAGCGGGATTAGAGCGGCGGAGAATAACGTTAGGAACGATAAAGCGACCGGAGTGGAAGAAAGAGAAGAAGGAGAGGAAAAGAAAGAGAAGGATGAAGGAGACGCGGCGTAGGATTTGTAACCATTACTATTTGCTTGTACACTATTGCTATTTTTACATTTATGAATACATGCGTCGCCCGCTGGCTGCTCGCACGCGCTCGGTCAACCGCGACTCCCGACGGTTGACTTTTTCTTTCTACATCTGATGACTATTATTTTCCACGTCTAACCCTCTGACGCTCGAATCTAGATCCGACGTCAACTGTCGATCTTTCAACCCGCGTTTCGTTCGTTCCGTTTGTTGAAAGTGTGTCCGGTCTTTACACAAAAACGGCGCGTATTTTTGCGGAGCGTTCGACAAAGAGCTCTTTTTCTTTCTCGCGGTCACGTCTTGAGAGTCGATCAGCGCGTCGTAATTTGGACAGTGGAACCACACGAGACTCAACCTTTCTTTTTTATCTTTGCTCGTGATATCACGAAGAACGACTCTGTGTCTTGAACTCTTATACTCTCCGTTTGTCCACGCCATGAGCACGTCCCCAACGTTGACCAGCATCGCGTTCGGAACTCTAGGAACATCAATCCAACGACCTTCTTCTGTTAATATCTGTAATCCGTTCGGACCATCGTCTTCATCAAAAAATAAGCACGTAAAATCCGTCGGGTCTGTGTGAGGTCGAACGAGTAAATCATCATCATCATCCTCATCGTCATCATGCTCATTGTCGTCGTCCTTCTTCTTCTTCTCCATCTTCGTTCTTCTCGCTTCGCTCACGTCGTATTGCAAAGCGACTAAATTCGTCACGTGCTTCCTCGATCGCTCGACGAAATACTCCAACTCATCATCTCTCAGGTTCAAACTCAACGCGAATAATTTGAGCAAGTGCTCAGAAAACTCTTCCATTGATTTGTATAAGCTCGAATACGCGCGTTCGAAACCGGCGACTTCCTCTTCCGAAGGAAACTGATTCTTGCAATCAAAAAATAACGACCGTTCTGGATCGTAATACGGATCCTCCGGACGGTAACTCCCAGTCAACCTCCCGCAGCTAAACTTTTCGTGAAATTCTGGTTTTCGAACGGCGTTTTCCGCGCCGTTTATCGGTATGTATCCCTTTTTAAGCGAGAACGAACGCATCTTCGTTTCCAACGGAAGAGAGAAGAACTCTGAACACTTTTCGCGAACCCGGAGCGCATCGTCAAGAACCTTTGTGATACCCGTCGCGTAGAAGAAACCGGATGAAGTGCAGCAGCGACGCAGTTTGTCCGCTAGGGAGAGGTCAGACGACGACAAGGAGGAGGAGGAGAAGTCTAGGATTGGCACGTCGTCCTCTGGAGAGGGCATGGATTTTTTCTCACGCGATAAACTCTTCTTTTAGATATACAACAAAAACTAGTATGAACGGGACGGCATGTGAAAAAAATGTCAGCGATGACAATCTCTCTTCTTCTTCTTCTTCTTCTTCTTCTTTTTCCCCGATTAACGTCGGTCGGTTTTCCCGTTTCCTCTCTTGCCAGAGAACAAGTGCTTGGGCATTTTCGTGACGATGACTCTGTCGCCTTCGCCGGAACGCGCTTTTTTGCTGGATTTCCTTTGCGCCAAATCGGCCAACCGTTGCGCTTTGATGTTTGCCTCGGTATTTTTGAGACCGGAACCACTCGCGGGCGTTTGTGCGACTCTTTTGGCGACGGACTTGGAACGCGAACGAGAAGAGTGAGTTCGCTTCTTCTCCACGCCTTCCATATCTTCGTCCATATCGTTGTCTCCTTCTTGGAATCGAGATAAGGACCGTTCGCGTTTTCGGCCTCTCGATTGACTTCGCGCTCTTTCCACCGCCTTGTCTGCGTCTAATCCCATGCTCTCTAAAGATTCTTTCATATTTTTCGTCGTGCGTTTGCCTTCCGGATCCGCTTTCGAGGCTGGAATCTTCGACGAGTTCCCCGCGACGGCTTTCTTCCGTCGATGTTCCGCTACTAACTTTTTCTTTCTCAGTTTGATTTCTCCCAACAATTGTTTCTCCTCCTCCGTCAACGGCGCTTCCTTTGGTTCTCTCAAATGCGCTTCGGCTTCCCACTGTTTCTCCAACTCCTCCTCTTCGCGTTCCAACTCGGCTAATTTGGCATCGATTTCCGGGTCGACGAAATCGGCCACGTTTTTCCCGTTGTAAATTTCCGGAACGACGTCGTACTTCCACTCGTCGTTGGCTAACAAATAGTGCTTGTTGAAATCGGCGGAGTAGACGCCCGCGCCGCCGTTTTGCTCTTGTAAGTCTTTTTCCGTGATGATTTTCTCACCTCTCGCTTTTCTCGCTCTCGTTTCCTCCAGACTCGCTGGTATCGACGGCGGTCTAGACTTGGAATCTCTCGCTTTCGGTTGCGCCACATGCAATCGATTCAAAATATCCCCGGCTCTTCGACCGGCTAACTTTTGCTCCACACGCATCGCCAACAATCTATCGCAGCACAAATTTTTTACGTCCGCGACGCCTTCTTCGCTCAACGTGGACATCATCGGTAACTGTTGGTGCTCGCCGTCGTCCTCGCCTAGCTGCAACGTCGAGGGACCAGCGACAAACTTCCTCATGTCCTCTAACAATTCTCTGTCCGACTCTTTCAATTCCTCTACTTTCACAACGTCTGTTTTATTCAAAGCCACCACCAACGGTTTGTTCGCGAATAAAGGCGCGATGGAGTGAAATAAATCCGACTGTTGTTTAATAGTGAACCCGCACTGCTCGGAAATATCTACGACGTACAAAACTACCGCGCGTAAATGCGCCAAAGCGGTAATGGATTGCATCTCAATCGTGTTCCTCTCGTCCAAAGGTCGATCTAAAATCCCAGGCGTGTCCAAAACCTGCCACCTCAAATACTTGTAATCTGTGTGGCCAACGTATATGCTCTTCGTCGTGAACGCGTACGGCTGCACCTCCACGTCCGCTCTGGTCACTTTATTCATAAACGACGACTTGCCGACGTTCGGATAGCCGCACACCAAAATCGTCCGCGTGTTTGGATCGATGGACGGCAATCTCGACATGTGCTGTCTGACTTGTTCCAAATACGCTAAACTCGCCGCGTGTTTCTTCATCATGGTGCACATTCTCCCCATCGCGGCTCTCTTAAGTTGTTTGCATCTGTACAACGAATCCCCGTACTTCAAAAGCTTCACGTAGTCTTTACTGATTTTATCGATAATATTTCTCGCCGTGTTCAACTGCCCGAGCGCTAACTTGTAGTGATCCTTATCGTACAAAACGTTCAGCAAATCCGAATAAAACGGATGCACGTCGTCCACTCGAGGGAAATCCTCCAATATTCTCGATAATTTCTCGTGCCAACTTTGCTGCGTGTACTTCACTTTCCTCATGTAAAACTGGCGAATGCGCGTGATGGCGTACCCTCGGTGGATGACCGTCGGCGTTTGCCGTTGCGTTTTGGAGAGGACGATATCGATGAAATCTTTCGCGGTCGGGACCGTCGCGATCTTTTTGAAATTGTACTGCATGGTGAATCAAACTCTCTCTCTCTCTGTTTGAGGAACTCCCAGCGATGCTCGCGTTTCTCGTGCGCCTCGGCTTCGATCAAAGCTGCGCTTTCAACGTGTGAAGCCGCCGTAAAAATTTGTCGGCGGCTGTGCAAGGCCCTTCCCGCCCACGACCGTTTAGGGTTTACACAAAGCCCTAAACTGTGCTTGTGGCAAAAAGAAACAAAAAATATTCCTTTTTGAGCACCAAAATCAAATTCTATACGCTCTTACTCGATCGATCCCCCCGTCGGAGCAGCAGAGAGAGAGAGAGAGAGAAAGTGAGAAGAACAGATAAAAGAAGAATGTCCACCGAAAACAACAAGAAAATTCGCGTCGGCGTGAACGGTTTTGGCCGCATCGGCCGACTCGCGTTCCGATTGGCGTTTGACAATCCGAATCTCGAATTTGTGCACGTGAACGAAGGCGTGGGGAGCGGAGAGTCCTCCGCGTATCTCGCGAATTGGGACAGCGTCCACGGGAAGTGGCAGGGACACTCGATGGAGTTTGACGATGCGACGCAGACGATGCGAGTGGACGATGGTAAAGCGGGCGTCATGACGTATTCGCAAAAGAGGACCCCGGGAGAGGTGGATTGGAAATCGAAGGAAATCGATATGGTTTTAGAGTGTTCGGGGGAGTTTTTGACAAGGGAGAAGTTGCAGGCGTATTTCGACCAAGGCGTGAAGAAAGTCGTCGTCAGCGCGCCGGTGAAAGACGCGAAGAATCCGGTGTTGAACATCGTCTACGGCGTGAACCACTCGGAGTACGATAAAAGTGTGGACCACATCGTCACCGCGGCGTCGTGCACAACCAACTGCTTAGCGCCAGTGATTCAAGTTATTTTGAAGAAGATTGGGATCGTGAGAGGGTCAATTACGACCATTCATAACGTCACGAACACACAAACGATCGTGGACGCGCCAAATAGTAAGAAATCAGATTTGCGAAGAGCGAGGAGTGGATTGGTCAACTTGGCGCCGACGAGTACCGGGAGCGCAACAGCAATCGCTCTGATTTTCCCGGAACTTAAAGGGAAGTTGGACGGGTTAGCGGTCAGAGTGCCTTTGATTAACGGGTCTTTGACGGATATCGTGTTGGATTTACCGAGAGATGTGACTGTGGAAGAAGTGAACGGGTATTTGAAGGAAGCGAGCGAGAACGAATTGAAGGACATTTTGGGTTTCGAGATGCAACCGTTGGTGAGCACGGATTACATCAACGATACGAGAAGTTCAATTATTGACGCGTTATCGACTAAGGTTGTAGATAAGAGACACTTGAAGATGTACGCTTGGTACGATAACGAGTACGGATATTCCGCGAGAATGGCTGATATCGCGAATATGGTCGCAGAATCGATCATGTAAATGCGCGCGCGCGAACAAGAACGCAAGTGATATGCGCATAAAAATAGTAGGTAAAGTTTGTACATGTATGTATGTATGTACCGGTACCAAGTGTACGCACCATGGTATAAATAAACTCTGACTTTTCTCTCTCTCTTCTTCCCTCGATCAATCGTCGGTCGGCCCGGCGCTCAAGAAAAAACGCTTCAAAATCTCCAGCACGCCACCTTTCTTTTTCAACCCAGATTTTACTCGCAACTTTTTCTTTATCGTCTCTCTCTGCGCTTTCGTCAACGTCGTTCCTCTCGAGTCTAAATTCTTCTCTTCATCCTTCAACTTCTTGCTATCGTCCCCGTAATACCTCCCCGCGTTGACTTTCATTTTTCCATCTCTCGTGGGCAACGAATCACCTTCTGATTCCAGAATATCTACCGTCGCCTGTCGAATCGCCTCTTTCTTTGGACCGCACGGCCGTTTACTCGTCAAAAACTCGTACGCCGCGTCTAAACTCTCAAATCTATCGTCCGTCCAATACAAATACGCAATAACCACGGCTGGACTCCTCCCCATACCAGCCGTGCAGTGACAATAAATCACCTCTTCCTCCGACCGATGCATCAACCGGTCGAACTCGCTCGCCGCTTCCGGTAACTGCTCTCGCAGAGAGTCAAAGCTAAAATCGACGATGGGTTGTCGATGCAACAAAACGTTCGCCTCCCTCGCTTCCGCCTCGCGTTCGCCAATGTCCACCTTCCAATACGCAAAGTTGCCATCTTCTTGCGTGTTGAATAAAACCGTCACGTTTTCTTTCTCCTTCAGGTACCCGATGGATCCTTTCTCCCACGGTTGCGTTCCGACTAAAATCGAATCCGTGATTTGGTGGTAGTACAACCCTTTCTCGTGTTGGTATTCAAACGGCGAGGCAGAGTACGCTTTCATGGCTTCGTTGTATTTATCTTCTATGTCTTTGTTCTCATCGTCGTCGGTGGTCTTCTCCTTCTTCTTCTCGTTCGCTGGTGGTACCTTTTGCTGCTCTTCCTCCGCGACCGCTCGCGGTTTCCTCCTCCTCCTCCCTCGCGAAGAGAGGTCGTTAGTCGTCGGCGGCTTCCGGCGTACCGGTTTTTTCCCCGCGCCGCTGCTCGTGTTCGTTGGGGTGTTGCGGGAACTTTGAGATGAAGACGAAGAAGAACACGACGCCGACGCGCGCATCCGCGCAAAGTGCTGCTGCGCGCAGCAGGACCCAGCGACGACGACGACCCGCGTCATCTTCTTTTAATCCGTGATTTGTGTGCGCGAAGAAATGCGTTCAATATATATGTATTAAACGTGCGCGCCGCGCGGTGCGAATTTATCCGGAATTCACCAATTTTAACCTATCGAAAGCGTTTTTCAAACTGGCAAAAAACACGAAGAGGGTGCCTTTTTTAAACGAAGAGGAAAAACAAAATACACAAGCGCGATAAAAGATACTACAACTACTGCTCTTCGTTTACAACAAAAACGCGCGATTTTTGATGATTAAAACTTGAACTTTTTGGCGCTGCTCTTATTACCGTCGTCTTTTTTGCTGTCCGTTTTCCGTTTCTGCGCGCGCGCGTGGTCCTTGACCATGTCGGAAAAGTCCTCGCCGCGACGCGCGGAGGCGTCCTTCTCTTTTTGCTTCTCGAAGGCTTTGCGCAAACCTTCTTCGTCGAGGTTTTCGAGGTCTTCTGGGGCGATGGCGACGTCCACGCCGGAACCGATGGTTTTTTTTGAGGACGTTCCGGAGATGTCGTAGACGCGTTCGGAACCCATGAGCGCGGTGCCGATTTTGGCTCGCTTTTCGCCGATGACTTTGTAGAGTTCTTTTGGTTCGTCTTCTTCGCCCGCGGTGGTGGCGGTTTTGGACGAGCGCTTGCGCAAATCGATCGATTCTGGTTCACCCGCGTCTTCGTCTTCGTCTTCTTCTTCTACTGCTACTTCTTCCTCCTCTTCTACTTCTTCTTCCTCCTCGACTCCCTCTTCTTCCTCTTCCTCGGAATCGTCCTCGGATTCGCTCTCCTCGTCGTCCGAACCAAGCTCGCCAAAAAAGTGATCACCTTTCATGATTGGTTCGTCGTACTTTGTCCTAGCCGTCTGCTTCGCCGCGTTTATGCCAAACACATCGCCGTACAAAGCTCTCCCGTATTCGTCCACGGGCGGTTTACCCCATCCCCCCGGGTGGTATCCGAACTGCGCGCCTTCCGGAATAGGCGCGGATAACCCGGGAATCGGTAATTTTGGGTACGCTGGTGGTGGCCCGTAACGCTGCATATTAATCAACCACGGCGGAGGCCCGTTGTTCCCATCAATCCCTAACGCCGCTTTTAACTCATCCGATAAATTACCCGGTTTCCTATCTCCTAAGGAAATCTCGTACTCTTTGCCTTCGAAATACAAGTCTCCCATCCTCGTCATCTTCGGTTTCGTCTGAAACTTGAAAAATGCATCGTGCATGACTTGATAGTCGATGTCTATCCGACCTAACTTTGCGGTTTTCGTGTCTTTTACTTTCGATTTCAATGATTTCTGCTCCTCTCGCTCCGCGTACGAATCGCGTAACTTCGCAATTCCCGTCGCCTCGATAAACGCCGGCAACTTGAACGGCGGCTTCTCTATCCCTCTCTTCCCGGCTAAAAACGCTCTCTTTTGACTCCAATGTCTCGGCACTGGCACCGCGTTTCTACTCGCTTTAATGTACACTAAAAATTCCGGATCCCGCGCCGTCGTGTCCCATATTTCGACCACCTCCGGCTTCGCGCAAACGCGCTTCAAGTCTGCAATTTGTAACTTTTTCATCTCTTTTCGTTGCTTTCGGGTTAACCCGTCGTTGCGGTTTTTCTCTTCTTCTTCTTCGTCGTCGTCGTCGTCGGAAGAAGAAAACTCCTCTCCGTCGTCCTCTCCGCCGTTCTTCTTCTTCTTCTTCTCCTTTTTCCTCTTCTTCTTTTCTTCCTCTCTGGCGATTCGATCGTCCTCTTCATCCTTGGTCAAAACCTTCTCCCCGTGATTCGCCGGCTTCTCCACGAACGCCTCGAACACTCGCCGCATCTCTTCCGGCATGTCCGCGTCCAACGTCTCCAGCGGCGCCGCGACGTACTCCACCTCCACCGTGCTCTTTTGCTCCCGCTTCTTTGCCGTTTCTTCGTTCTTTTTGTTCTTCTTTCCATCGATGATGGGAGTCGATGATGATTTCGCCGGCGCCGAGTTCTTCTTCTTCTCCTCCAGAAGTCTCGCTTTCGCGAGCTTCTTTTTTAACCGGCGCTTCTCCGCCACGCCCATGATTCTTTTTTTGTTGTTTCGCGCTGATTTCTCCTCTCTTTCTCTCGTTGGCGCTCGAAGGGGCGAATAAAGCGGGGTCGATCTCTCTCTCTCTCGCGCGCGCTCTTTTCTCTCTCGCTTTCGAGTCGAGAGCGCTTTGGAGTAAATTCAAGTACACATGTTTAGGGTTTCAACCGGAGAAAAAAACGCTCCAAAAATATTTTCGAGATCCGCATCTCCCATTTCGTCGTTCCCGAGAAAGAAGAAGAAGAACCCCGCGCGCGCGCACAGAAAAAAAGTAAATGACGAGACGAAGTCCCTCTCTCGCGCGCTGGAAGCACCGGGTGCTCTTCCGCGCGTTTGCTTTTTTTCTCGTCGCGGTTTTTGTACCGTTTCTTCTCGAGGGCGCGCGCGGACAAGAGCAAACGAACTACCCCGCTTTTTCTTCCTCCTCTTCTTCACCTTTGGCGTTTGATTTTTTACGAGAGGCGTTGCTGAGCGCGTTCGCCGAAGAGCAGACCGATCAGAGCGCGATTTGGAACGTCGTGAGAGCGTTCGGAGAGAGCAGAGGCGGAGACGGCGTGTCGTGGGCGGTTTTGAAAGAAGCCTACGAACGGTTGAGTGGTGGCAGCAGCGAAGATGATGGTAGATCGACGAGTTCAAGTACGAGCGCGACGAGCGCGACGACGAGTCGGGACGCGTTTCTGAGCCGGTTGATGCAAAGCGTCGCGGATGGAAGTTTTGGCGATGGGAGCTTAGTGGAATCCTTCGGAGGTGAGGATGATTTTTTTAGCGGAAGAGAGGCGTTCTTGACGAGGATGTTGCAAGATGTCATTCAGTCCGGCGAAGAAGGCGCCGTTCTCGGCGACGGGACCTTTGCAAATCGGGTGATTGAAAATCTAAACGCGGTTGAACCGAGAGATGCGTTGAGGTCCTTGATCGAGGCTATTCAGACGTCATCATCAGGAGATGATAACATCGTGCAATCACTCTCTGGAATCGGGACTTCGTCGTTGCCGCTGACGGATGAAATTCAGTCGGAGATTTCGAGGCGATTGCACCTCGCCGCATCAAGGCTAAATTTCACTGTGAGTGAGAGTGGCAACTTTACCAGCGAAGAGGTGCGCTTATTGGGCGAGAAAATAATAGAAGATGCCATTTTGTCATCCAAAAGCGACGGCGAAAGTACCTCGGTATCGTTCGAGTCCAACTTTGCGCCCCACTTGAGAGAAGTATTTTTGAGCTTTTTCTCGACTTCGCTACGGTCCGTGGTAAACACTACAACAACGAGTACTACGGAACAGGCAAACAACGCTGGCGAAGATGTCACGAATGCCTCCTCATCGGAACAAGCAAACATTGCTGGCGCATCAAACACCGATTTAAATGTGTTGGTGCACGACTCTATACAAGGCGCCATCGACTCTGCGGTGCGTTTTGCTTCGGATATTTTGTTCATGAACGCCGGACGAAACTCGTCATCTGCAAATACCGACGAAGTCATGGCGTTATACGACAGGGTCATCGGTATAATGTCTTCCTCTCGCAATATCTTCACGCAAGTCCTCGCTGATGCCGCCGAAACGAACACCTACGACGACGATGATCGCGAATCCGACACTCTGCGCCGAGCGCAACAACTTCTCGAGGCCTTTCGATCAGCCAACATCGCGAATACAAACACCGACGACGATCAAGTTCGAGAAATGGGTGGCGATGAGTTTTCAAACGCAGGACGACTCAAAGATAGAATCATATATCCTCCTTCAGCGGCGAAACAACAAAGCACCTCGAGACCTCCCGAAGGCTTCAACAATCGCGCGAAGAAACTCCTCATCGCTTTCTCCGTGCTTTTCGTCGCTTCATTCATCTCAATCGGCATTTTCAACCGATATTATTCTCCTTCCGCGAAAGCGCGTCGCATGAACATGATCGTCCCAGAAGTCACCGACCAGCACGTTAACGAGCAACCGTCGTCAATGACGCACCGTCACGCGAACACCAAAGAAAGCCGCGCCGAAGAGAGACGGGAAAGACCGCCGACGTCGCCGCCGGGCGAACGACAAAATAGCGAGGCCGCGGAAGAAACGACGGCGCACCCGATACCGCCCGCATCGGTAAACGGCAACCAATTCGTCGTCAGGAAATCGTCTCTCGTTCATCGGGCTCCGAGCTCGGGCTTTTGAACAACGAGAGATGCCTGTATTTTGAGCTTTTGTATGTGCGTGTAAAATTTTTCATCTCTCGTTAGTTAAACAAAAGTTAGTTACAAAAAACGACCCCTACAGCTGCCCTACGCTCGTAAATCTTTACAAAAACTGTCCCTTGAACTCGCGCAAAGATGCCTCGCAAACTTTTCGCCCGCATGGAATTGGAGGACCGCGACCCGGACGGCTTCAAGTTCCCTTCTAATAAAAACAACAATCGCTCGAATTCGAGCAAACCGAAACAAAAGAACCACGAACACAACAAGAATAAAATGCGAGGAGGGATTCAGTTTGTGCGGGGAAATGTGGCCGAAGAAGACGAAAAGAAACAAAAAGCGGAATTCAAAGAGTGGATGCGCTCGGCGTACGGGGAAGAGTCTGTGACGAGCGAAGGGCTCGGAGAAGCGATTCTGGAACACGTTTTTGGTTTGGACAAATGGAACAACTCCATGCTCGACGAGGAAGAAAAGTTCCGGTTGAAGAAGAAAGAATTTCAAAAGTTCGTCAAAGATATGGGCATCAAGAGCATCGAGGAAAAGGAGAGACTCGAGAAGAAAAATTGGAGGATATGCGAGAAACGGGACAATGAAGCGCGCTCAAAGGAGAGCGGCGATGTCGACGACGAACCGTCTTCTTCTTCTCCTCTGATTGTTATTCCGGCGCACGTGCGAGATCTCATCTTGAAAAAAGTAGGCGTGAGGACGGCGGCGGCCGTCGCGTGCACATGTAAGGAGCTGAGAGACGACGTGAAAGAACAAAGGAAGCGGGCGACTGGGAATTTTAAGTTACGATCCTCTGATGTGAGAGGAGAAGAAGATGTGAGGTACATTTTGCTGGCGTATCCAAACGTGACTGGCGTGACTGTCGATAAATTGAATCACCATCGACCACCGCTGGAACGCTTAGATTACACTGAACGTCTGTCTCCTAGAAAGCGCACGCTTAAAATGATGAAAGAAATTCTCGTCTTCACTCATTCACACAAGAATGTCAGTCGATTAGGATTTACGAATAGCGGATTGGACTTTAGCGACTTCTTGCGAATTTTGTGTGAAAGTGCACGGGAGTGTCATTCCTTTGATTTTTCCGGGAACAATACGGGCGAAGAAATCGGCGAAACGACGTCCGGTATCGGTTTTCGCCCCTCAGCCCTTTTGGATTACATGGTTCGTAAGGAAATCTTTCGCAGGGTCGAAGAATCGAGTTTGCAATGCGTACCCCCATCGTTCAATCCATTTGTACAGCTGTTGTGTCAAAAATTCGCTTATGGAAAGTCCATCAAGGATGAGATGAGAAAAATGTGTAAGGAATTCCTTGAAAGACGTGGTATACCGATGCCGATATGGGTACCCAAACCTGTTGTGGAGTTGAACGTTTCAAATTGCGGATTAAAACATTATTTCGATCTGTTCTTTTACATGGCAGCGTTTCGAAGGTTGAAGCGATTGGACGCATCGAGAAACAGCGAGTTAAATATCAATTATCCCGAATCATGGATGTTAGAAGATAACCCTTCTCATTATCACTCGTATGACGACGGAGACGAGTACGGTCATGTGGGTGAAGACTGTTCGGTTGAATATTTGAACTTGTCGGGCAGCGCAACGACGCGTATCCTTTTCTCCCCAAACATGCAGTTTAATCCCTGCGCGAGCTTCAAGAAGTTGAAAGAGTTGAACTTGAGTGCATCGAAGTCGTTGAAATTTGTTAATCTTACGTATTTGCCGAGTTTAGAGGTGCTAAATCTCGTGAATTGCAAAGAGTTACACACTCTCAAGTTATATTACTTGCCATCGTTGCACACGCTGTCTCTCGACATTTGCAAAAAACTGGAGAATATAGTTTATCAATCTTCAGAGATTCACAGCGATGATGTCATATTCGAAGCTTTGAGTTCTATCGAGAGTAAAATTGAAAGTTTACGAAAGCTTTCGATGAACCAATGCGACGCACTTAGTGAGAACGTGCATCGGCAGTTGTTACAATCGGCAGTAAATCTCGAGCACTACCGTTGCGAAGGATTACATAGTGAGAGTATGCGAGAAGTGCGCATACCGAGCACGTCTTTGGTTTCCGTTGAAATGAGCGGATGCAAACAGATCCAGTGCATACTCTTGAACTCGCCAAACTTGAAGTTGCTAAGAGCGAGAAATTGCCGGTATTTAAAAGATATTCGAGTGAATGCAAAGCGACAACACGCCGCTGGCGTGGGAACGATGGTGGAAATTGACGTAAGAAATAGCGCGAAATTGGTGAGCGTCACGGGATTACGCGTCGATCGATCTACGCGCATATTATCAGGCGGTGCGACATCGTTAGAACGCATACAGTCGGTAGATTAGGTTAGTTCAGATTTTTTTAGACTTGAAACTAATTATTCTTGTAGCAATACATTGCATATATCTAACTATAAGTTGTTGCCAACTTCGATGCCAATCATAATCATATTCGACAACGCGTATAACAAAATCAACGTCACGCCGAAAGGCTTCGTCACCCGAAACCGTTTTGCTGGAACATACGTCAAGCTTAAAAGCAAACTCGCGAACAAAAACATGAAGCTAATCGGAATGTTTGCGTGCGTCAGTAGCGTCAACGGCGCCGGTGATAGCTCCATAGCTTGCAACGCAAACGCTAAACCCAAACCGATGCACATGTTGAACATTGGACCTGAATAACACGCCGCAACCGCCATGGTTGGTTGGCCACTTTTTGCTATGACAACGTCGGCGACTAAATCGCCAACAGAGTTCCCCCACGCCAAGACAGTCACCCCTAAAACAGCCGGAGATATCCCGGAAATGTGTCCTAGAACTGTCAAACATTCGAGCAACTCCGTCGCCGCTAAAGAAATCCAAACTATAGACGTTCCAAACGCTAATGCGAGCGCTAACGGCCAATATTCCGGTTGGTACGAGTGATTCGACGCGACGAAAACCGCGCACCCGACCAATGTCGACGGTATCAAAACGCACATCCACAGCGGTAAAAAACCCACGAAATCGTTCCCGATTAACGCCTGCGCGTCCACGACGTCTTTGACCTGATGCAATAATAACAAAGGCCCAAGCGCGACGGAAGATAACGCGTAAAATCGATTCCATCGTTCTGGCTCCGCGGAAGGTATCGTCATTCGTCTGCACACGTCTAACGGCGCGTGCGCGAGCGCTTTAAAGAAACCGTACTTTGTATTTCCGCGCGCTTGACACCATCTGACGATGTTTTCCCCGAGAACTTCGTGCGCCGGCGGTTCGTCCATCCAATCGACGACACCCATCTCTCTGTCTACTGTACCTACTAGTTGTTGTTCCTTGACATCTGCGCCGCTATGATTACCCCCCACCACGTCGCTCATCGATTCTCCTCCTCCGTCCCGCATCAGCCTTTTCCTTCTCTCTCTCACGTCCGAAACAATCACCAAACACACAAACGCTAAATAATACATAATAAACCCAATCGCGTGTCTCGGATACACCTCCCCACTCGTTACCACGTAACATACTAAAACTGCGCCAAAGAAATAAAACCACGCGTCTCTCAAGAACGCGCCTCTCGGCACTTCAAACGGCGCGGCGACCACGGCCACGGCGCCAACCACCCCTCCGCTCACAAACATCCCCGCGCTGACGATAGCACCAATCATCCCAGCCCCAATCTCTCCGCTCCCACCATCTCCGCTAGAAAAAGCCGCTAAAGACGCAAACACATCCGGCGCTCCGTTTCCTAACGCCAACAAAGTCACCCCGGCGGTATTCGGCGACAGCTGCAACACCTTCGCCACTTTGCGAACCACCGGGCAGAAAAATTCCTCCGCCGTGTCCCCTAAAACGTAAAAAGAAAGGATCACGACGCCTATCAGCGTCACCACGGACAACGTCTGGTACTCTTGCATCGTGCAGTGGTGGAAATAGAGGTAATTCGTGATTGCCGATTCCGTGTCCGAGTTGCATTCGTATTTTTGCACGTGCAAGCACTTGTCCACGCTTTGGTTGATGGCATACGGAGTGCAGTAACTCGTCGTCGTCTTCGTTGTCGCGTCTTCTTCTTCGCCGAGCATCGAACGCCTCCAGCTCGCGCGATGCTCGAACGCAATACCATCGTCGTTGTCGCTCTCCGAACGAACGCTCCTATTATCTCTCACGTCGTCGCCGCGTGGAAACCAAAACGCCATCGACACTCCAATCGCCAACAGAAAGAATTTCACCGCGAACCGTTCGGTTCGATGCGCCTTCCGAAACCGTTTTCGATGGTCCCATCGACGCCACATCTCCGCTTCTTCTTCGGAGACGACGTTCGAGGAGGACGGCATCGTGTGCGAGAGAGAGAGATTGCTGTCTTCTCGACGGGCGTCTCTCTTTTCTCTCTGCGCTGCTGCAAGTGTGTCGCGGGGAAAAAGTTTGAAGAGTTGAAAGAGAGGAGAAACTTGCGCTTGTTTCGCCGCCGCGACGGGCACTCGGGATTAATCGAAACGAACGAAAAAAAGAGAAGAAGAACTGGAAGCGCGTGAAATGCGTGTGCGAGTGTATCTTTTGCTGCTAGTATGTTACTTGTATTAAAAACTCACGTGTGATTGATTGTAGGCGACGGACGCGCGAGCGCGTGTTCTCAGCCTCACAAACGTAGAAGAAGCCAAACATGGACATCGGTGGACCCAGAACATATTAATCCAAATCCGCGATGCCCAACACGTTCACCAAAAGCTTAATCTGGTCGATGAAATCAACGCCCGTCGCATATTCCGTCATCATGCCGACTAACAGGCCGAACATGGTCCATCTCCCGTTGTTGATTTCATTCTTCTTCGTAAACCCAAACACCGTCGAGTCTTCCACTAATTGCTGATACTGCTGCTCTTTGAAGTATTTCACCATCTCTTTCGCTTTCACGCGCTGGTATTCGACGGTGGTGTCTTTTTTACTACCGCCGGCGGAGGCGTCCGCGGAGACTCGCACCGTCGTCGTCGTCGGCGTCGTCGCGGCCGAAGCTCGGGAAAAACGCATCGACGAAGATCTCGACGTCGACGCTTTCATGGTCGAAGAGACGGAGTTTAACGGTCTGAACGAGAGCGAGGTTTGCTGTTGTTGCGCGATGGAAAACATGACGCTCGGGAGATTTTCGTTGTTCGTCGGTGCGTTTTTTTGCGCGAGGGCGTGTTTGTCTCTCGCTCGGACGGACGTGCGAGCTTTTAATGCGTGTGGATTAGTGGTGACGTTGGCCTATCCTTTTTGCCACGCTGGAGGTTTAGGGTTTCATTTTTTGAATCAAAACCCTAAATGACAAAGTTCTAAAAATTCAACGCGTTACGGAGAGTGAGAGCTGTTCGTTTTTTCCCCACTACATCGCGCTTTCGTGGGACGCCGCGAGTGCGTGCGTGTGCGTGCACGAGAGAGATTGGAAGAAAGAGAGAAAAAAGCAGAGGGTGGTGATGTCTGTTCCTTTATCTTCTTCTTCTTCTTCTTCTTCTTCTTCGCCGAGAGGTTTCCAAGCCGCTCGCGAGCGGGAACGAGAAGAACAACAACAACAATTTGAGTTTCTGAAACGCAGCACCGACGCCGGTCGGTATTTGTCCTCCTCGCTCACGAGCGCGTGGACGGACGAGAAATGGATGGAGATTTTGAGCGTTATTCTGAGATGTTTGTTCGCGCTGTTCGCGGTGGTCGTCGCGCTGTTCGCTCTGGCCGCGTTCGACCGGATGAAACGAGAAGGAGAAGAAGCAGAGGAGGAGGAGAAGAGGACGGCGTTGGCAGTTAACGAAGAAGAAGAAGAAAGAGAAGAAGAACAGAAAGTGATGACGACGACTCAGACGACGGAGACCACGACTTTAGAAAACATACAGAATATGTCCGAAGAAGAGCTGCGAGTGCTCGAGCTTTCGGTGAAAATGCGAGACGTTTTGAGCAAAGAGAAGAGCAACGCGTTGAGCGAGGCGCGGCTCTCGGTGGAGCGAAAACAGTTGGAAGCGAAATTAGCCGGTTTGGATTTGAAGAAAGAATCGAACGAGACGATGAAAACTTCGAACGATATGAAGAGGGAGAGTTTAGAGCTTAAGATGAAACTGAGCAGGGAGAAAGTTTTTAGGGAGGACGTGGCGGACGCGTTGAGAACGGGATTGATTGTCGTATGTGGAGCGCTCGTTTATTTGGGGTGGAACGTCATTCGAGACGCGTGGTTGAACGAGAGCGAGATTTGTTTCTCCTCGTCCTCGTCCTCGTCCTCGTCCTCGTCCTCGTCGTCTTCCGCCTTCTCCTCGTTCTGGTTTAAACCTTCGAATGTTGGTGTCTTTTTTTCCACGCTTACCACTCGTTTGGAGAAACTGTGGTGCGTCTCCAAAACGTTCGCCAAAGCAGCCTTCACGTCGGTCGCGAGTTTGTACTGTTCCAAAGTAGTCGTCAAATTTGGTCTCCTTTCCGGAACAAACTCCACCGTCTCTCCGCTTTCTTCCATAGCGTTAACTTTAGGCGTTGGCGGAGGCTACCTCGGTCACAAATTCGTCCGATATTTACACGGCGACGAGACTGCTTTTCTCTATTTATGGTCCGCGTACGTCTTCGTCGTGTTTCTCGCGAACGAATCCGCCGAGCACATCGGTCGGGAAGTTTTAAAGTCCACCCTGCGGAGGATACTTTTTAGAGTCGCGTTAGGTTTCGCGGTTCCTTTAGTCGTCGCGAGCGTGCCGTTTAGCCGTTGATTATGTAAAATAGGTAGATAATGCGCATAGAGTAGCACTCCGAGTAATTGGTTTTCTTTCTCTTTTTTCCTTTCTCTTTTCTCTCTTTTTTTTGAATTCTTCCCCACACAACGGAGGACTTTTTCACATTCCGAGGGAAAGGGAGTTCTCGTGCGCGGGGGGCTAGTGCGCGCCTTACGATGGCAACGATGGACGCCACTTTAAGACGCGACGACACCAATGACGTCGATTTCATCGCTCTGACGACGAAAAAACTCAACCACTCGATCCCATCCATTCGCCAACGCGCGTTGGAATCGTTACATTTCAAAATCAAATTCAATTTGCTCCCGACGCTTTCTTCCGTGACATCGAACGAAGAGTTGCTGGAGACGTTGCTGAATGCGTTGGATTTTGAACGCGTCGAAGTCGATGATGGTAGTAATGAACGCACGTCCAGTCCAGTCGTGGCTGTTTTGTTGACGCTCGTTCGAAAATCCACGAAGCAAGAGTTGGTTGCGTTCCAAAGAACCATGAGAAAGATACGAGGCGACGCGGTGCTGCGACGGATCGCGGCGGATTGTAAACTGACCGTCGGGAAAGAGTGGATGAGCGACGAGATTGACACGTACTTTAAAGCGAAGAGAAGAGCGATGGTTATGCAAGTGGGTAATGATTATGTCGCCGAGGAGGAAGGAGAAGCTCCTTTAGCACCAACAGAAAGTTTCAACGCGAAGGAGGAGGAGATTCGGAGGCGGTTGAAGAGATACGAGGACGAAGAATTGAGAACGTCAACGAGGAGCGAGCGGACGGTGACGGTGACTAGAATTCCTGAAGTGCCAAGGATGATGAAGTGCGTGAGCTCAGACGGGTCATTCGGGAAGAAGCTGGTGTCGCGACGACGACGACGACGAGGTATGGACGAGGAAAAGAAGAGCGAATATGACATTTTAAGGAAACATTTGACGCAGTACGAACGGACGTTGAAGACGACCATGAACGTCGATGTTTTACTTGGAGTTTTGCGAGCATTGCGAGAGAACGTTTTGAGCGACTGGGGCGTGCAAGCGTTCGTGCTGGCAAATCCAGAAAGCGGGATTGTGAGAGTTGCCTGCGATATTTTAGTGTCGTCTTCGTATAGCAATAGTAATAGCGGGGACGAAGATGATGGAAGGGAGGAAGATTTCTTACATTTAGACCGCTCGGTAGTTTCGCTAAAGCGAGAAGCTATGATATTCTTAGCAGACGTGGTGTTGGGATTGAAGTCCGAGCTATACGAGAATAGAAGCGGAGGTACTAATACTAGCACCAAGGAGTTAGAAATCTACGACGATGACGATGTGCGTTACGATTACGCCGAGTCCACGCGGCGACGGGAAGTCATCTTCTCTCAGAGAGAAGCGTATCACGCACAAGAAGGTGACGATGGTATACTTGATGAAGATGTCACCAACATGTATTATTATCACTCCGTGCACGCGTTGCCGATTGCGCACGCCATCGCGGAAGCGTTCATCTCGTGCGCGAGATATCCGTCTCTGTGCGGGGAAACGTGTGAACTCTTTGAACGATGTTTTCTCGAATGCGATGTGCTGGAGCTCACTAACATCGACGCGAATACGAATGGAGCGCATCCTTCTTCACTCGTCCGCTTGAAAGGATATTTACGCGCGTGGAACGTATCGGGTGCGAGGTCAGTCGGTGACTTTGGCGCGAATGCTTTGTGTTTCATCACGTCTGAGAAGCTCGCCAGATTCGCCAAAGGCTTGGACGTCGTTGAAAATTCAAAGAAGTTCAACAGCATTGATGACATATACGACGATGCCGACGAGGAGGAAGAAGGTGCAATTTTGCGCGTCGACGATACATTGATTAAGAGCTGCGTGGAAAGACTCGACCAATCGGATTCGCACGAAGAGGCGCACAGTTTGCTGGATGCCATGTTTATCATGCGAGCGCTCGGCGGAGGTGATTGTTTGCTCAAATCGCTATCGAGTTCAACTCAAACCGTATCTGGTATTTGGGAACGGTTTTTACTTGTCAAACCAAAAACGGTGAAAGACACGGCGCTCTGGTCGCACATGTTGAGACTGCTGAGTGGGTGTTTGGGTAGCAGTTCTAATTCGGGAGCAGTAGGCGAGGAGAGAGAGCACGCGGTTCGATTTTTAGCATACGCAATTGCAAAAGTAGGCGCGCACGCGTGTCGTCAAGCACTTCTGGAGACAAAAAATCGTCGCACGTGTGACCGCGATGAGAATATCGATCCAAACGTACAGAGAAAAAACGGCAATATCGAAGATTCGCGTCCAGTCTGGTTGAAGCATCCCATAGCGATCGAACGCGAGCTAGAAAGGAGCGGCGATGCCAGTGGTGTTCGGAGATTGACGTTTCAGGAAGTTTTGAGAGATGTCCGGGACTGTTTAGAAGCGCTTCTGCGCGTTTCATTGAACACGTCTTTAAATGTTGTGAATGTGTTTGCAAAGTCAGTCGAGTTTACGAACTCATTATCGTCCGCCTTGAAAAATCCAAGGAGGAGAGTTGAATACGGCTCGTTGGTTGCGTGCTGCGATTCCATCTATGCGTTGGCAACAATGGCGAAACGAACGAGGAAGCGTAAAATGCTGCACACCGATGCGCTTTGCGAGTCGTGTCTTCCAGAATTACTGTGCGTCGTTGAGCGCACGGCGACGAGCATCGTGATTCATTTCGACAAATTTCGTTCGAGCAATACTTTCGACGATGTGTGCGGTGGAGAAGCGTTGTTGGAATCCGCCCTTCTCGCGATTATCGAAGTGTGCGAAAATACGTCTTCGCCTGTAATATGGACAGAAAAGTTTGGCGCATCATTTGAAAACACTTCAAACATTTTACTTAGTCTCGTCGCGCGAACGAGTTCGGCTGATTCATTAGCGTCCTCGAAATCACCGCGATGCGTGGCTCTGATTTTTGATTTGGTCGCCATGCTATCGGCGGCATTTCTCGATGACGGTCAAAATGCAGTCAAAGACATCGCTTCGTGTCAGCGCGTCCGAGAATTCGTATTCGCATCAACCTGGTTCGATTGCGCAAGTTTGCACGCCATAGATAAGAGTAATGCATCTATATCTCGTTATCGTGCCGCGGTATGCGTAGCGCAGATTCTCTCGAGCATGGCGAAAGATGAAACGTCGCTCTTTGACCACGAGGCGCCTGGTTTAGATCCAGGTTCCAATCACAACGGCGGTCGAGTCTCAATGATTTCATTACTTTCACGACGAAAGCTATGGATAACGTTTGCACGGCTTCTCGAAGAACCCACAGGCACGGATCCTCTCGTCGCAAGAGGCGTTGCAAGCGCCATGGTCGCGTGCGCGCGTGTCGACGTTGTCACTGCAAAGGAAGCCTTTTCGGAATTCAATATGTGTTTAAAGAATTGGCTGCGACCAAGAAAGACAAAGACGGCAGCAGAAGGTGAGATCCACATGCACAGATGTGCAACGTCTGCAAATGTTTCAAAATTACTCGGTTTGTTCATCGTCGGCGAGCGTCTGAACGCGGACGATTACGAGAGCGATTATGCGTTGAAAGCGCGACCAAACAGTCCTGTTTACTATGCGTTGTTCGATGTTCTGAAATCTGCGCAATTGAAGGGCGAGCGCGCTATGCTTTCTTTAGTCGAAATACGAGCAGCGTCATCAGCTGCGTTAGCCATTGCTGCTATGCTCGACGGAGAGTATAGCAATGGTTTGTCATCTGCAGGTGATGGTTTTGCGAAGAGGGATACTCATGGAGACGATAACGCGCGAGGAGATTTGTGCGAGACGACTTGCTCGTTGCTCGAAATGTCGCTCGCGGCTACCTCTACCGTGTCACCGTTGTCGCAAGGTCTTTTTGCATTGATTGCAACGATGTTTAGTTGCGAACGAGCGAGCAGAGATGCCTTGACCTTTGATCCTGAGGAAGACGAAGACGAGGACGAGGACGCTGATGAAGTGCGGCCGAAAACACCGCCGCTTATCGACATTGAAAATGATGGCGATGAAGTGTTTGGAGCAGGAAACGCTACGAAAGAAGACACGTATTTACCTCTTGGTGCGAGACTATCTCGCATTCTCTCGAGAGCGTTCGTACCCCGCATCACTGGTCGAGGTATCGCCATTGATGACGCGAGAGAGGATGATGATTCGTATGGAACCGTCGCGTCTGCATTTCAAAACGTACTCGCCCACTGCGCGAGCGCAAAATTTGAAATGATTCGTTCTGGTTCTCTCGATCTCGTGTTGAAGAGAGTTGTGAGTGAAAATATCGACACGCGCGGCATCTCATTTTGTTTGCGTGTTTTGCAACACGCGAGCTTCTCGACTCCAACGTTTGTTGAAGAAAACGACGACGATGACGAAGGAGGAGGAGAAGAGCACGCGTCATCAATGAAACTTCGAGAAGCAGCTTCGTTGGTGAAAAACACAACGTTGATGAACTACAACGGCGTTTTGGTCTTTGAGAAGCTCTTTTCTCTTCTTTTTACTCCTGGTCGAACCACCACCGTCGCATTGACGCCGCTCTCAAAGCGCGTCAGAACGGAACTTCGCGACGCGTACCTCGCCATGGTGACCAATTTTATCCTCGAGTCAGATGAGTTTAAGCGGGGCATTTGCAATGCGACGAAGAATAGCGGCGAAACGTCCTTGTTCAATCGCCTCAGTTCTTTCCTCTTCCGCGAAAAGGAGAAAACAACCCGACTTCGGGATCCTTTGAGCTTTACCGAGGAAAAGTTCATTCCTTCGACTACAATGGCGCGCGGCGTGAAGCTTCTCTCCTCGCTTTCCACGTTTTCACTGACTCGAGCGCAACTATCTCGCTCCGTGTTCATCGAGAAGTGTTGCGAAATGATTGCTCGTTTCTCCATGTCGGGAGCGGCGAATGCAAAGAACCGTTCACAGTTTGATTTGAAAATCGAGTGCGACGCAGCCATTGATGCGCTGTGCGTCCTTTCCGGATCCGACGAAGACGGCGCGAGACTCTTCTTACGATCGTGCAAAATCAACATAGTGGGCCTCCTCGTGGACTGTTACGAATATGCGGACAACATCTTCGATGAAACCGTGCACGACGAGAATGGACTCGACGACGACAGCGACTACGAAAAAGAAACGCCATCATCCCATTCCTTTCTCCTCACCAAACGTAAACTCCTCCTTCTCCTCCACAACCTCTCCTTCGCCGGCGACGTCGCCAAAGCGCACTTCTGCGCGAAAGCCAGATCAATCGACGTGCTCATCGAAAGCATCGAAAATTGCAGTTACGACCCACACTCCGCGCTGCTCGGTGCCGCCACCCTCCTCTCCCTCGCGAGACGAGGCGCACGAGTCTTAGCCGCGCTTCGTCGAGGCGACCGCGAGGACCGCTTGCGCCGGTGTTCTCGCGTCCTCGGCGAACGCGTTTCCTCAACCGCGGCGCCCGCATCGAACGCGCGAAGCGAGTTGACGACGCTCTCCAAAGCATCGAAACGGTTAGGCGAGATTTTGAAAGCCTTAGCGATCATGGAAATCGAGGAATAGTCGACGCGTTAAGTATGACTTCAAATAAAGCCTTTGAATAGTGTTTATAGTTTTTTAGAAGAATAGATAGAGAGTTTTGAAAGTAGCGCGTAGAAGACGAATTTAATTCATTGAAAGAGACCCGCAGAGAGTTGTTCGTTTCCCGAAAAGTTCTCCTGAACTTCCCGTTATAATAAAGCGCGATTTCCACACACACTCTGCCCTCTCTCTCTCTCTCTCTGTGTGTTTTTTCTCTCGTCGTCCTGAGAGAGAAGAAGAAGCGCGACTGAAGCAGAGCAACGATGACATCGTTCTGAGACCGGAGCGCATCGATAAGAAAGAAGAACAAAAAAGAATCATGCGCGAAAGCGGTGCAAAGGCACGCAAAATTGGAAGACGGAGGAGGAAAATCGAATCGCGTTTGGCGCTCCTTCTCTTCCTTCTCTTCTTCGCGTCGTTCCTTTTCTCCTCCTCGCATTTCTTCCTCGCGAGGACGAGGACGAGTGTCGCTCTTGCGATCGAGCCCCGCGGCGGCATCAACGCGGACGACACGAATAACAACGCGGAACTGTCGACGATTGCGAACGATGATGCTGCTACTAATAATGAGAAGAAGAAGAACGGAGAACAACCGTTGCTCGTGGCCACTTTGGACGGTTCGGTATCCGCGGTGGATGCAAAGACCGGGAAGTTTTTGTGGTCGTTCGATACTGGGAGCGCGTTAGTGCACGCGTCTTCTTCTTCTTCGTCGTCGTCTTCGAGCGGAGGTGATGGAGGAGAGGACGAGAGTGGAGAAGGGAGAGGAGGGGACGGCGCGCGCGGAAGTTCGAGCAGCAGCGTCTTCCCCGGCTTGGACGGATCGTTATACGTGGCTCGACGCGGTCGGTCGTCCTCTTCCGCGGCGGATATTTTCAGCGGTGCTGGTAGCAAGACGGAGTTTTCTATTTCTCGTCTTCCGGTGACGACGAGAGATTTAGTCGAAGCGAGTCCGTCTGTGACCAACGACGGGGCGGTGATCGTCGGCACGAGGAAGACGACTGTTTTCGCGGTGGATGCGGAAAGCGGTGAGATTGTGAGAACGTTCGATCCGGAGACGGATGATTTAGATGATGACTCGGCGTTGAGAGGAAGTGAAAATGACGAGGACGGAGAGAATGGCGGCAGGACGATTGTGTTACTCGGGAGAACGGATTACGCGGTAAAATCCATCGATGCGGTGACGGGAAAGGTGAGATGGAACGTCACGCACGGGGACTTGCGCCCAGTCGGAGGAGGAGGAGCGGGGGACAATAGCGACAGCAACAACGTGGGATACCTAGGAGGTAGCGACGCCAGGAATGGCGATAAATTACAAATCGGGGCGAATAATGCGTTGAGTCGA
>Ga0181560_10000791_pt1 | contig 29129 bp, 18 predicted proteins | sample 011ome_20_FD_133751 | JGI IMG/M metagenome (GOLD analysis project Ga0181560, IMG submission 133751) | Coastal salt marsh microbial communities from the Groves Creek Marsh, Skidaway Island, Georgia - 011509CT metaG (megahit assembly) | ecosystem: Environmental > Aquatic > Marine > Intertidal...
GCGCCTCGCGCGCCACGACCGGCGCCCGAAGCCGGTCAGCCCGCGGGGCGAGACGTGCCTGGTTGGTACGGGGGGCGGGACGAGACGTGCCCGATTAGTACGGGTGAAGAGACGAGACGTGTCCGGTTAGTACGGGTGAAGGGACGGGACGTGTCGGGTTAGTACGGGGGCGGGGCGGGGCGGGGGTGGCGGGGGGCGCGGGGGCGGGGGGGGGGGGGGGGGGGGGGGGGGGGGGGGGGGGGGGGGGGGTCAGTCGACGAGATCCGAGACGAGAAAAAACAGCGAGGCGAGGGCGGAAAAGGGCGCGACCGACGCGCGGGCGATCGACGCGACGGCGACGCGCGCGCGCGCGGACGCACCCGACGGCGGCGACGGAGCCGACGCATCCGAGAAGGATCGTCGCGATCGCGAGCGCGCGGAAGATGGACGTCATGAGGACGTCGCGTCGCGCGTGTGCGATTGACGCCGGGGCCGTCAGGGATCCCTCGCGCGGCGCGGCGCGTCGCAGGACGACGACGCGACGCGACGAGCGAAATAACACGTGTCGCTGCGACGAGTTGTCCGTAGCGGCGGCGGAGGAGACGCGTTCGGCGATGCGATGCTCTCATCGTTCAGAACGCGTGAGGCGTCGACCAAATACATCGGATACAATAGATACCACGCGGGGCACGACGCGCGTCGTTCCCCCGTGCGCGGCGCGAGAGGGGGTGACTCGCGTCCCCCCCCGACCGCGCCGGTTTCCTTTTCGTCTCGTTTCGTTTTGATGCGTTCGTTTCCCGCGGCGGGGTCGACTCCACCGTCGCTCCCTTCCTCCTCCTCCTCCTCCTCCTCCTCTCGATCACTTCGCCTTGCGCGCGCGTATACGCACGCCCCCCAAGTTCCCGCGCTCGAACAGCTCCTTCACCGTGCGATAGAACAGATCCAGTTCCGCGCACATCGCCTCGCCGTGCACGCGTCGATTGCGCGCCTCCGCCGCTCGAAACGCCGCCAGCCGCCGCTCCACGAACGGCAGCCATCGGTCGTTCATGACCTCCCACTCCACGTCCACGAACCCGGCGCCCTCGAGCGTTTTCTTGTACTCCTCCTCGGACGGCAAGTACGGGCACGCGACCGGCCCGGCGAGCTGCCGCTTGTCCTCCGCGGTCAGCGGCGCTCGAGCGAAGTAATCCTCCACGTAGACCTCCCCGCCCGGCTTGAGCGCGCGCGCGAGGTTTTTCCACAGCGCGTCGCGATCGGGGATGTGGAGCACGACGAGCACGGAGAGCATGTGATCGAACGGCGCGCCGCGCACGGCTTCCTCGAACACGTCCACGCACTGGTGCTTGCACCGGTCGGCGATGCCGACGATGGACGTGAGCTGCTCCGCGGCGGCGTGGATGTGCGGTTGAACCTCCACGCACGTGACCTCGCACGCGGGGTGATCTTCCGCGATGAGCCTCGCGTCCCCCGCGAAGCCGGCGCCGAAGTCGAGCACCTTGTGCGACGCCCCCTCGCTGGCGTCGCTCAGGTTGAAGAACGCCGCCGCGTTCTGCATCGGCTCGTCGTCCATGTAGTGCATGCACGACAGCGCGTACAGATCGCGCGCGTTGACCTCGGCGGCGGGCTTCGTCCTGAGCAGCTCGTCGAGTTCGTTCTTCGTTCTGCCGTCGATGTAGATGCCCATCTGGGAGAAGTCCGCGTCTTTCATCGTGGGAGTGGCGTCGGGGGCCATGCCGGCGGCGCGGGAGCGGAAGAAGCGCGGTGGCGGCGTCGGTGGTCGTTCGCCGACGCTATCGCGCGGGGCGGAGTGCGCGACGGGTCGCGCGGGGCGGAATCGACGTCGGACGGCGGATGAATGAACCTAAAAAGCGACGCGAAAGGCGGACGAACAGAACGAGAACGCGCCGTTCGCGTTCGTCCCGCCGGGCCGTCCAGTTACGTCACCCCCCCCGCCGCGGGATCGTCATCTTCTCCCCGCCCGCGTCCCCCACGAGCTCGTGAAACGCGCTCATCCTCTCCCTCTCCGCGCGCTCGTGCGCCTCCGCCCTCGCCGCGAGGACGCGCGGGTCCGCCGTGGTCCCCCGCGCGTTCGCGCGTCGCTCCTGAGCGCGGCGCTTGGCCGCGAGCGCCGCGCGAAATTCATCCCCGCCGCCGCCGCCGAGCTCGCTCCCGCCGAGCTCTCTCATTCCGCCGAGCATCGCGTCGTCTCTCTGCGCCTGGTACGCGCGATGCTCCGCGCGGATGCCGAGGCGTTTCTCTCGCGCCGCGTCCCTCCCCGTCGCCTTGGGGCCCGCGAGCTCCTCGAGGCGCTCCTTCTCGAGTCTTCGCCGCGCCTTCGCCGTCGCCGCGTCGACGCGCGCGTTCGCCGCGCCGGCTGCGTCGCCGCCGGCGCCGACGTCTGTCAGCGAGGGAGGCAGACCGGCCGCGCGGAAGTCGAGGAGGCTCTCCCGGGGCGCGCCCACGGAAGCGAGCGCGGCGTCTTCCTCGAGCGCCGCTTTTCGCGCGTCCGCGACTCGTTTCGCCGCCGCCCGCGCCGCGGTCGGCGGGACGTCGTCGTCGTCGGCGGCGGCGGCGGCGGCGACGCGCGCATTCTCGACGGCGGCGGCGGCGGCGGCGACGCCCACGCCGCCCGCGCCCGCGCCGCCCGCGGCGCTCATGCCGAGCTCTCTCTGCATCCTCAGATATCGTTTCGCCTCCTTCAGCATCTCTTTCTCGCGCCTGCGATGGATGGGAAAGGAAGAAGGCGCGCGTCCGCGTCAGCCGTCGTCGTCGTCTATCGTCGCGCGCAGAGTGGGCACCTTTCACCTCCTTTCGCTCGTTGCTTTTCGCCCGAAAAATGATGAAAACGAGGGATCGATCGTCGCGTCCGATCGCGCGGGGATGGGGGCGCACCTCTCCTCCTCGTCGTCGCCGCGCTTCCGCTTCTTACTCTTCTTCTCCTTCTTGCTCTTGTGCTTCTTCTCCTTCTTGTGCTTCTTCTCTTTCCGTCGCTCCGACGCGCGACGATCTTCCGAGGACGAGCTCTCGCCGTCGCTGCTGCTCGGGGATTCGCCCCGGGATCGTCCCATCGTCGCGGCTGTCGCGCAGACGACGACGACGACGACGACGACGACGTTCGCGCGGCGTCGCTCGAAGACGTCGACGGTGTCCCACCGTCGCCGCGCGGGTCGCGCGATCGAACGCCGCGCCGCTCGCGACCGCGCGTGCGCGCGCGGTCGTCCGCGACGACGACGAGTGACGACGAGCAGGAGAGTTCTCTCTTCGTCTTCGTCGTTCTGGAAGTTTCGTTCGCGAGAGGAGGCCGCGGGCATTTCGGGACGCGCGCGGACGACGACGGGGCGCCGTCGCGCGTCGCGAAGATGCGGCTCGCGCGGCGGCGCGCGCGCGCGCTGGCGCTCCTCTTCTTCGTCTTCCTCGCGCCCGCGCCCGCGGAAGGTGCGCCGTCCGCTCGCCCGCGCGCCGTCGCCGTCTCCCCCCACCCCCCGCGCGCTCGATCGTAGTCTCCTCCGACCCGGGTGCCTTCCCTCGCGTCTCGTTTGAACCGCGCGCTCCCGCTCCCCTCCCCGCGTCCGCGCAGGGCAATACCTCACGAAGTTCATCAGCCGGAACATCAAGCGCGCGATGAAAGCGCGGCGGGAAGCGGCGGCGGGCGACGACGGCGTCGCGCCGCCGAACGGATGGTTCGAACGCGCGGCGGACTGGCTCGACGGACGCGCGCCGAAGGTTGGACGGAACAACAATCCAGACCACCTCGCGTCGTGGGAAGACGCCGCCGGCGACGCGGACGACGGCAGCGCGAGCTGGGAGTCGCTGACCGCGGTCGGCGCGGGGAGCGCGAGCACGCGCAGCGACGGCGGCGTCCGAGCGAGCGCGGGCGAGGAGGAGGAGGAGGATGAGGATGAGAAGGTGGGCGACGCGGAGGCGACGGACGACAGATCGTCGAACGAGGCGTCGCCGATCGAAGAGAATTCGCAATCGCCGCCGCCGCCGCGCGCGAAAGCGGCGCCGGCGAAGATGGAGCGGGCGCCTCTCAAAAGCGGCACGCCGCCGCCGAACCCGACGCCAAAACCGGGCGCGTCGCGGATACGACGCGGCCGCCCCGACCCGCTGGCGGACAAGAACAGAAAGCCGGACTTTGTCATCCGCATGGGCGGCGGCGGCGACGGCGACGGCGACGACGACGACGCGGAAACCGCGCGACGCGTGGAACGATCCGGCGGCGGCGACCGCGGGCACACCGTCCCCGGGGACGACGACGGCGTCGGCGGCGACGGCGGACGCGCGTACCAACGCGAGAAGAAGCGCGGTCGAGGCGGGTTCGACGACCGAGTCGCGAAGATGACGCGCGACGACCCACCGGCGCGCGCCAAGGCGAAGGCGGCGGCGGAGGACGCCAAGACGCGCGAGAGGACGCGCAGCGGTCGCGTCGCGGACGTGCACACGAACATCACGGTGTTGTACCCGGAGACGTTCGATGAGATGACCGCGCTCGCGCGACGGCCGAGCGACGGGATCGGGCTCAACCGCGACCACGCCGGGGTCGGGGGGCGACGCGCGAGCCTGGACGGCGAGGTCGGCGGCGCGGGCGCGAGAGAGAAGAAGAAACGCGGCGACGGCGTTTTCGGCGTTTTCGGAGGCGGCGGCGACGCGGACGACCCGCGCGAGAAACGCCGATGGCTCGTCGCGTTCTGTACACGCTGGGCGCCGCCGTGTAACCTTCTCGTCCGCGAGTTCGCGCTCCTGGGCTCGCACGAATCGCTGCGGAACGAGTCCTTCGCGTTGGGGTGGGTCGACTGCACCCCCGCCAAGACGACGACGTTTTGCGGCGGTCGCTTCGGCGCGACCGGGTACCCGCTCATCGCGCTCTTCGCCGGCGGCAGGATGGCGCGATACGTCGCCGTGGACCGCGAGCGCATCGCGGGCGCGATCGCGCCGTGGGCGCTGGACACCGCGCGCGAGATCGACGCGCACGTCCCGAACGTTGGCGGGCGCGCCGTGGGAGAGGAGGTTCCGTCGGACGCGCCGTCTCGACGCGCGCCGACGACGGGCGCGCGAGGCGCGCGCGCGTCGTGGGAATCGGAGCACGACGCGCTGACGCGCGAGCGCGATCGGTTGAAGAAGAAGCACGAGAAGGAGGAGGAGCGGCGCGTCGCCGCGGAGGAGCGGCGGAAACGAAGGGACGCCGCGGAGGCGAAGAAGGGCCGGGAGGGACCGGGACCCGGATCCGGACCCGGCGAGCGGCGCGGCGGGAGCGGCGCGCGAGAGAGGGCGCGCGGAGAGACGCTGACGACGGCGCCGACGATGAGCTCGCGGCGACGCGCGCGGATGATGGCGAACGGCGAGCTGTGATCGACGGACTGGCCGCGTAGGACTAGCTTTTGTTTACTATCGCGACGACGTAGCGAGCGGAGACGACCACGCGCGAGCGACAGCGTCAGTGGAGCAACAGGGGAACCCATTTTTTTTCCTCGTCGGTCTCGAGAGGGAGCCACCCGACGGCGCGCAAGAGCTCCTCCATGCGCGCGCGGTTCCTCGGGCCGTTGACGCACCCCGGCTTGAAACACCCCGGCGGCGACGCCTTGTTCTCCCTGCTCTGCGCGATGAACAGCACGCTCTTCGACCCCGGCTCGGTCGCGCGCGTGAACCAGAACGCGACGTCGTCTAGCCCGTCTTCGTACCGCAGCGTCGCGGCGACGAATCCGTCGTCGTACGCCGACGTCGTCACCGTCGTCCCCGGGCGCGCGTTTAGGACGCTCTCCAGCGCCGCGAACGCGTCCTCGTCGCTCTGGACGTACTCCCACGGCGGCAAGTAGTTCGCGGGGTTCCGGAACGACGCGGTGGAGACGCACGAGCTCCCCGCGATGCACGCGCGCGGGCGTCTCGGGATCGACGGCTGCGACGCGGGCGGCGGAGGAGGGATCAAAACGTCCGCGGGCTCCTCGTCCGCGCGCGCGGTTCGCGCCGCGAGCGACGTCGCGACGCCGCCGACCGCGAGCCGCAGCGCGTCGCGGCGACGCACGGGACGCGGCGGCGCCGAGGACGCGACCGGCAGCGCGACGCGCGTCGCCATGCTCGCGTGTGCGCGCGGAGGAGTGACGGCTTATCCGTGTGATGAGTGAGCGTCTCCGAAACCAAACTTTTAGCCTCGAGTGCCGACATCATTGCTGACGCGACACTGCGAGATGCGCGCGGCGGCGGTCCTCCGCGGCGGACCGCCGGTCGCCGCCGCGCCAACGCGGCGGCGGCGTCGCGGCCGTCGCCTCGCGCGGTGGACCGCGGTCGTGGACCCCGTCGCGGCGGCGGAGCCCGAGGAGACCTCGACCTCGACCTCGACCGCGTCGCCGTCGCCGTCGAAATCCGCCCCAATCCGCCTCGTCGAGTGGTTCTCCGGCACCGGGATGATGCGCGTCGCGCTCGACCGCGGCACGTCGCGCGGGGTCGAGCACGTCGCCGCGATCGACAACAGCGAGGTCGCGAACGCCGTGTACGCCGCGAACTTTCCGAACGACGCGACGCCGCCGTCGCGCGGCAACGTCGAGCACTGGACCGCGGCTCGGATCGACGCGGAAGGGCTGGGCGCCGCGGAGCTCTGGACGCTCTCGCCGCCGTGTCAGCCGTACACGCGCAAGGGGAAGCGACGGCACGGCGACGACCCGCGCGCGACGGCGTTCGCGCATCTCCTGGAGATCTTCCCGACGTTGCGCGCGCGCCCGGACCGCGTGCTCGTGGAAAACGTCGTCGGGTTCGAGACGTCCGAGACGCGAGACGCGCTGATATTTGCGCTTGAGACGACGGGGTACGCTTGGCGAGAGTTCGTCGGCGCGTCGCCGGCAGACGTGGGCGTGCCGAACGCTCGGCCGCGGTACTACGCGCTCGCGAAGAAGCGCGAGGTGGGGGGGTTCGACGACGCGCGCGCGCCGTTCGTCGCCGCCGCGGGGAGCGAGGGGTACGACGCGCGCGGCGCGGCGGCGGCGGCGGCGGCGGCGTGTCCGCCGCCGCGACCGCTCGCCGCGTACCTGGACGAGAGCGCGGCAAGCGACGACCTGACGGTGCCGTCGCGCGTGACGGAAAAGTACTGGAAGTGGCTCGACGTCGTCGCGCCGTCGTCCACGCGGTCGGAGTGCTTCACCGCGGGGTACGGAAAGACGGTGTACGGCGGATCGGTCCTCGCGTCTGACGCGTTTTTGTCGGCGCGCGAACGCGATTTTGTCGACGCGGGGGGGTCCGGGCGGGTCCGTCTCGCGTCGCCTCCGCCGCCGGGCGCGCTCAGGTACTTCAGCCCGAGGGAGATCGCGTCCCTGCACGGCCTCGGAGACGACTTCGCGCTGCCGAGCGAGGTGCTGACGCGCCGACAGCTGTACTTCGCGTTGGGGAACTCCATCTCCGTGGACGTCGTCTCCTCGCTGATGCGTCACCTATTCGACGACGCGTTTTTTTGAGTCGTTCGCGATCGTGTTCTTCTAAGGTACTTTCTACAACTAGTAGCTAGCTACACCCGCGTCGTCGTCGTTACGTCTCCGCGAACACCCCCACGGAGCCGTCGTCCCAGCCTAATACGAGCGCGCCGCCGTCCGACGCGACGGACGCGCACGACACCCCGGCGCCGCGCGGACCGTCGACGCCGGCGACGCGGAAACACCTCTCCGGGTGAAACCCGTCCGGGTCCCACGCGACGATCCCCTCGTGCTTCTTCCCTCCCGCGAGCACCCCGCGCGCGCCGTTCGCGAGGACACACGACAGCGGCCCGATCCCGAGGTTCATCTCCGCGGAGCTCTCGCCGCACATGCGAAGTTCGAGCGTTCGAACGACGCCGTCTCCGCACGCGGCGGCGACGCGCGTGCGGCACGGCATCACACTCAGCGCGTGCACGCCTCGTCCGGACGGGCACGCGTCCGCGCGCCACGCCGCGTGGCGGTACCTCGGGTCCCACGCGATCGCGGCGCCGTCCTCGCCGCCGGCGAAGACCGTGTCCCCGGTCGGGTCGCACGCCAGGCACCACGCTTCCGCGTTCAAGTCGGACGTGGACGCGACCCACGGCGCGGCGCCCGCGCGCCGCGCTCGACGCGCGGGGGTGCCGACCGCGCCGAGCGGGGGTGCCGAGCTCGAGCTCGATTGCAGCACCCTTGCGGCGAACGCGCCGCCGAGGACGCCGCCGGCGCCGACGTCCCACGCGCGCACGGCGCCGTCCCACGACGCCGTGAAGAGCTTCGATCGATCGAGCGCGGGTATCGCGACGGCGGCGACGGCGGCGTCGTGCGCGGGGAGTCTCCCGACGACGCCGTAGTCTTTTCCGTTGACGCTCAGCGCGTACGCGCGGACGGCGCCGTCGTACGAACCCGCGAAAACGGTCGCCGTCGCGCCGTTCGCGGACGACGACGGCGGCCAGAGCGCGAGCGAGGACAACGGCGCTTTCCCGACCGCGCCGGCTTCGCTGACGTGCTTCGAGGCGCCGTCCGTCGCGCACGCCGCTTTCAACGCGGAGTCCCTGCCCACGGTGATGACCCTGCACTTCGACCGCGCGTCCCGCGAGGACATCTCCCCGGCGAACGCGACCGCGGCGACCTCGACGCGGTGCGCTCTCGACGTCCAAACCTTTTTCAGTCCGCGCGCGTCGACGTCCGGGTCCATCCCGACGCGCACGCCCGCTTCGACGAGCACCGCCTCCGCGGCAGCCTCGCGCGCGGCGAGCGCGGCCTCCTCCGCCGCGGCGGCCGCGGCGGCCGCGGCCGCTTCCTCCGGCGTCAGGAGCACCGGCGCGTCGTCGTTCTCGTCGTCGAAGTCGTCGAGGCCGTCGAGTTGAAGGCTCGACGCGTCGACGCCGTCGCCGTCGCCTTCGGCGACGCTCAGCCCCGCGAACGCGGCGGCCGCGGCGGCCGCGGCGACCGTCCCCGCCGGCGGCGGCCGCTCGACCGTGCGCAAGAGCGACTCGATGAGCGTCGTCGTGCGGTACGCGACGCCGCGCTCGGATAACTCCTCCGGTCGTTCCTCGTACACGCGATGCGCGCCCTCCTCCCTCCGCGGATGCGGCCGCGAGAACAAACGCCGCGGCGTCTGCCCGAACTCGTCGATCTGCGCCTCGAGCCCCCGTCGCGTCGCCGGGTCTTTCTCCTCCTCGATCTTCGCTAGCGCGTCGTCGTACGTCAGCGGGTGAAACACGTTGTCCGCGGCGGCGGCGGCGTCGCCGGTTTGTTTCCACCCGAAGATCAGGTCGATCCACGAGTGCAAGCTGTCGCTCACGTGCTCGCTCTCCAGCGCGTCTCGGTGTTTTCTCAGGAACTCGGCCGGGGAGTTGCCGCACCATCGCGGGAGTTGGACGTCCGCGAGCGCGACGCCGTCTTTCTGTCGCGTCCCCAGCGCGAGTCCGCGCGAGTTCAAAAAGAAATCTCCAGGACCGGCGAAAAATTCCGGCGAGAGCTCCTTCACGTCCGTCCCGCCCGTCATGACGCCGTCCCACGCGTCCGCCACGGAGTGAAACAGCCGGTCCGGCGCGTCGAACTTGCCGCACTGCAACCGCAGGTGATGCGCGGGCGCGGCGCGCACGAGCCAGTACAGAACGTACCCCGGGGCGCTGTAGTGACTTCCGTACATAAACGGCGACCCCATCCCGCCGCCGCCTTCCTTCATCGACGCGTACCGATCGCGCATGAGCTTCAACCGCTCGGGGTTTAGCGCCCCGATCGGGCGCGTTATATCTCTATACACGCTCGCGTCGCGCACGTCCAACGTAGGCGACGCGTAGTCTTTCAGGATCCACGGCATGACCGGCCACTGCGCGAGATCGTTGAACCCTCGGCCGGCGACGACGTTGAGGTAGAGCAAATAGTCCAAGTTCGAGACGCGGCCTTTCCTCCACGCCATCGCCACGGACTCGAGCCACCCGTCTCTCCCTTCCAAGAGCGCGGACGCCGAAGGCGTTCCCGATGGCGGCTCCGATCGCCCCGACCCCAGCCTCGGAGGCGTGGGGATCGTATTCGCCGCGGTGGAGACGGACGCCAACGCGTCGTTCAAGGCGCGCACGCACGCCTCCCGCGACGCCTCCGTCCGCAGCGTGAACAGCACCGCGGGGCCGCCGAACGTCCCTCCCGTCGCGTCGCCGCCGCCGCCGCCACCGTCGTCGTCGCCGCCGCCGCCGCCGCGCTCGTCGCCGTCGAAACCGCCGTCGCGCGCGAAGAATATCTCCACGCCGAGCGGCCGGAGCGTCTTGCGGCGGCGGACCACGGCGCTCGTCGCCGCGATCGGATGCGACCGCACCGCGCCGCACCCCGTCACGTCGTGCAGCGGCTGAAAGTACACCCTCGCGGTCGTGACGACCAAGCGCCCGGGCTCGCGCACGAGCGGCGCGCTCTGCGCCGCGGGCGCGTCGAACAGCACGCGCTCGCTGAGGTCGCGCGTCCTCGTCTCGTCGAACCTCATCTCGTCTTCGCGTCGCTCTCGCATCTCTCGTAGGACGTCGTCCGCCTCCGACGGAGGCAGGCGGCTCACCGCGAGGAGCGTCAGCGCGGGCTCGAGCACGAGCGCGACGTCCGCGTACGCGAGGTCGAACGTCCACGCGTCGTCGCCGCGGTCTTTGTCGACGACGTACGGGACGTCTTCGCCGTTCGGGCGGAGGTGCACGACGCGCGCGCACGCGAGCTCGAACGCGGCGTGCGCGCCCCCCTTGGCGTCCATGCGGGAGACGTCGCGCAGCGGGAACTTCAGCATCGGTATCGAGCGCTCGTCCGGGTCGAACAGGAGCGACTTGGAGAGGAGGCGGACGATCCCTCGGAGCTTCCCGTGCGCGCGGTCGAGCGCGGGAGAGGACGGCAGCGCCCCGGGCGGGGGGCGGCACAGGCCGACGTGATCCGCGACGTAGTCCTCGCCCTCGTCCATGTGGAGCAGGCTGAACCGCGGCGCGGTCGAGCGGTCGCCGCCGCCGGACCACAGCATCTCGCGGTTCGCCATCTCCGCGGCCTCGCCGCCGGCCGCGGGGACGACGCGCGCGGCGAACGTTGCGACGACGACGAGTGTGACAATCGTGTTTAACAATCAGATCTGTTGAGCTAAGCCTAGATAAGAGTAACACGCGAGTCAGTCGAGCTTGTAGATGGACATCCCGCGCGATTGCGCGATGTCGATCGGCGACTGGATCTTCTCCAGCGCCTCGAACGTCACCCTGACCGTGTTCATCGGGTGATGCGACCCTATCACCTTCGCGCTGAGATCCGTGATCCCCGCGCAGTCGCAGATCGCCTCCACGATCTGATTCACCCGCAACCCCTCGTACTTCTTCATCGGAAAGATCTTGATGTACGTCTTCTTATACTTCGCCCGCGCCGCGTGATACACGGTGTAATTCTCGAACCGCTCGATGTGCACCAGGCTCCGGCACGCCTTCTGGTACGCCTTCTCGACCGCCTGCTGCACGTCCTTCCCTTTCCCCGTGGCGTGCCCGCACACGCCCTCGCCGTTGCCGACGACGACGAGCGCGGTGAAGGACATGATGCCGCCCTGCTTCGTCACCTTACACGTTCGATTCACGTCGATCACCTTGCACATGAGCTGCTTCGGCTCCGCCGGGCGCTCGCGCTCGAGCTGCTTCTCCGCGAAGAATATCGGCTTCAACCGCGTCCCCTTCAGCGCCTCGCCCATCAGGAACCGTTGCTTCTTCTTCGGCGATCGCTTGATCTCCTCCGCGATCTCTTCGTACGCGCGATCCATCGCCGGGGTGTCGAGCACCGGGACGTACCGCGGGTCGTTGTTCGGCCACGGATCGTGGTCGCGGTCTCCCCTGCCCGCGCGCGCCGACGCCGACGACGCGAACCCGCGCGCCGCGAACGCCGAAGACGACGCCCACCGCGTCGTCGCGGTCGACGACGACGATGAGATGCCCCTCGACGTAGGGTTTGCGACCGAGGCCGCCGAGACCGCCGCGGACGCGACGCGCCACGGCGCGACGTGCGCGCACGACCCCGGGTTCGGTTTGGAGCTCGCGCGCGCGGAGGACGCGCACGCGCGGCGCAGCAGCGCGGCGAACGTTCGCTCCATCATCGCGCGAGCCGCGCGCGACGACGATATGAGGAGGAGGGGCGAAGAGAGCTCGCGGCCCAGTCCCGCCCGTCGAAGAACAGCAGCAGCAGAACGGAAAAAAAAATTTATCCGCGGCGCGGCGCGACGATTCGTGTTCATCATCGGTGACGCTTCAGGGCCTCCTCCTCCATTTGGAGCGTCGCGCCGCGCGTCCTCCGCCCGCGCACCCTCGCCGCGATGCCGCGACGCAACCGCTGCACGGGCGAGCTCGAGCACCCGAACGGGTGCACCGCGAGCGCGTACGTCGTCTCCTCCGTCCTCGCGCTCGTCCTCGTCCTCGGCGTTCCGCTCGCGCACGTGATGTTCTTCGTCGACGCCTCGCCCGGGCCGACCGATCGATGCGCGATCGCGTCCGGGGTCGACGTCGAGACGCACGCGGCGGCGATGGCGCTGTACTATCGCTACGAGATCGTGGACAACGTCGAGTGCACGTTCGAGACGGAGATCTTGCGCGGGTGCGTCGCGGACGACGCCGCCGTGCTGCGGTTTCCGAGGTACCCGCCCGGCGCGCTCCGCGCGAAAAACGTCCGCGACGTGCGCGACGAGGCGAAGCGATCGATCGACGCGTACGTCGACGCCGCGGACGCGGACGGCGTCGAGGGCGGCGACGACGTGAAGTGCGAGAAGCCCGCGGCGAGCTTGGCGCCGACGCTGACGCGCGTCGCGTCCGAGCCGTACCTCACGGCGCTGAGCGGCGTCGCGCCCGTCTTCGCCGCGTTCGCGGCGGCGGCGGCGGACGCGTCGTCGTCCGCGTCGGTGTCCTTCGTCGACTACGCGTGCGTCGCCGCGGTGGACCGCGCGATAACGCTCATCGACGAGGCGTTCGCGGCCAACGGCGCGAGCGCTCCGCCGGACCTCAGCGCGCGCGTCGCCGCGTTCTTCGCGGGATTGAGTGAAGAGGAACGCCCGCAGCTGTGCGCGATCGCGGTGACGGACGCGTCGCCGTGCGAAGAGAGGGACACGGACGTCGGGAGCCTGAAGGGGAGCGACCTCGGGTTCGGGCGGTGCGACTTCGTCGAGTTCGCGGACGTCGCGTGAGGTGGTCGCGACCTGCCCGCGCGATGTGACGTTTGTGCCTTCGAACGCGTTCGAAGGCTTTGCGTTAAAGCGCGGCGCCTTCCTTTCAACGTCACTACGATGATAACCTTACCTTACCTTACCTTTCCTCCTAGTTGATCACGAGCGCGAACTCCGCCAAGTCGCCGTCGTCGTCCTCCTCGCGAGGGAAGCACCGACGAAGCTCGTCGATCAGCGCCTGCACGTCGTACTCCGCGCCTCGCTCGTTCTTCTTCACCGCGTCCACCTCCACGACCCGCTTCACCCCCATCGCGTACAGCTCGTCGACGTCCAACGGGATCCCGCCCCCCCTGGGCGCGATCACCACGTCCACGTACTCGCTCGTCGCGCCGGCGGGCGATCGCCGACGAGAGACGTCCGGGTCCTTGGCGCGGTTCAGCGCGTCCACGACGGCGGTGACGACGCCGCTCGCGGGCATGTTGCCGGTCTCCCTGTCCGGCCCGCCGTTCAAGATGAGCACCTTCGGGCCTTTCCTCGCGGCGACCGCCTCGCCGACGCCCTGAAGGATCAACGACGGGACGATGGACGTGTACAGCGACCCGAGGCCGTAGACGATGCCGTCGCAGCGTTCCAACTGTCGCACGATGGTCGGGTTCACGTTCGGGTACACCGCGGCCACGGACGTCGGATCTTCCGTGGAGAGGTAGAAGACGCGAGATATCGGCGAGTCCAGGTCGTCGTACTTTTCTTGCGCGATCGCCTTGTCCATGTCCCACACCGAGAGCGGACGGACGGTGAGGTCGTACAGCCGCGATTTCAACAGCTCCCCCGCGGACCAGTAGTTCCCGTCCGCGATCGCGTCCCGCACGCGCTCGTGTCCGTCCTTGCTGACCTGCAGCCCGCCCCAGAACTCGCTCGCGGTGAAATCCGGCAGCGCGCCGGACTTTATCACGCCCTTCCAGAACTCGGACGACGTCGCGAGCGCTCTCGCGGCGCTGGACGGCGCGTCCTTCTTGAAAAATTTCGCATCCGGCGCCGGATGCGAGATCTCGTTCTGTCCTCGTATCGTCGACCCGTCCACGAGCTCCGCGCCCAGGGCGACGCGGACGTTATCCGGGAGCAGGATGTTCGGAACGACCAGCGATTCGTCCGGGATGCGACTCACGCGCGAGTACAACAAGATCGCCGCCTCCATGGATCGGAAAAACATTCGCGCGCCGGCGAAGAAAAAGTTGCCGACGCTTCCGTTGACGAAGTCAAACGCGCCGTCGCTCCCAACCTTGGCCGCGGTGACTTGGCTGTGAAAGTACAGAAGGAAACTGCGTATGATGTCCGCGTACGGCTCGGATATCTCCCCCCACAGCGGGTGGTCGCCCTCCTGTATCCTGTACCACTCCGCTTTCGCCGCCGCGCTGTCCGTCGCGTGGAGCCTGTGCGCGAGCAGCTCCTTCACCGCGCGCGCCTCGCCGGTGGACTCGTCCGAGAGGCGCAGGCATCGCGAGCGGAGGTCGCCGACCGCGGGCCCGCCCAAGACGCGGACGATCTCCGCGGTGCTGCCGCCGTCGTCGCTGACCGGGAGGACGTGCGTGACCCTGGACGTGAGGTCGAGGAGCTCGTCGACGATCCCGTTGAACGCCGTCCCGCCCGTGAAGCACACGAGCGCGGGCTCGTGGTGTCGGATGCCGTCGTCTTCGCGATCTCGCGCGCGCTCGTCGCGGCCGCGGCGCGACGCGCCGGGTTCGTGCGCGTCGCCGCGTTTCAGCGCGGACGTCGCGAGGTCGACGGACGCGGTGGACGCGCTCGTCGTCTCGACCGCGCGCGCGCGCGAGGACGCGCCGCGGTCGTCGACCGCGCGCGCGCGCGAGGACGCGCGGGAATCGCTGATGCCACGCTGGCGACGGGCTCGGGAAATAGTAGTGTTCCGAGCGTCGTCGCGTCGCGGCGTCGGCGACGCCGCGACGCTCGAGGCGCGCGTCGAGCTCGACGTCGACGCGACGCCGCATCGTAACATCGGGGCGACGCGCATCGTGCGCGCGCGCGTGCGGCGCGACGACGAGGAGTGCGCGCTCGAGCTGAGGCGATAGGAATAAAACACTGATGACGATTTTTCGTTGGACGAACAGAGACCACAGGACGCGATCATCGCTCGGTCGCCTCACTCTCGTCCGCGTCTCACTCGGGTGAGACGCGCCGCGCGCGATGCCGCCGAAGACGAACCGCGGCGCCGCGCCGCGGGACGATCCGCGCGTCGCGACCGGGAGCTCCGCGTCCGGGACGGAGACGATGGACGACAGAGCGCGCGAGGCTGTCATGGCGCTGCGGTCGGATTGGAGATTCTTCGCCGTGCACGCCTTCTGCCACGCGTTCGCGGCGGTCCTCCGCCTCCCCGCGTTCACGTGCGAAGACCTCGAGCGCTCGCTCCTCGATCCCACCGAGGGCGAGCTGTTGTGCGTCGAGGTGTGCCTCCGCCTGATCGAAGACCCGCCGCGGTACGGCCACGCGAGCGGCCGCGAGCGGCGACTGGCGGTGAACGACTGGGAGAGCCGACTCCTCGAGCACGCGCGCGTCGTCGCGGACGACAGCGACGTGTTCGACGAGGACTACCCCGCGCTCGGAGACGGCGCGAACGCGCACCCGCTCGCGACCGGGGACACGTTCTTCGACCTCTCGCCGACCGCGAGGCTGGCGCTGCTGCACGCGTTCTGCGAGCATCGCTTGGAGTCCGAGGACGACCCCGCGTGCAACGAGGAGGCCAAGGCGCAAGCGGACGCGCACGCGGACCGCGCCAACGAGGAGACGCATCCGGGGTGCCACGGCGAGCAGATCGGCGCGGACGGCGACGGGCGGACGTACCACGTCACCGGGGACGATTTGCGGGTGTATCGATGGGAGAAGTCGAAGGGGCGCGCGCACCCGGCGTGGTCCACGGCGTGCACGACGACGAGCGAAGCGCTGGCGTTGGCGAACGCGTTCGCGGAGAGCAAATCTCCGAAAGAGAGAGCGCTGGGGACGTACCTGCTCGAGACGCACCTGCCGGCGCATCTCGCGGAGGAGGAGAAGCGCGCGAGCCGCGAGAAGTCGAGAGAGGCGAAGGAGGCGGCTGCGCGCGCGCGAGAGAGAGAACGCGCGGAGTACGACGAGCGCGCGAAGAAACGCAGCGGGCGGATCGCGGTGAAGCAAGCCGAGGAGGAAGAGAGACGGCGACGCAGAGAGGCGGAGCTCGAGGCCGCGGCCGCGATCGCGGCCGCGGCTCGCGAGAAGAGGGAGGCGACGCAGCTCGAGCGCTGGCGGTGGATGCTTCTCCCGCCTCGTCTGCGATCGAAAGACGTCCCGCAGGGCATGGACCCTCGCGGCTCCGACGCGCGCGTGCGTCTTCTCGCGCGAGAGAGCGCGGATGAGAGGGCGGCGCGAGAGAAGATCGAGACCCCGCGAGGGGAAGACGCGATCGGGAGGTACGTCCTGACGTACTGGGACGACGACGATACGTGGTACGTCGCGCGCGTGGAGTCCTACGACGCCGCCGCGGACGCGCACGCGTTGCGGTACGTCTTGGACGACGAACTCGAGGCGGGCGCGTCGTTGTACGAAAACGCGCGCGCGCCGGGGGACGGAGACGACGGGACGCGGGCGTTACGTCGCGGGATGGTGTTCACGCCCGTCGACTGGGACCCGAGCTCCGCGATTGACTGGAACCCGAGCCCGGAGCTCCCCGGGTTGGAGCGCCGGGGCGTGAGGTTGGAGTCGCGGAAGCACCCGACGCACGCGTACGAGTGGTCGTCCCCGGAGGCGTCGCGGCGGGCCGACGGCGCGGGGCGAGAGGAGGGAGGCGCGCGCGCGGGCGACGAGACGGGGACGCGAACCGACGCGGTGGCGACGGACGCGACGGAGGACGCGATGGACGCGATGGACGTGGTGCCGCCGCCGGCGGCGACGCGCGCCGAGGGCGAGGGCGAGGGCGAGGACGAGGACGAGGACACGGCGGTCGCCGCCGCGGAGGCGCCGGCGGTCGCCGCGCCCAAGCCTGTCGAGGCGGTGTGGGAATTCATAGCGGGGAACGCGAACGAACGCGTACAGTGATACTAACATGTGATCACGTGAACTCAGCATGACGCGTCGCGGTCAGCGCGTCGTCCCGTCGGGTCGCCGTCGACGTCACTCCGGCGACGCCGGAGCGCCGCCCTCCGCGTCCTTCTTCCCCCGAGCCTTGAACTCCGCGATGCGTTTCTTAACGTAGTGCACCGGGTCGATGTCCATGGGCGTGTCTTCGAGGTACCCGCCCATCTTCAGCAGGACGAAGATGCCGATCATGAACGTCGGTATGAGCGCTAAGAACAGCCAGTACCCCCACGACAAGCCGAGCTCGGGCATGTTCACGAAGTTCATCCCCCACATCCCCGTCAAAAACTGCGACGGGACCATCATCACGGTGATGATGGTCAAGATGAACAGCGTGTCGTTCGTCTTTTGGTTCTGGTACACCTCCACGCGCTCGAGGATGGACAGACACCGCGTGATGTACATGTCGCACACGTGCTCGAGATTCTCGCTCTGCTTCTCCACAGCCTCGATGTACGTCTGAAACGCGTCGTCCCCGAACAAGTTGAGCGCGTTCTCCTCGTACGTCTCGCACAGACGCTTCACGCGGATGGAGAACCGACGCATCCGCCACAGCTGCATTCGCGTCTTGTCCACCGGCTGGTTGTACGCGATCCCCTCTCTCGACACCATCGCGTGCGACAGGACTTCGAGGAAATCCCCGAGCTCCTCCGCGAGCGGGAACGCGTCGTCGACGAACTTGTCCGCGAGCAACGCGAGGAGCATCGCCGGGTGCGCGCCGTTTTTGTTGCACACGCTCGAGCCGTTCACGAGAAGCGACTGCAAGTTCGTGAAGTCGGACTCGATGTCCCTGTCCTCGGTGACGGACATGATCAAGCGCATCTCCGGCACGTAAATGAACGACACCTGGTCGTCCGTCACGAGCGGGATGTCGCCCTCGCAGTCCTCTCGGTCCAGGAGCTGCATCGTGAGAAACGCGTGCGTGCCGAAAAAACGCAACGCCGGGTCTCGGTGACGCATCATCACCAAACGCTGCGTCGTCTCGCTGCCCTCGATCTTCGGCGGCGCGAGCTTGAACTCCTCGCACAGCATGTCGAGCGTCGGGGTGTTTATTCCTTCGAAATGCAGCCATCGGACTTTGGTTTCGCTCGCTTTCGCGGCGGCCACCTCGCGAATTATCGACCTCGTCTGCGATTCGCTCGACGACTTGGACATCGCCCCGGGCGCGCCGTTCGTGTCGTACTCGACGTACGAACAGTACGGCACCGCGGACTCCGGGACGTCGCCGTGCCGCGTCGCGAAGTACGTCGCGGTCATCTCCGCGAACGTCTTCAGCTTCTTCGTCTCGCGCTTCGTCGTTCGCTTGACGTCGTTCAAGAAGAGCGATTTTCGCACGGACGCTTGCACGCGCGCGCTCGCCCTGTCTCGCATGGAGGGTTGGCGGCGAGGCTTGCCCGATCGCGACGGGCTCTTCATCGGGGGGGACGTCGGCGGGGACCCCGGGACGTCTGCGCGTGGATTGGACGGAGAGGGGGGGGGGATCGTCAGGAGGAGGTCACACGAAATTCTTACTTTATGCGAACGCGTGCGATCGCGACGCGATTTTCTCTCTGACGACCGGGGATCGATCGTTCGGGCGCGCGCGCGCACCGGCGTTGACGTCTTCCACGGCGAGCGCCCCGTCATCTGGAGTCGTCGCGGACATCGCGGGCGACGACAGATTCCGTGACGCCGCCAGGTGAAGTGTCCCCGCGACGTCGGGGAATTGTCAGACCAAATCGTGTGACCAAATTACCGAACGCGCTTTCGACGAAGCACTCGCGCTCGCGCTACGATTGCGATTCGACCTGACGACCGACCATCGCGTTATATTATTCAAAGATGTTCAACCACCCCGTAGTTTCAACATTTGATCGCGTCCCCTTTGAACTGACCGATGAACTTTTTTCGCCAAAGCGGCTGCGCGCGCGCGATGCGCCTTCGCCGCGCGCGGCTGTGGGGCTCGCTCGCGGCGCTCGCACTCGTGTCCGGATACTACCACGCGCTTTCGACGCTCCACGACGTCGAGGTCGGGACGGTCGGCGGCGGCGTCGACGGCGACGCGCGAGATCGCCAGCTCGACGAGCTCGAGGTGCCCAGAACGACGAGTAGCGCTAGTGTGCCCACCTCGTCCTCGTCGTCCGCGGCCGCGTCCGCGGTGATCCTCAACACCGGCGCCGCGATGCCGACGCTCGGGTTCGGCACGGCGGGCTTGGGCGACGCGACGCGCGACGCCGTCCGCGCGGCGCTGCGCGTCGGATACCGGCTCCTCGACACGTCCGGGGCGACGGAGTGGTACAGAGAAGATCTCGTCGGCGACGCGCTCGCGGCGGAGATCGCCGCGAGCGAAGGAGGACTCGAGCGCGAGGACGTGTTCGTGACGTCGAAGCTGCACCCGCGGCACTTCGCGATGGAGGACGCGCGCGTTCAGGTGGAGAAGACGCTGCGAAGCTTGCGCGTGGAGTACGTTGACCTGTTCTTACTCCACTACCCGCGCTGCTGGGGCGACCTGTGCGGCGACCTGGGCGCGGGGGGCGAGCCGAGAGGGACGTGGCGCGACGCGTGGCGCGTCCTCGAGACCATGCGCGCGGAGGGGAAGATACGCGCGCTCGGCGTGAGCAACTTCGACGCGCGCGAGCTCTCGGAGCTGCGCGACCACGCGGTCGACGCGCCGTCGGTGGTGCAGCGGCGGTGCGACGTCTTCGTCGCCGATCGCGACGTCCGCGAGGTCGTTCGACGGTTCGGGTGGACGTACCAGGCGTACTCGTCTCTGGGGACGCAGCATCGTCTCGGTCTCGACGGCGCGAGTCGGATGAACCCGGTGTTAAGCGCGAAGCCGGTCGTGGACGCCGCGGAGGCGCACGGGGTGTCCCCCGCGGACGTCGCGTTGCGGTGGGCGTTGCAGTCGACGCCGCCGCAGGCGGTGATTCCGCGGTCGTCGAACGAGGGGAGGATCAGATCGAACTTCGAGAACGTCGCGAGGTTCGAGCTGAGCGCGAGCGAGATGGCCACGATCGACGCGCTGGACGGAACGGCGACGACCTAGAAGCGCTCGCTGTGCTATAGAAGAGATAGTCTAGACTACGTAGCTTGAGAGGTGGCGCCGCGCGAACCGACTACGAGCCAGTCGCGGCGTCCGCCGTCGCGACCGCCGCCGCCGCCGCTCTGTCCTCGCAGAACCCGTTGACCTCCACCCACCGCGCGGCGTCTCGCCTCCCCATCTCCACGAGCTCGTCCAAGATGTCGTCGCTCGCCGGGAGCAGCGCCCACTTCCCTAAGGTGACGTAATCCACGTCGGAGACCCCCCCCGCGGCGTCCGGCGCGATGAGCGACCCTCTCGACTCGTCGTCGCCCCACCCCGCCCAGAACGACGCCTCCTTCGCGAAGAAGTTCCCCGTCGCCGCGCCGTCGCCCTCCACGGTCGCGTTCCACGCGTCCAACAGCGGGAACGACGCGACTCTCGTCGCGTTGAGACTCCCCGGCGGCGTCGGCGCGAGATTCGTCCAGCCGCCGTCCACGCGACGCTTCCCTCTGTACGCGCGCGTCGGCCACCCGCAGTACAACGGAATGTGGCACGACGACAGCAGCGCGCCGACGAGGTCGTCGAAGGTGTCGAACGCGCTCACGAGCTCGCCGTCGAGCGCGACCGGCCCGCCGTTGAACCCGACGCGATTCTCATCCGGCGTGCCCGCGTTCCACGGTCCGAGAAGTTTCGGCGTCGTGATGGACACGTGCAGGTTCCCTCTCGAGCACCGCTCGTGCGCGTCCCGCGGGAGCTCCTCTCGCAGCGTCGCCTCGAGGACGGCGCCGACGCGGCCGAGCACGCCGTTCGCGCGGCAGTCGCGCAGGACGCGCATGAGCGCGCGCTCGCCGTCGTCCGGGGTCATCCCGCACGCGATGAACGCGGCGACGAGCGCTCCCGCGGACGCGCCCGCGACGGGAGTGGTCGGGCCGATGAGGTTCGTCTCGCTGAGGACCCTCCACGCGCCGACGTGATACGGGAAGATCATCCCCGCGGCGGAGAACCCGTAGCCGTCGGGCGGGGACGGAGACGCGCCGCGACCGGACGGGGCCGGGGACGCGGCGACAGCGATGACGTCGGCGCCAATTTCCGTGGCTGAGGACGCGCGAGGGCGACGGCGGCGATGCGCGCGCGCGCGCGTCGCTCGCGCGTCGCCGGCGCGGCGACCGCGATCGAAGGCGACATCGCGCGTCGGAGACGGCGCGAGAGAGCGCGAGGTGGACGCCATCGCGCGAGGCGGTGTGACGCGCGCGCTCGCGGAAACGTTCCTCCTCGATCGTCCCGTCCAGTCCGTCGTCGTCGTCGAAACCAACAGAAATAAACTACACTACAGACTCATCACAGTCGAGGCGGCCCCTGATACCGGAACTCGTCGTCTCTCCGATCCCCGCTCTCCTCGAACACCCCCCGCAGCCACCACCTCGCCCGCCACACGTCGTCCACGCTCAGCTCGTGCCCCATGTCCTCGCTCACCAGCACCTGCACGTCGTCCTCGGACGCGCCCGCGCCCCCGCCCGCGTGCCGCCGCCGCTGCGCGCGCAGATGCTCCGCCGCCGCGAATCCCCACTCCCTCGGCGCGACGACGTCCCGCCCGCCCTGGCATATCAACACCTGCGGCGGCGACGCGGGCGCGGACGACGAGAGCGATAAGTCCGACTCGTTCTTCGTGATCGGGAGGTACCCGCGGAGGCACGCGACGCCGCCGAGCGCGGGGGACCACGCCGTCTCGCTCGCCGCCGCCGCCATCGCGAGCCCGGCGCCCTGGCTGAATCCCATCAACACGACGCTGCCGCGCGCCGCGCCTCTCTTCTCCTGCTCCGCGATGAGGCTCTTCGTCCACGCGATCGCGGGATCGATGCCGCCGCAGCGCCACGGCGTGTTGGAGGGCCCGGGCCCTTCGAACTCTTCCGCGACGCGCGTGTTGTTCATCCGCGGTTCGAACCACGCCGCGACGTCTCTGTGCGCGTCGCCGATTTGAAACAGCCGCGACGGCGCCGACGGGAGGAGCACCTCGACGCCGCCGGGGACGCCGCGGACGAGCATCTCCGTCATCTCGCGCCAGTTCTCCGCGGTGTCGCAGAAGCCGTGAAGGAATATGAGCGTGTATTTCCCGCGTCGATTCCCGTCGCGAAGCCCCGCGTCGTCCTCGTTCGAAGCGCGATCGCGATCCCATCGTTCGCTGAACTTCGCGATCCGCGCGTCGACCGTCCCGTGGAAGCTCGTCGTCCTCGTCCACGAGACGCAGTTCTCGTCCCACCTCCACTCCTCCTCAAGACATCGCGAGCGCTTCGGGAGCGTCATGACGTGCGACTGAATGCGTCGGTTCACGCGTCGCACCGCGCGTTCGACGTCCATCGCGGACGGCGAGCCGTTCCACCCGGGCGACGCGACGTCGCCGTATCTCGCGCGCGACGCGTCGGGGGACGCCGCGCGCGTCGCCGCGTGGTTCTCTCGCGTCCGCGCGGAGGAGGCGGCGGAGCACGACGCGGCGGCGTCGCAGAGGATGCCGCGGAACCGCGCGGCGCGGCGCGCGACGGCGTCCATCGCGTCGTCCGTCCCCGCGTGCCTCGGACTGTTCGAACGTCCCCGATCGCGCTCGTCGCGCGCCCCGACAAAACAGAACTCGCGACGAGCGCGCTTGCAGCCGTTTGCGTTCGTAGCTCGCGTCTCGCCTCGATGGTGACGCCACAAACGGCCCGCGCGCTGACCCGACGCGCGCGAACGCACGATGGCGCCGGCGGAAGTCATGCCGCCGCCTCCCGCGGAAGAACCCAGAGGGATGACCGCGGCGAAGGCGAGAAAGGTGCGATCGACGCCCGTCCCTCGGTCGCGTCCGCCGCGCGCATCGCGCCGTCCGAGCGAAGAAGTCTTTCCCCCGAGTCCGAGTCGCCATCCGCGGCACGACGACCGCGACGTCGCGGGACGCGACCCCGCGCGTCGCCGAGCGCCCTCGCCGGCGACGCGCCGCGACTCGGATCGCATCGCGCGCGTCGTCTCCGTCGCGCATCGCATCCGTCGCGCGTCGCGACGCCGCCGCGACGTCCCGTCGCGTCGCGCGGCGCGTCCTCGCGCGTCCCTCGGGGGGACGAACGCGACTCGTCGCGCGTGCCGTCTGCCCGTCCGATCTCACCGTCCCCACCACCCTCCCCTTCGCTCCGCAGGCCTCCAGCGCGGCCGCGGACTGGGCGCAGAAGCGCAAGCAAGCGCTCGAGCGCGCGACGGAGCTCAGGGCGCAGAGGAAGGCTGCGGAGCGCGCGAACGCGCCCCCGCCCGCGCCGGTTCGAGGATTAGAGTCCGATCCGCTCCCCCCGCCGCCGAGGTCGCGCGAAGATAATCCCGCGTGGTGGGAAGTCAACGAAGGCCCCGCGCCGGCGCCGGCGCCCACCGAAACCACCGCGGCAGAGCCGGAGAAGCGACGGCGGCGGCAGTGGGGCGACGCGGAGCCGGATTCGGGCGCGCGACCGACGGCGGCGGACGCGTCGACGACGGAGACGACGACGAGAGACGCCGAAAATGAAAAGCCGTCGACGCCGTCGCCGGAGTCCGAGCGCGCGTCCCCGGCGTCCCGAGCCGGGCGGCTTTTACCGTGGGAAGAGGAGATCCTCGTGAAGCGAGCGACAGAGGAGGCGGAGAGGAAAGGCCAGCCGCCGCCGTCGCCGGAGGAGGTCATCGCGAAGGCGACCGGGGACGACTCGCCGGAGAAAGCCGCGGACCCGTCGGTGTGGGGACCGCCGTTGCCCAAGCCGAGCGCCAAGCCGCGAGCGAGCGCGAAGGCGGCGGCGAGGCCGCTGGTCGGCGCGCCAGCGGCGGCGGCGAAGCGCAAGAACCCGAACCCGGCGGTCGTCGCGAAGACCGCCGCGGCGGGCGCGAGGGAGAACGTCGCGGCGAGCGGAAACGCGAAGCGCGACAAGCCGGCGGTCGGCGGGATGGGCCGAGGCGTCGCCGGCGGCGGCTTGAAATCCCGCCTCGCGCAGCAGTCCGCGTCCGCGGCGGCGAAAGAGAAGAAGAAGTCGCCGTACGCCCCGAGCGCGGTGCCCGGGTACAACAAGAACGCGCCCCCGGGGGGCGCGGGGACGAAAGCCAAAACCAAAACCGCCGCCGCGAAGCCGCGCGCGCCGACGAAGCGCGAGCAGACGACGCTCTCTTCTCGGCTCACGCTGCCGCGCCAACCGACCTCGTCGTCCCCACACGCGTTCCCGGACGACGAGGTCATCGAGGACGACGTCGTCATCGAAGCGGACGAGCTCGAGGAGGAGGAGGAGGAGGAGGAGGAGGAGGACGACTTCCCCGTGCACGTCGTGTCCACCGCGTCCGCGACGCCCGGGAAGCCGCCGGTTTCGGCGGCGGCGCCGGAACCGTACGACCCGAACCGTTACGTCGCCGCTGGCGATGTAACACCCCACGAGGAGCGACCGGCGTCCGCGGCGGAGCGACGGACGGACCCGGAGGACGCGCTGGAGGTGGCGCAGATGCTCGCGGGGTTCGCAGCGCGCGCGGAGGAAGTGAGGAAGTCGAGAGAGGACGTCGCGTTCATCGCGGGGAAGGATGCCGGCGCGGGCGGGAGCGGGAGCGGGAAGAAGAAGAAGAAGGAGAGCCCGAAGCCGGCGCCCGCGGAGAGAGACGGCGGCGAGGCGGAGAGCAAGAAGCAAAAGGCGTCGCCGCCGGAGCCCGCGCCCGCGCCGCCGCCGGCGGCGGCGGCGAGCGTCGCGGAAGCCTCAGCCTCGAGCGCGGAGCCGATGCGCGCGGGCGATGAGAACGCAAAGTCGCAGAAGAAGGTGAAGAGGAACGATCCGATGACGGCGTCGTGGGAGAAGCCCTCGAGCGCCGACCCGGACGAGCCGTCGATCGGGTACGAAGCGTTTTTGAAACTGCAGGAGCGCGTCGTGAAGGATCCCGCGCCGAAGCCGATGAAAACGTCCGTGACGAAGCCGTTATCCGACGAAAAAGTCGTCGCGGAAAAGATCGCCGCGAAGAAAGTCGTCGCGATCAAGGCGCCGAAGAAGCCCGTCGCGGTCGCGCCGCCGCCGACGGCGCCCCCAGCGGAACCCTCCGCCGCGGTCGCGCCGCCGCAGAAGTCGTCGAACAACCCGTGGAACGACGCGGTCATCAAACCGAGAGTCCCGAAGAGCTCTTCCAGCGGGAACAACGGCGAGGAGAAGGCGTTCCGTCAGATGTTCGACAAGAGAGAATCGCGGCGGATGAACGCGAAACCGTTCGCCGCCGCGGTGCAACGGTGGCGCCTGCGTCGCGCGTCCAGAGGCGGCAAAGCGTCCAAGCCGAGGGAAGAAAAAGCCGGCGGCGTCAAGGTGTACGTGCGCAAGCGCCCGCTGTTCGCGCACGAGCAAGAACGCGGCGAGTTCGACGTCGTCACCGTCCCGGACCCGCCCGCGCCGAAGACGACCGTGGACGCGACGGAGATTGTCGTGCACAACTGCCAGATGCACGCGGACTTGAAGCGAATGTTTGTGAAACACGCGTCGTTTGACGTGTCTCGAGCGTTTGGCGAAGCCGCGAGCTCCGAGGAGGTGTACGCCGTCGCCGCGGAGCCGATGGTTCGCGGCGCGCTCGCCGGCGGGGTCGGCGCTTTGTTCATGTACGGGCAGACGGGGAGCGGGAAGACGCACACGATGGAGGCGATCGAAACCGCCGTCGTGAGTGCGTTATTCAACTCGGGCGCGGTGAAGAACGTCACCGTCGCGTACTTTGAAATCGCGGGGAAAAAAGTCACCGACTTGCTCTCCCCCGCCCGCGCGGAGATTTCCATCAAAGAAGTCGGCGGCGGCCTCGTCGGCGCCGGCGCCGGACGCGCGCTCGAGCCCGAAGAGTACCGTCAGCTCGACGTCCTGCTCCTCGGCGCGGTCGAACCCAAGGCGAGCACCGCGAGCGAACTCGCGGCCATCGTCGCCGCCGGAAAGTCGCGCCGCGCGACGTCCGCGACGCATTGCAACGCCGCGTCATCTCGCTCGCACGCGGTGCTGCGGCTCACGTGCGCGCTGCGCGACGGCAGCGCGCACACCGGGAGGCTCACGCTCGTCGATTGCGCGGGGTCCGAGCGCAAGGAGGACAACATGCATCACAGCGCGGATCAGAGGAAGGAGACGGCGGAGATCAACGCGTCGTTGTACGCGTTGAAGGAGTGCGTGCGGATGCGTCGGCTGCAGCATCAGCGATTCGGGTTCAACGGCGCGGGCGGAGCGAAGAACGCCGCGGACGCCGGGCACGTGCACGTGCCGTACCGAAGCTCGCACCTCACGAGAGTGCTCATGGAGTGCTTCGTCCGCCCGGACGCGCAGCTCGGGGTCATCGGCACGGTGTCCCCCGCGTCGGTGGACACGGAGCACTCGGTGTCGACGCTCAAGACGGTCGGGATGATCGGCGGGATGGAGGAGGGCGATTCGTGGCACGACGAGATGAAGGAGGACGTACCGAGGAACTTGACGATGCGCGACGACGGCAGCGTCGTGGAGACGAGGGTCGAGCGCGTCGTCGCGCCCGTGCGGTGGAACAACGCGCACATCCGCGCGTGGATCGCGAGGCCAGGGAACGAGAAGCTCGCCGCCAAGGTGATCGTGCCCAAGAGCCTCGCGGGGCGGGACATCGTTCGAATGAACCCCGCGGCGCTGCTGAAGCTGTGCGGGGGGGATCATAAGCTGTCGCAGGTGATGCACAACAAGCTCCGCGAGGAGATCGCGCGGTGCAGCAGCAAGAACCTGTCGTGACGCGACGACGAACGACGAACGACGATCTGATCTGACGCGCGTAAAGTCGGACGGAGGGCGGACGCTCCGAGTGCGAATAACCTTAGTAGCCGCGCGCTCGCGCTGGGAATCAAAATATATTCTCGGCGTGCGCACGTGATATTTCGCCGCGTCGTCGTCGTCTCAATCGCTCGCCGCTCGCGTCGTGTCGTGCCCGCGCGCGATGGGGGCAGACGACGTCGACTCGAAAAGCCAGAGTCCGAAGTCAACAACGACGACGAAAATCAAAACGCTCGCGAAACGTCGGAAATCACGAAACCAAAACGAGGGGAACGACCTGGGGACGACGCGTCGCATCTGGACACAACGCGCCGGCACGCGCGCGACTCCGCACGTGCCTCGCGCGCCTTCTCGGTCATCCTCCGCGCGTGAAAGAACGAACGCGCGCGCGCGTCATGCCGACGCCGATATCCAAGCGTCGCGCGATGGACGCCCTTCCGTCGCTCGCGGTGAAAAAGATGCCGCTGAAGCACGCGGGCGCCCATCAGCGCGTGCACGACAGCGCGCGATCCTCCGGCGCGCGCCTGCCGCTGTCGCCGCTGTCCGTGAACACGAAGACCGCGTTCAACGACCGCGGCGGCGCACGAAAGGGCGACCAGAAGTCTCGGTTCTCGCAGCTCGCCGCGGCGGTGAACAAGAAGCCGTCGACGTCCGCCGCGGTCGTCTCGAAGCCGGTCGTCGCGTCGACCGCGCGGCCGATCGCGCCGCCGCCCGCGAGGGCTACTAGGACGGCGCCCGCGCCCGCGCCCGCCGCGGACGCGCCCATCGCGCCCGCGTCGTCGCTCGACCTCACCCCCGTCGCGGCCTCCTCCCCGGCGCCGATGGAGATGGACGACGACGACGTCGCGTTCGGCGCGCAGGAGTCGTTCGCCGAGTGGCTCGCGCGCGTCCGCCTGCGCGGTCCCCGCGATCCCCCGGGGGGCGCCGACGCGACGCGAATCTCGGAGACGCAACGCGCGACGCTCGAGTCCACGTGGGCGAACGCCGCGGAGGCGGACGCGCTGCGACGGCTCGTGGAGAACCTGAAGGACAGCGAGCTCGAGATGGCGAGGAAAGAGACGCTCGCCGCGAGCGGCTGGGCCGCCGACTTTGAGGCGGCGACGGCGGCGGCGTGGAGCGAAAAAGTGGACGCCGCCGCGCGCGCCGCGAGCGACGCGCGAAAGGCGCTCGGCGAGAAGGAACGCGAGACCGCCGACGCGGAGGCGGCGGCGTCGAGCGAGCGCTGCGCGGCGCTCGCGGCGAGCGTTGAGACGGGCGCGCTGCGAGGGAAGCTTCAAGAGGCGATGCTGCTCGCGGAGAGCGGCGCGTCGAGGGCGGCGACGCTCGAGGCGAAGCTCGCGGAGATTTCGGCGGACGCGGAGGACGCGCGGGAGGCGCTCGAGAGAAAGCGCTCTGAGGCGCAGCGCGCGAACGCGGCGGAATACGAGGCGCTCGCGAAACTCGCCGCGGTCGAGACGGCGCGCGCGAGGGACCGCGTCGCGCACGAGAAGGCGCTGGCCGCGGCGAGGGAGGGCGAGGCGAAGGCGCGAATTCGCGCCGACGCCGACGCCGACGCGTTTTCAGCGGACGCCGCCGACGGCGCGCGCGCGCTGAAAGCCGCGCTCGCGCTTCGCGAGCGAGAGGTCGCGGACGCTCGCGCGAGCGCGGCGGAGGCGCAGTGCGCGGCGCGCGCGCTGGAGGAGAAGGTCGCGGCGCTCGAGAGGACGGCGAGGGACGAATTGAAGGAGGCGCTCTCGCGCGCGACGAAAAAGATGGAATCCAAACTCGCGTCGGCGACGCGGCGCGTCGAAGCCGCGGAAGCCGCGGAGGCGGTGGCGGAAGAGGAGCTCGCGAAGACGCAGCAGGAGGCGAAAGCCGCCGTCGCCGCGGCGGAGGCGAAAGCCGCGGCGGCGGTCGCGCGCGCGACGTCCGCGTCCGCGTCCGCCGCGAGCGTCGTCGTCGACGACGCGAAGACGCGCGAGCTCGAAGCCGCGCTGTTGCGAGAAACCGCCGCGACGGAGGACGCGACGCGCCGCGCGACGGCGGCGGAGGCGGAGGCGAAGGCGCTGCGGCGAGAGCTCGACGAGGCGAGAGCGGCGGCGTCGCAGGCGGCGGGGAACGTAGCGGAGGCGATCGCCGCGGTGCGCGCGGCGGCGGGCGGCGGCGGCGGCGGCGGCGCGGCCGGAGGGGTGAAGCTGGACATCCACGTGCAC